>Ga0307512_10000438_pt1 | contig 61089 bp, 57 predicted proteins | sample 14_EM_MG_FD_200267 | JGI IMG/M metagenome (GOLD analysis project Ga0307512, IMG submission 200267) | Populus trichocarpa ectomycorrhiza microbial communities from riparian zone in the Pacific Northwest, United States - 14_EM | ecosystem: Host-associated > Plants > Roots > Unclassified | place... | reverse complement strand
CTTCCAATACTGCTCCACCATTTCTTTTGCTTTTGCCATATTCTCCTCTGGCTCCCATGTATTATCCTTCTCATCCCAACCTTCCCATTTCACTTCGTATTCCCAACTAGTTCTGTCAGAGCTTGGCCCGTGTTTTGCGATTGATTTGGCGACGTAACTTGTGCCTGCGCGGCTGGTCCATACCGGTGGAGGTGGCGGCTGCCAGGCAATCCTAGAATCATCCGTGCGGTCAACTTTGCGCCTGCTGACATTAACTGTGTCGTGGATCGTCTTGTCATTTGGGAGATCTAGTTCGACGGCGTTTCGGCGTATTCATAGGATCTCGTATGGGCCAATGTAGCGGTGTACCAGTTCGCGTCGCGTGGGGTTGACATTGGCGTATGTGATTGGCAAATCCTTTCTTTCTAAAAATACTATCACACTGGCGGTGATGGCGGAGTCGATTGGGCGTCGTGACTCCTTAGCCTCAGCCATCTGTTTATCTTGAGCATCGCCCAGCTCATCACTGGCAACTCGCAAAATGCGCTGCAATCATTCGACAAATTCGCTGAATTGTAAGGTTTTCACCGATTTATTGCCCTGCGGTCGTTGGAGGTCTGCAATTCAGTCTAGCGGTAAGGGCGGCTCATATCCAAGATCGAGTTCAAAAGGCATCTGCTTCGTTGAGCAGTGTACTGAAGAATTGTAAGCATACTCCGCTAATGGCAGGTAGTCGTCCCAATTTGCTTGATCATGAGTTGCGAAGCCACGCAAATAGTGTACAACCGTCTTGTTTGAGTTTTCAGAGAGACCATCCGTTTCTGGATGGATTGCCATAGACATGAGCAGCTTCGTCTGCAGAATCCTCGCAACTTCCCTGCAATAGTCTGCTGTGAAACGTACATCGCAGTGTGAGACAACCTCGTGAGGCACTCCGTGTAGGCAGACGATGTCGTCGATGTATATGCGCGCGAAGGGCGGGGTGTCGATTGTCTTCTTGCAGGCTCGCCAATGTGCTCTCTTCGTCATGTGGTCGACAAACGTTACAATGCAGTCGTGGCCATTTCCTGAGGTCGGCAGGTCAGTGATGAAGTCGATGCCAATTCTTTGCGAACGGCCTTTCGCTATTGGAAGTGGTTGTCGGAGGCCCATGGGTTTCCCACTCCGGTGGTTAGTTTGGTGGCCCAAGTCGCAGCCTGCAACGTATCGCTGGGTATCACGCCACATTTGCTTCCAGAAATACCAGTCTCTCATACGTAAGTACATTCGGTCAGCACCGAAGTGTCCCCCTGTTGGAGTGTTGTGGGCCTCCTGGAGGATTCGTTGCTGCATCGTCCTTGGCATACACAACCGTCCTCTCATATCTGCCTTTCCAACTTCCTCTTTCTCTTTTGCCCTTGCTGTTTCGTTTACCTGTGTCTTTTCCAAATCTCCACGTAACCACAGTAGCCTATTCTCTTCCAAATAGAATCGTTGCGCTGCCACCCATGATTTGCATTCCTTGGTAGATGCAGTGGATGGCGGGGGGTGGGGACTTGGGTTGGCCAAGCAATATGCAATAGGCCCGAACCATTCATCATGAATTATGCCCGCCTTGATGTCATCAACCCATTCTACAGCTGCAGTAACTTCCAGTGCTGTTAAATTGCATCTCTCCCGTCGGAAATCCGGACGGCGAGACAATGCGTCCGCAATCTGATTCTTGACACCCGGGATGTGCTTGACCTCCCAGTTCAAATTCTGTAGGACTGTCAAGATATCCATCTGACGTACGGTGAGGTGTGGTTGGGTGAGGATCCAGCGCAAGGTTGCATGGTCCGTGTGTACCAAAAATGGCTGCTCGGCTCGGTGTAGGTTAAATTTCCAGTATAATGTTGCATCTCGGATGCCAAATAGTTCTCTGTCCTATGCAGGGTATCGCGTCTCCGCATCGTGTAACTTACAGCTGAACTGACCCAGTACCTTCTCTGTCATATCTTGCACTTGGGAGAGCACCGCGCCCAATGCATATTGGCTAGCATCAACGTGCAGGCAGTATTTGGCTTCGGGGTCCAGTAAACCAAGGACCGGAGCATTGCTGACTGCCTTTTTGAGCGTGTCGAAAGCATGCTGGCACTCTCTATCCCAAGCGAATGGAGTGTGCCTGACTCTCCTCGGTTCTCCACGTCGGCGCCCGACGTCCCCTTTTCCTTTCGGAGGAGTGCCAATCGCGTACAACAGCATCACAATGTGAGCGTAGTGTTCAATGAATTTTCTATAGTAACTGGTGAGGCCCAGGAAGCCTCTGACGTCCTTACTGTTCTCAGGTTGAGGCCAATCCATTACCGCACAAGTCTTATGCTCCTGGGTGTGGATGCCGTTCTTGTCAATGTCAAAGCCGCAAAAATTAACTTTCTGACAAACCCAGGCCCATTTTGCACGTTTGGCCTTGAGACGATGTTCTGTCAGCAAAGTAAGCACTTCTCGGACATGTATGACGTGTCCCGCCAGTGTATGGCTGTGAATCATAGTATCGTCAAGGTATACGACGATGAATGTGCGTTTCATTGGTTCTAAGATGGCATTCATCATGCACATAAACTAGCTGGGTGGGTTCACCAGGCCAAACAGCAGGACTCGCCACTCGTATAAACCAAATTTACTGGTGAAGGCCATCTTTTGCCTGTCGGCTGTGGCGATGCGAATTTGATGATAACCAGCCGCCAAGTCCAATTCTGTGAAGCGGCAGGAGCTGTGCATGGAGTTGAGAAAATCCTCGATGTGTGGAAGAGGATAACGATCCTTGACGGTTATGGCGTTTACTGCACAATAGTCTATGCACACGCGCTGCGTACCGTCAGGCTTCGGCACAAATAATGCCGGTGAGCCGAAATTGCTCCGAGAGGGCTAAATCCAACTGCAGTGAATCGCCTTGTCTATCTGCCTCCGAGGTTCTGCTTCTTCCCACAGGGAGATGCGGTATGGTGAGCGGAACAGTATTTTGCCATTTGAGTCCGTTTTAATTTCAAAATCGGCCTGCCTTCCATTCTGCGAATATGCAAATGTTGGCTCGCTGAAGAGGCCCTGGAATTCTGTCAACATCTCCTGAAACTCACCCGGCGGTTCGTCTGTCTGAAGTGTACTGCCATCGCCGCGGTGTTGTACTTTGATCAAGAAGGCCCGTTTCAACAAGTGGGCAGACAGAGTTTTACGTTCTGCCTTCCGTATGATGTCTATACCCATGAATTTGGCCTGCTCCACTATTCCTTCGTCGACGTCCAAGGGGGGTAGGCCAGGCAAGTAATGCACTCGGCCATCCTCTCTTTCCTCCCAGAGGTTATCGGCAATCCACATTTCATTGCTGTCATGGTCAATTTGATATCGTCGGTTGATATCACGCATCCATCTTTTGCCTAGCACAATATCAAAGCCCTTGACGTCGTAGATTGTAAATTCAGCCTCATAGACATATGACGCACCGAGTCATAGTTTCAATTTGAGTCTTTGGCGTTTCTCGATGCCATCCTGTCCCTTGATATTGGCCATCTGCACAATTATCCATCCAGCCACCTTTGCCTGCCGGGTGGCCCCTCGGCGTTTTGGTTCCTCAATGAACTTCCGCCCCACATAGTTCTCTGATGCACCATCGTCCTTCACTACCGTTGCCTTCTTGCTGCCCCACCATCCTCCTTTCGTTTGGTATCTTATTTTCTGATTAAACCTTAGCAGGTTGACCACTGAGTCATCTAGTTTACTAACTTTCAAGTGGTGGTAACAGGTGAAAAACTTCAATTGACTATCTGGCACCAATTTGCCACCCTGTGTGTTTGACGATACCATACATGATGGTGTTTTTATGGGAGGTACAGGCGCAGCTACTGACCTCCTTTGCCTTTTCCCGCTTCAGAGTCCGAGTCTGAGAGGCTCTCCAACTCGCTCTCCGCCTCACTGTCCGTCTCCTGCTTAGCCTCCTTTTCCTCTGCAAGCCGCCAACTCTCCTTTCTACCGGTTAGTGCACCTCCCGTGTCTTATCTTCATGGGGGCGTCCAGACTTGGCTTTTGGGGCATCTTTGCCGAACAAAGCTTGTTTGAGTAGCTTCTTGATCATGTCGCGGTTTGGGCAATTGCGAGAGATATGACCCACCTGGCCACAGTTATAGCAGGTCAAGCCGTCATCTTTGGCCGGGCCAACTGTGCCGGTTATACCACCTTCGTTGGAGTCCATCTTCCTAGCTGAAGCTTTCCTAGTTGTGGTTGTGTTGGGGCCACTTGCAGATTGAGTCTTGTTGAGAGACATGTCCAGTGCGGCGAGGTGTTCCATGCGCAGTTCGAGGGTTGGAGTCCTATCGCGCATGCAAATATAACGAACCAAGTCTTTATAAACTCCCTTGTTGCCCTTTTTGATCTTATATCCATAAGCGTCAGCTAACATTTCGGCAGGCATAGGCTGGTGCGGGTCCGACTTTGAACGAAGGCGATGGAAAGGCTCGTTGAACTCTGTGACGCGTTCTCCCTTCTTTAGGCTCAGTTCTTCCCGTTCGCGTTTGACCAGGTCCAAGGCGTTGGACGGAATCAACTTTGCTTTCAACTGTGTGCAAAATGTGGACCATTCGATGGCAGCACGCATTGGGAAGTGGTGCATGGCCCAGACTCCTGCGTCGCCTTTCAATTGTAGCACTGCTTGCTCTCCCCAGCCTGTCATGCCGACCCATCCAATGGCCTGGGCTGCATTCATGAAGTGTCGCTCCAAAGCAAATAGGAAGGCGGTGACATCATCCAAGGTTCATTTGCCCTCATACGTCGGAAGGTTAGATGACTTGACAGAGAAGCCACGGCTTCCAGACGAGCCAGGGGTTGGCTCGGTGGAGCCACAGATCCTGAATAGGCCAGAGGGGGGTTCAGAGGAGCCACGGATCCCAAACAGGCCTGGAGGCGGTGGGGAGGTGTTCGGCGCCGGAGTCTCATGTACTTGGTGAGTCGTCAGTCGTTGAATGACGCGTTCGAACGCTCTCAATTCGGATTCCAGGCTGCTCTTCTCTGACGAGAGATTTTTGACTTGGTGCAGCAGCATGTCCTTCTGCAGCCGGAGCTGTGCGATGTCTGTCTGCTCTGTTGTCTCCGGCTCCGACTTGCACTTGTCGAGCCGTCTCTCCAACTTGGCAGATCGACGTTTCTCGATCTGAAGCTCTTCGTCCAACTCCTCAATATCCCGCTGAGCGGCCGCTGATTCCCTGCTCGTGCCGTCTCGGACGGGCTCAGTCGCCTCCAAGTCCTTGACTTTAGTGGCCAAGCTCTCGTTGAGGTTGCAAATCTTAGCGAATTTCTCAGCTTGTTCAAGGCTCTCGGAGAGGTTAGCATCAATGATCTCCAATTGGACGTCCTCTGTAGCCCTGATCCAGTTGATTGCTTGGTCAGACAAGACCCCAGGGCTGTCGTCGATAATCTTGATTAGGTTTGTGATGTATTCTGTTGTGCAAAGTTCTGTAGGTTGGAAGCCCGCGGTGGTTGAGGTCTTAAACCTGCTGCTAAACGTAATTGACTCGGCTTTGTCGACTTTGTCGGTGAAACTGACATCGTGCGTGTCGTGCGTGTCGTGCGTGTCGTGCGTGTCGTGCGTGTCGTGCGTGTCGTGCGTGTCGTGCGTGTCGTGCGTGTCGTGCGTGTCGTGCGTGTCGTGCGTGTCGTGCGTGTCGTGCGTGTCGTGCGTAGCAGGAAGGGCTGTGAAGATGGATGACTCCTGCGATGTCTCCGAGCCGCCGGCAGTCCACTGGTTCGAAGATGAACCAAGTGAATCCGTCATCGTGCGTTGTGTTTCGATCCCTTCTGATGCTTGTGACACCGTCAGAAGTCGAGTGTTGCTACCGATGTGGGCAAATAGCCTCTCCGTACATATAGAAGTGAATGTTACTGATGCCCGAGCTGACATCTCGCTAGAACTAACTAATACACGAGTCTCCCGCAGAGCCGCACTAACGCCACAGAGCCGCTCCTAATGTGACAGAGCTGCACCTTAACATGACCAGCGTCGTCCACCTATATTAATTATACGAATATTCTCCACGAAATTGCACAATCACCAAGACTAGTTATACGAGATATATGTATCGTCAATATTGTATCGCACCACGATATGATTTATTTGCTATTTATTTGGAAGCTGCTCATTTGACAATATATATTTGTCCCTTGTGCCTTTACGATCTCTATCATTTACCCCTATGATTTGTTTGGAGATACACATAAGCAGAATTGAGAAGACTACGGCATTGCATCCAGTACATACTTGGCAGTATTAAAATACTTTAGGGAGTATTAATACTTCTGTATAAGTATAGTTACTTGAGGTTAAGCAACCCCATAATAGCCGATTAAATCTCTGATACAATGCCTAATATCTAGATCCATGTGAGGCATGTAATAACTCGTGAGTTATAAAAACATACTGCGATAAGCACTGATAAGACTACATATTGTCAGATGTTCCAACTACTGAACAAACGAGAGCGAGATGACCAAATTGAAGTTATGAGCTGTTATTATATGCATTTGATATCTTGCTTGAGGATGGCACTAGTCAGGAGCATAATGCTTTAAAACCACTCATACATGAACTTGATAACTATTGGAAACTTTTGGCTATGTCAACGAGGCAGTACCTCCAAGATAAGCTATAAAGCAATTATGGTGTCATAGCAAGAATTCTGTCAGAGTCTCATCCTGAGGACTTCACTATAAAAAGCTCACATTGTCCCGGCAATGAGATGAATAACCTCTAGCAGTGAACAGTCAGAAACCTACCAGCAAATAATGAATATAACATATTATTGTGTTTTTATGATACCTATATACATATCAATATCTATTAGTTTAAGAGAATATTATTATCATTGTATGCGGAAGCCCCACCCCATGACAATCATCTTCGATAATGACTTGAACATAATCGTTTACGCACTCGAAAGATTATTAGCTCTCTGTTGAGAAATACATTATTGCTATGCAGCCCAGTGAATTTGGTGGATCTCAGCATTAGCAGGATTACAGAATTGTTTAGTTGATTACATCGAGATTCAACAATCCCAGCTATCAGTTCACCAGAGTGACATGTTTCCAACACCAAGGGATATTCAAAAGGAATCATTCAGCCCCAAGCCCTTAAGGGAAAAACAAACTATAAGAAACGGAACATCATCATCAGTTGATAAACACATCAAGGATTATCGTATGGATCCCTTAAGATGAACCAGAAAGCGATGGAGCAACCCATTACATAAATTGAAGTTTCAGTTGAAGAAGGAATCCACAAGATTAAGAAATCTGGAACAATGAAAATCAGCAATGAGAATAGAATATAGGGCCATGGAAAATATCTAAGAACCCCCCTAACATCCATATTATAGATATTTTCAGAAGATATATTGAGACTTTGTATAAGTTAAGTTCCAAGCTATGTACAATATTAGCATATACTATTATGCCAAAATCCATAACTTGAGTAGCAATCTACCCTGTATTAGTGTTAGCAACAGTTCCATTTTGGAATCATTTCTACTATAGCTGGTCGAAGAAAACCCGGAACCGGCCAGTTCGCTTCGGGTTTTTGCCCAATGGTTCCCTTGATTAAGTCCACCAATATTGATCAGAGAATTTAGAGCTTGGTATGTGAATTATGCAGCTTTGCATGGCACATCATTTGGTGGTCTCTGATTTTTGATATCTTCAAAACTCAGCAAGCGGCTTTGAAAATACAGTGATTTTTGGCCAAAAAACGATGTTTTTGCACCATTGCTTGCCAAGTTTTGAAGATATCCAAAATTGGAGATGACAAAAAGATGTGCCATGCAAAGCTGCATAATTCACTAACCAAGCTGTAAATTCTCTGATCAATATTGGTGGACTTAATCAGGCAGTTCGCTTGAATAATTGTTGATTGTTGATTTGGTGAGGCCGTCGCCACGCAGACCTTTGAGACCGGCCGGTTCCAAATATGGAACCGTTGGTAACACTACCCTGTAGAAAAATTCCTTTAAGATTATACATTTATCATCAGCAAAGGATAATTCTGTCTGGGCGGAATGGCTCCGTCAGAGTGAACGTGGTCTGTCAGAGCCGTCAGTGACATCCCGGTGGCGGCTTGCTCCGCGCCCAGCGTTAATACCATGCGTCGCGTTGCATATAGCCCTCCCATCGCATGTTCACTGTTTCTTCTCACTCCGTCGGTCTCTGATTTCAAACGAAGACTCTGGCGTTGAAGGCCAACTGTGACGATACGTAGGAATGGGTTCATTGGGCACAGGCTTGCATCGGGAGTGCAATGCAATGGGTGACACTGCAAAAACCTCTCCTCACGTTCCATCTACCTGCGCGCAAAATGCAATTCTCTCTTTACTAATTATACACATTATTCCAAGTCACCAGATCTATGTGGCTATTGACGATCCATCGCTCGTTCTGTCCGTCTCCTGTCTTACTACCAGTAGCTATCTCTGGAAGTACATGTGGGCTGCCGACGACGTTTCCCACGCGGAAACCTTGCAAAGCAACTGGTGCCGGTGCATTTCTCACCTGTACAAATTTCGAGACGGCATCTGAGTTACCCAAGTTTTCAGGTATTGTGGTGAGCGCCAGGACTAACCAGTGCTCAACGAAAGCTCCATCATCGTTCAAGAGCTTGATTTTGAATACTCATTGCAGTTGCCACGGGAGATGACCATTTAGCGCAACACAACATCTCCCCGGGCGTTGCTTTACCCACACCCAGTCGTTCCGTCGGTCCCCTCTGCGCCAGCTCTGGCTTCCTGCGCATCCACAAATCTGAGACATGCGTTCACCTTCCAAATCCTCAACTTGAACCTTGATACCATGGTAAATCCAGAGCTCCATTGCGTGCATTTCTTCATCCGATATATATGTCATGTTACGACTCTTTTGCATGACAAACTCGCGCGTGCCGTTGTATATTGTCACGCGGTGCATTCGGTCTTGCGTATTGTCGGGTAATGCTCTGAAGTCTTTGATCTTAGGGTCAGGATGCTTTCCATCAAGGCGGTTTTGGGGTCCCATCAATTCGGGCTTCGCATATGACTGGGAGCTCAGGGGGGCAGCCTGATCAGCACCGGAAGGGAGGACATTGCAGGGGGCAGCGCTGTTCTCTCGACGCTGAGCAAGGGCTTGGAGATTGAGCTCTCCGATTTCGACGCAGAGAATGCGACGATGAAGGGTGATTACTTGCGGCAGGTAGTGGAGACTGTGATTGGAGGCATTCCAACCGTCCTTGAGATTTGTTTTATGTGCTTGTTCATGTCTCTTGGCAGAATACTGTTGCAAGGCTCTGTATCGACGAATCTGTGTGACCCAGTGAGACATCAAGTTCATCTTCGAAAAGTGGAAGTCGGCATCTAACTCCTTGGAATCATCTATCTCGTGGCTGATATAATCGTGCCAGGCATTCATTTCGCGCCGCTTCTTGGACAGCGTCCATGTTTCAGCATTTGTTTCCTCATCTACCTTTCGTTTTTTCACAAGCTCCATTCTCAGGGCATTGGCTTAGGCCATTGCCTTTTTGCCGGCTCGCCTGAGTGAGAAAACGTCTTTGAAAGTGTGAAAACGACACAAGGCATCTTCCATGTTGCTCAATGTGGCAGTATCGTGAGATTTATATCGAGCATACAGATAGAATTTTAACAATGTCTGCGTGCACTCAATTGCATGATTGGATATGCGATGCTGAGCGGGGCTTCGTCCTCATAGAGACTGGGTTACAACTCCAAGCAGGTACCGGCTCATTTCCATCATCTCCTTCCGATTCCATTGAGAGACTTCCTCATATGACTAAGTTTGTGGTGTGAGGTCGTGGTAAGCAGGCACGGATAACCATATTGCATTGTACTCGTCGAGCCGTTGATGCGTCTTCATGAAGTGGAAAATCCACTTCTGGAGGTGATCAATCATGCCGATCTGCAATGTATGGAGGAGGCCGGGCAGAGGGAGGTCGCACACGATACAGGGAATACGTCGAAACAGGTTGAATACTTGGTGAACATGGCGCGATAAGAGTTCAGCATCGGCTGCTTTGGTGTTGGCATCGCTGAGCGTTCGATATAGATTGTCATCCCGCCGGGAGTGTTGCTTGTCAGGAGGGACATGATCTCCAAGTTCGTTCTTTGGATACTCGCACCAAAAACAGCCATGTCGCTCGAGATGATGTAGGTCACTATAGTCTGGGCAATCTGCAAGCCATGCTGCTAAAACCGGTTTGCAACACCTGAAGTTGCCATCTGCACAGAGAACGTTTTACTACTTGCTCTCGGCGCTGGGATGTTGTATAAAGGTGGGAGGGTGGAGTACGCGCTGGAGTACCTCGTTCAGCACCTCTCGGTTTGTTTGCTGCTGCTCATCAAGCCGCTTCTGAGGAGTATTGCGGATCTTGATCAGAACCGACAGGAGAGCGACCATTACGACGTTGTGCGTTGAGGGCATCTGGCGGAGCTTCGAAGATAGATTGCCAATTGTCATATATACAGGCCACTCTTTCTTGTCGCCAGCAAAATTTGAGAGATGTGTTCCGTCGGATATGAACATCAGGGGAACCGGTCAATCCCCCACTCTGAGCGCTGACTTAACGTCGGATAGCACGTCATCATACTCAGGTATCTCTCCTTACCTGTGTTTCGCACCACCAGTCCGCAGTGTGGATTTCGTTATAGAGGTGTTTTGGTGGCGTATCGCTGTTCAAGCAACACTGAGGGGCATAAATAAGATGCTTGGCATAGGCTGGCTGCCGCATCAACCATCTCATGCTTTTGATGATGTCTGGACTCCAGTATTTGATAGGGCGTCGGTGATTGTCATTCCATTTCATATCCTCAAGAGTGTGTAGTTCCCACTCCCCGAGAGGCAGATCATCTGGCATGCTGGCCACGAGCTTCTTGACACCATCCCCGTTTTTGATGCTTGGGAAATGCAGAGCGGTGTTTTCTTCCTTCAGCATGTTGTCATAGTAGGTCTTCATGCCCTTCTTATTGATCCCACACTGAATATATTTATACTCATCACCCATCGCAAATGGGTAGTAGGGATTGTTTTGTAGGTTCGTCTCAAGGAAACCCTGAGCATCCCATGCCCATAGCTCAGCAATGTGATCACTCCGCAGAGCACCGGCGCCGAGGTATATTTCCAACCGCAGCAGAGGAGGTGGCGGTGGTTGAGACTCCCAGTCTGTGATGTTTTCACGGTGTTCGATGTAGGGAAACGCACATAACTCTTCGACCGAATCTTTTTTAGAGTTGAATTCACGATGCTGAGCAGGTTCAAGGCGTCGGGGCGTGCCGCATACAGTCAGATTCTCCTGGCGTGGAACTCGAAGGTGTTCAGGATGGTGTAATTTGATATGTTTAAGAGGCCAGCTGTCTGAGGTGAAATTCTTTCGCATGAAAATTCGGGGCAACGGGAAGGGGTCTTCTCTGGCATTGTCGACGACACGCGAGGAGTGGAGCTTTCACTGCAGAAATGGACGAAAGTTAGTGCTGGGCCTGAGCAGTCTGGTGTGGGTATAAGCTCACGATACTTGAGGGATTTATTGAGCCTCAATACCATCACATGGAGGTTCCTTACACGCCAGGAGTTGCAAAAACACTGCATGCGCGATGTCCCATAATACTATGAATAAATGAAGAATAAACCCTGAGCAATCCAAAAACCTCGCGACGCGTGTAATAATCAATGCCTGGGATAAATAGATTAAAACTGAGGAAACGAACAAGCCCACAACCCTGAGCCAAACGAACAAAACACTTCCTCACGTGCCTCAATCGGTGCTTGAGATGAATTGATCACAGTCAAGGAACCTCCCAAGACAAGAATGCGACCCTGACCAGAACGCATGCCCCCTCTGGCACGCGAGAACTGGTTCACTTCTCGTCTACCGAGGAATCCGCGCGCGCCTCAGGGAGACGGACATCGGGGAGAGGGACATCTGGCAGAGGGACGTCTGCCAGAGGGACATGCCGGAGAGGAATATCTGGGAGAAGGACATTGGGGAGACTGTCGCTTCCTGCCTATTCGCCGAGTAGCTGCTGTTCCACATCAACATCCGAGGTGTTTCCAGCTGGCTCAGCTTCTCGCAGAGTTGGCGCTGCTGGGCGAGGTTGTTGCAGCGTCACAACCACCGACAACTGCGGCCCACTGAAGGGTGTGAGTCTCCGGAGTTGATGGTCGTGGGCGAAGCTCCGGGGTGTGTGGCCGTGGGGCAGGCGCAGGAGGTTGTGGCCGTGGGGTATGCTCGCACATCACTTGGCCCTGCTCAGGTAGCATGGTTGGCTGATGATCTACCATGGTGTCAGCATCGTCAGCCGATGTATTTACCATCCCTCCCTGGCCAATCGTCTGAGGTTCTTTGCCGTTATCCTCCTCCTCATCCTCATCCACCTCCTCTTCCTCCTTCTCATCTTCCTCCTCTTCATCTTCCTCATCTTCAACGTCCCTTTCCATATCCACATTGCTATCTAAATCAACGCCGTCCGGTGCGTCCACATCATTCTTCATGTGCATATCCACATCAGAATCACGTTCTGAGTCATATTCGCCGTCCGACTCGGTAGAGTTGGTATCAGCATCTGAGGAATATGACTCGGTGGGCGATGCTTCCGGCTCCAAATGTATCCGCTTTAGTTAGCCCTCCGTGTCCAAGTCTGCCTCTGACATCTTCTTCTGCAACTGCAAAGCAATGGCACGAGAGATATCATCTCCTCCTGGGATTTGTTCATCAATACCTTTCCCTTTACCGTTTCCCTTCCCATTCCCCTTCCCTTACCCCCTCCCGTCTTCAGTCGCCTTCCCATTCCCCATTCCATCGTTTGTTCCCTTCCTTTACCCAGTCCGGTTCTCACTGCCCTGCGTGTCCTCCTCACCCTCACCGTCGTCATTGTCATTGCCATCGCCAGGACGGCTCCTTCGACCGCTCGGCGTTCCGGGATCTGCCATGTTCTCATCATCATCATCCTCGTCGATTATCTCATCCCAATTCAGTGGTCTAACAGCCAGGACGTCACCTGGTTTGTGTTGCCGGCAGCTTGGCTGCTCAATCTTTGCCCTGAGATCATCGCTACCATCCCAAGGGAAACGCTCCCCAGTGCGTTTAACCATCCCCGAGCTGGTTGTCTACAGATCGGAGTGATCAACTTGATCCCCGAAGGAGCGGGGGTTGTCCCACCTCCAATTGCTCATTTGGTTGTGGGTTGAATCCATCATTTGCCCCATAGATGAGCGGAAGGCAGCCCACCCCTCCCGAAGAGGCGAACTCCTGGTCCTGCGGTGCGGCCACATCAGCTGGAATTGTGAAATGTGGCGAGTTGTGTCTGGATCAAGAAAGATTATATCATAAAAGAGGTCCCATGCCCTCTCGTCCTTAACGCCGCAAACATTGTATATCCGTATGAGTCCATGAATGTGTTCCGAGATAAATCCATTTATACTGTCCTGATCGAACGACAAGCGTCGATTTATACCGGATGTCGGCATCTTGGCCCTAGCCTTCCCCTTCCCTTTGCTGCTGCCCTTTGGGGCCATCGCTGTGAGTTGAACATGAATCTACATCCAAAACGTTAGCATTATGATACAGTTGCATGTAGTGGAAGGAAGCGCAGAGGGAAAGTACAAAGTTGTGTAGCTTATCGGGTGTGTTTTGGAACGAAAGGCGTTGGTTTGTGCAAGTCACGTGATGTCGAGATCAGGATGCTGTCGGTGTGTATAATGCGGGAGGAAAAGAGGAAGTCGGTGTAGGCGGGGAGAAGTGATATATATACTCGAGTTCTGGTGAGGTCTTGGTTCAACTTGTGAGTTTTGTTGGTTAATGAACGCAAAACTGCCCAGCCTTGATCTTGCAGAACCACCAGGCACGTCATGCATGACAAGCCTCCAGACGGGATTCAGTACGCGCGGAGACGACAGTTTACCACCCCGGGCGTCGCGTTTGCATCACACATCATTTTCACCGCTCAGACATCGTGCATCTCGGAACAAACTGAGTAGTTCTCAGATTGTCCCAACTGTGCAACCATCCAACATGGCTATCAATGCCTAGATGTGGAAAACATACATGCAACTGATGTCATAGGATAGAGAATACATCATTGTTCGCTCAGCGATGCTTTTAACCCTGCCAAAGGGGGATTTCAACCGGGAAGCTGAAGATATACACAATTGATGGTTCGAAGTATTGTGCCAAGAACAGGTGCAATATGATGATATTCGTGCCAAGAAGGCATAAACACCCTTCAACTGGTGCAAATAGACCTTCAGACATTGCTGTAACAGTGAATATCAATTCTGAGTTCAATCTGGGTTTAATCTGATGGCAGTTGACACAATCATTGAATGCTTTTGAAGGGATCTTGTCCCCGAGTATTGTCACGGTTTGGAGTCAAGCGCGGTCTACACTGCACCTCTCTTTTTTGTCAAATCCCTCCATGGTCGCTCAAATAGGATTCTCCCTCGCCTTCAGTTGCATATGCATGCAGAGAAAATTTTTCCTACAGTCTTAACTTCAAACATCCATATCGGATAATGACTTCCCCAAACCCTCACCCTGTCACGTCTCCGGCCATATGAAATGTTCAAAGTCTTCCTCATCATCATAATCAACAACAGCGTGGGCCTTCGGGGAGATCTCAACTTCCCCCTGCTGAGAGACGCGTTTCCATACCGGCTGGCGAGAGGGATTCCTCTCAAGGAGGGAGTTCCGTAGCCTCTACAATTCAAGTTCAGCACTCCACCCCCACAGCTTCGCTGAACAATTCTCGCATTGCAGATCTCACCCAGTCCGCTACACAGCAATGGTCAATAATTACTGCAACCGCCACGCCGGATACAAGCAGTCATAACACTCCAGCACCCAGCGGAACCTCACAGACAGACTCAACGCGTCGTGTTGTATCCAGCCCCGTATCTGGCATTGCTAGCACTCCCACTCCTCTCAGGGGTCTTGAAAACCTGCCTACCCCCATCCCTAATCCAGAAGCCTGCGTGATCATTACAAATCCACTGCGAACGCGAGCTACAGAAAGGAATCAGAGACAGAGGCAGTGGCAATTGCAAATGCAGGCAGTGTGTAACGGCACGGCTGTACGTGACATGTCCAGGGCCGGGTAACACCCGCTTTATATATAGTTGGCTCGCCACGAGCCTTGGATTTCTAGCGATAATCCTACTTTAACTACCTTATACTACTCTACACTACTGACATCCACGTTTGCAACCGTATCTACTGATATCCCTTCATACGAGGCCATACACGGGCATATGCCATTACACAGTGTCTACACCTCCATCAGTGGTCTCCGGCAGTCGCAGCATCCTTCGATTTGGTCACTCCGACATGACACGTCCTGTATTTGCAAAGGGCAGACTCCTGGAGCTCTACATGTGGAACAGATGGCCATTTATGAGCGCAAGTGACTTCCAGACGGTTAGTTATGCAATGCGACGTGTTGCGAAAGCATTGGCTGAAGCCCTACACTGGTAGATAATAGAGATGTACTGGAACACCGCGATCCAGCAAAACAACATTTGGTCCATAGCATTTGAGGCATGCACAGAGGAGATCTTGGAAGAGGTATGCTGAAGCAACAGCCCATGTTGGATATTTCACGCTCAGACCGGTACCAGGTTCGCGCACAAGGCGATAACGTTAAATCTCATTCTATTCAATCACCAAGGGACAATATAGCAGAGCTATATGATCTCCACCACTTTGAATCCGACGCAGAGCATTTGGAATTCATTGATTCCCTTCTGGCAGACAATAAGTATCTTTTTCCTTTAGCAGAGCATGTGGAAGGTGGTGTACGCAGTCCAAATCCAACGCAGACAGTGTCGAAAGCTGCTAACGAATGGCCAGTGTCCACTTCACTTCCTCGCAGAAGCAATCCCGCGGTTTATCTATATCAAAATTCATCATCAGGCGAATAACCGCGGTAAGTATGCTGATGGACTTTATATTTCCATGATTGACGACAAAGACGGTCATATATCCTCACCACGGATCATGTTTACCTGCACCATGTTGCGCCATGCTCTCCTGGAGTGGCAAAAGTACAAAGGCATTCATCCAAAAGCTTCCAAGTCAAAGCTGAAAGTGGACAGACCTGATCACTCGAACTACTTCAATTACAAGAATGATGGTGGTAAGAACGCATTCTGCTGTGCTGCAACGGGTCGCTAGCTGTTAACCTCGCCTTGGGTTGCAGACACAGATGCATTCTTGATGATTACCGGGAACACACTACCGGAGAGCTACCAACAGAGGGTGTCTAACAACACTCTTGCTACAGTCAAGTGTCAGATCCAACAGGCGGAGAACCCAACGCCTGCTGTGGTGATCAGCTTGGAAGCAGCGCATGTTGACAATGCTATTCTTCTTGATTATTTGACCTCCAAAGTGGCGCTTGAGGAGCCTGAGATCGGAAGCACTGACCCAAACATCCCGATAGACAACAATTGCACGGATGACGAACTTCATTTTGGGATGCCAGGGGGCAGCAGGGATTACGACGATGACAGTGATGAAAGCGAAGTGCGCAATGCCATCCCCAGCACCAGCCGGCGACAATGGCCCGTGACTGGACTCAAGAGGTTTGACCTGCGAACCAGTGATGTCGATGGGTATCAGGGCGAGGATGGTGACGATGCGTATGCGGATAAGGTGGAAGAAGCATCTCAATCCGTTGATGGATCAACGCAGAATGTGGATGACTGAGGGCATAGTAGGTTTGACCTGGGAACCAGTGATGTCGACGGGTATGAGTGCGAGGATGGCGACGATGCGGAAGTGGATGTAGAGGAATAAGCATCGCAAGCCAATGATGGATCAACACAGAATGTGGAGGACTAAGGGCATAGTACTAGAGAGTGTGAAGATTAAGCTGTATATTTCAGACCTGTGAAATACGATAATGGCGAAGCAAATGCAACGGCAAGCAATGTATCTGAAGCGAAGATAGTATTGCAATATGTGACAAAATCTCAAAGCTAAACATATATGGGGAGAGTGCGTCATCCGATATATAGCAATAGCAATAGCAGAGAGGGAAAATGTGGCTATCGGCCCAAGATAGGCATGAACATCACCAGGCGTTGTGTAAACGGCTACAGCATAACTGCAGCCCCTGCGAAGTGTGTAACACACGTGTCATTCTGATGGTGTGTATACCAGGCGCAACCTATTGGAGGTAAGTATGCAACGTGACCTGTCGCCTGGGCGACGGGAAGTGTGTGATTCTCAGTCAGAGGGTACAAGATTCCATCAGAGCCGTCAGAGCCGTCCGGAACACCCAGGTGTTGCAGACGGAAAGTAGCATTTTTGTTGCTGTTGTAACCTAAATGCCTGTTACAGGGGTTCTTAATCCTTGTAATCAATACAATATTTATTGAATTAAGTACAGCCACCTATCTAAGAAACTCTTTCTCTCCTCGTTCTATCCTAAGATTCAACCTCTTGGCCTTTATCCAAGAGCACGTGGGTCAATCTGGCTCCAGTCCCCAGTTGCCACATAGAAGCCGTAAACTAACCCTCCCCCGGAAACAACCAATCCTCTGGAAACTCTTCGATGGGTAATAACCCTATACATCAGTATCAATGTACAGGGAAGCTGATATCAATAGAGATGATGAAAAGCCAAACCACTCAAGATATGTGGGTTAAAGCTTGCTCGTCCAGATGAACAATAAGTTCTCTGAAAAGTTTGACTAGCTTCTGTCGTGCATACTGATATGGTGTCAACCTGTGTCCAGGCAAACAATGCGTAGTCACGTAGATGGATTAGAGAAGATATGATGAAGTTTTTAATGGATAGAATTCTTAATAATATTTTACGATCGTCTTCGGTGCTTCTGTGCTGACTGTGGATCGCTGCTTGAGCGTGTTCTTCTCATTGCCGCAGCAATGCTGTCTCTTTATAGCCAACGTCCCAGATGTTGTGTTGCCACACCCAGTTGCTATGATTACATCGTTCATGATAGCATCATCGCGCCCGTCGATATCATGTCTTGCATCCCATAGGTTATTGTGTTCATGCAATGTCTTTTCACAGCTTCACGCTCCTGATAAGAATCAGGCCATCCATTATATGATATCATGTCAGCCAGTGCATCAGACAGACTTGAATTTAAACACCTTGCATTGATGTGAGTCAGTAGTTGGAACATCTACCAATCAAATGACTGATAGTGCTTAACGCACATAATTCCTCATATGAGGTAATGAACTCATGCATCACAGATTTCATCGCCGACCAACTGATAATATGCCAATGTGAAATCTAGGCCCGTCTGCTTGTATTGAATACGAGATAACATTGCAATCCATACTTCTGAAGCCAATCAGTAGTATAAGCAACGGGTCCAGGTAACCCGCCAGCAGTCCATGTTTCGACCGGCGGTTCGGTTCGGTTCGGTTCCAGACCCAGCCGAAAACCCGACACGCTTTGTCTTGGCGGGGTTGTTACCCGGACCGGACATTAACCCGTGGTTTTTGGCCAGGGTCTACATACAGCAGAGCCTCATTTTCGTGAACTCAGCACTTTGGCTCCAATTAAGTATTTGAGTTCTGATTGTATCACAATATGATATATATGTAAATAATGCAGTTGCGCATACTCTTTCACCTCCTATTCTCTACTTTGCAATCCGATCAATAATCATTGGGTTGCTGTGACGTAACTCCGAACATTGGGCGTTTTTTGCAGTGACGCAATGAATATTGATTGGATCGCAAAGTGGACAATAGGAGGTGAAAGAGCATGCAACACTGCATCTTTTACGTATATATCATATTGTGATACAATCAGAACTCAAATACTTAATTGGAGCCAAAGTTCTGAGTTGGCGAAATTGAGGAACCGGCCAAAAAACCGCAGGTTCAGTGCGGTTCGGTTTTTTGATGGGGTAAAACCCGTTGCAACGGTTCCAGTTCGGTTCCAACCCGGACCCGGAACCGAACCGCGGATTTGGAACGGTTGCTAACACTACCAATGAGAAGTGCTCACTCTAGGCATGTGCCGATGTCATAATTCCCTCAGTTACGTCATGCTTTGGTCAAGACTTTTCTCTCGACCGGAACATGCCCCACTTAATCATATCCCATTACAGGTAGGAGTGATGAGTCCTCTTACTCGCATATTGACTATCAACTGCCATGCATGATACCATGCATGTCCCATTAGTTCAGGGAATTGAATGAAGTTGAAAACTACTAGCGCTGCTAATGATCTCTCGTTCCAGCCAGGCTTCATAGTTGTGATGAATCGCCAACCCTGCGTTTGTCTAATCTTCACGCGACTAGTATGAACCCTCGCTAAAGAGCATACTACTGGCCAACTTGTATGATCAGGAATAGGTGTTCTGCATATGATTTAGATATGTATTCATCCTGATCCTTAACAAGTACCATAATTGCTGGTAAGAGAGAACCCCTAACAAAGGCTCAAGAATACTTAGTGGTAGCTCTGTAAATGAAATGAGTTGTTACTGTCCCAGAAGAGGTGGCAGGAATATCTCGTACATATCTGCCTATACAGGCTGCCATATCCTCGTTTATGGATGTTTGTGATCAAGCGCCACTCATAGTACCGAAGATGCAAGACCAATAATCATTGACGCTTCACTGACACTCATTTTCAAGATGGGGTAGGGAACCTTTGGCTTTCTCTTTTTGCTATAAAGGCGGCCAATACTGTGTTTATGACTGTGGGTAACCGGTCGCCCCCCAGATTACCCACGATACACGACCAAAAATCGTTGATGCTCTGTTGACGTTCATTTTCAGGATGTGGTAGGGTGCGTGTGTCTGTTTATTTTAATCACAAAGGCGGCCAATACATCGCAAATAAACTGTGATTTACCAATGTCAATATTTTCCGATTATCAGTAGCATCTCTGAATGTGACCATAAATGTGAACCCCGAAACGCAGATAATTCTATCAGTAATCAAATACTTCAGAACCTATACTTTCAGGCTAAGAATGTATCTACAAATGCTAGCAAGAATCGTTGACACCTTACCAATGCTCAAGTTATTACCCAGCCAGATGAGGTGTACATGAGGGACGAGATGTTGGAAATAGAAGAGAAGAAGATAACAAAAGCTAAAACATATGAAAAGAAGACTAAAGTAAAGAAATCAGCTGCTACAGAAGTCAAAGAAGCCACCACATCCTCGAAAATGAAAGCCATGGGTGTAGAGAAGGTCCCTGTAATTGTGCTTAGTGATTGGGAAGATGAGGAGGAAGATATAACTAATTGGGAGAAGAAGGATAAGGGGGAAATTTGTGAAAATGAGGACCCCATTGTATATAGAGATTCTATTCAGGGTCAGGAAAGTGCAGAATTGAGTGGAGAGATGCCATGGGATATAGGCAAAAGGGTTGAGGTTGTTACACGGTCTGGGAGGAGAGCTCAGTCGGTCAGATATGGTCAATAGATTTCGCCCATGGGTGAGCGGTTAGCTGGTCATGGGCGGTCACTCGGTAAAATACGTTACCCAATGTTGCCTGTGTACTTGGATCGTGAGTCTCAGCACCGTCTGATGTCTTGTATGAGAATGAAGACTTGTATGAAGACGGTGGCCGTATGAGGATATGCATCAGGACCAGGGTGATGCGTCTCAGGTCAATAGAGCATACGCGTACGCATATGGGAGACTGTACATATACAGGCCTTTGGCCCTCGAGATAGAGAGAATCAACAAGTCAAAGAAGCATCCAAAGTAACACCCGACTCGCTAGACATGAACACATCTACAACGTGGCCTTGGTCGTTAACAAGTACGACACCCCCGGCCGCTGATCCCCTGGTTTAAGCTGTGGATCCAACCTTACCAGGAGACGGCTGCTGCGTTATTTGAATATCAGAAATGGCTTTGGATCTTGTGGGTGTTTGAAGAAGCTACTAATTTTAAGCAATTCACTCGGCGCTTGCGTCTTGAGGTTACACTTAATAGCGATGGAGATACGATTATGACGGCAGGGAAGAGGTTAGTCGATGGTGTGCCAGATCGGGTTAGGAGTAAGTTGCATTAAATTTTGCTCGCGAATAGGGTGTTAATGTGAGTTGTACTTGATGCTAAGCACTTCTTCAGATATGCTGATCAGAAATCGTGAAGGCGTTCAAAAAACTTGCTCTGGGACTGCCAGCGGAAGTCAACAAGTATAAATTGTGTCTTCGATAATTCATTTAGGTGAAAAAACGGTGTCGGATATGATTACCACAGGCGATATTGTGATTCCATTAGCTTGGGTAAATTAACACGCTGTGTCATGCGCAGCGCGCTTTGGCGGATGAACTGCAAGACTCCACGAAACGAACCTTGGATACCATCATTGAAGCATTGAAGAATTTGGAGAACTACTATAACGCACTACCTACGACAACTTTCCTAAGTGAGGATGGGGAGGAGATATTCGCCACACAAGCATTGCGGCTCTGGTGATGCGATTCTTGAACTGGTGCGGTCCACGGAGGAATTGGCAGGACTCTCTATATCGGCTTGTTGGAGGTAGGGGTTTGAGGAAACTTGATAGTTACAATGAGATCACCTCAAAGAATTTTGGAAGCATACGCCCAATATTCTACTGTGACGCCCGACGATGAACCATAAAAGATATGATGCTGCTAGATATGTCTCATGGCACTGCTCTTATGATTTGGGGGACCAAGGCTCGAAGGAGCTTGAGTCGTAGCTTTTGATGATTCAATCAAGATCTACTTTATTGGACCGCCATTTTGATTACCGTCAATTACTGGATAAGGAGATTATCCCCCGGCAACGGACACAGTCTAATAGACTATGCTGGACAAAAAGTTAGACTCCCCGCGGGATAAGAGAATTCACAGTTTGGGTGGCGGCTTGCACTGCGATTCCTTCTCTTTGCGGTTGAATGAATTTCACTTTTAGTTCAATCCGTACTTCACCGCTTTCCTCCTCCCAATGAAAGATGAAAGTGAAATTTATGGTATGTTTAGTGTACCTTTAACAGTAGACGTCGTCGATCGCAGAACATACGTGTTAATTAGATTTCGTGAGTTGAACTCGTAGAAACAACAATTCTGTGCTCTACAACTCCTACCTCTTAGGCGATGATGTTTGTCAATTGGACTGAACCATTAGCCATGCTTGATGTGGATTAATTAGGGCACGAACTGAGGAGAGAAGGTTGGAGCGCCGTGTTATAGATTAGCGTTTTTGCTTGCAATTGCAATAGTAAAGAGACGGCGTTGGAACTAAGTCCACCAGTGAAAAAAATAGCCGTCTACAAATATAGACTAAGAAAAGAGATCTCTTTACAGCAAAAGCTTGGATTAGGATTGCTTCTCTTTTCTTTCCACCGCCATCGTCACACATCTCGAATCTTGTCCTAGTCTACTATTTCACTACCACACTGTCGCTATCCGAATTCATCTTGCTGGTCGTTATGTTCACCTCTGGTCACTCGCTTAACCATACATGCACCTCAAATTTGTAACTATAACAGTCTTCACAATCAAAAATCGCACCATCCGTGCTAGTCTATGTCCGCGACTCACTTCACGATGCAAAAAATCCCATCCCTCTTCGTCTTCCTCATCGCGGCGGCTCTAGTCTTCTCGCAGGATGCATCAGTAGTTGATTCAACAGTCGTTACTGCACTCGTGCCGACAATAATGACTTTGCTCGTTTCTCCCGCTATAGTAACTTCCGATACCGTCACAACAACCTCCTCCTCCTCTACCATCCGGCAGACCCTAAAAGTCAACGTCGAAACCTCCACCTCCACCTCTTCTGCAAAACCTATCATCAATACCTTAACCACAGTTCCTCCTGTAGAGTTGGTATCGATACCACCATTACCACCAACACCAGCAAAACCACAAACAACCATCTGGTGCTCAGCCTTTCACCTCCTCTCGGCGACAATTTGCTGATGGAAAACAGGGTGACAACAACGATTGCAGGTGTTCAGACCGTCGTTCCAAGCATCTTCACGCAGCAGTTCTCGAAGCTGTACGGCGAGATACCTATGCCAAGCAGTGGCAGCATTGGGCTAGGAACGCAGACGGGGCAGATTGGGGTTGTAAGGACGCATGCAGCTTCTTCGGGCATGAGGATGGATGGTAGTGTCTGGTTTGTGGTGATTGGACTGATGGCGGTGGCGGTGGCGGTGGGCGGTGGGTGGATGTGAGGTGGGGAAGTTTACTGCTACAGCTTTTTGATATGCTGGGCTTTCAAGGATGGATATTCTTACGACACTCCTTTAGGTCCCAACTTGTATTCGGGAATATAATGTGGTGCCTTAGTGTCATCTTCGGTACTCTACATAGTTGTAATCCATTAATAGCAAAAGAACATACACAGAAACGTCCACTTTCTCTGGTTCTTGTCAACTTAGTATTCTACTTCGCCTAAATCATCAACATGGCCTTGTAAGACTAGATGGAATAGCGCAAGTACCATAATTGCGTTATAATTATTATATGCTCCAATTGACAAGAAGCGTGCCTACGACGCGTGTGATTATATTTTCGGGCCCTACTGTGATCTTTTTGCTGCCGCTAGATGCTCCATTTCGTCGTGGTGGCTGAGGTTTTGGTTAGTGGTGTGCTGGGCGGGGTGTGTGAAATGGCGCATACGGCAACTAATATTTTCTTCGGGAAGGTTGACTTGGTGGAAGGCGGGGAATTATATCTAGGGATTCGCCAGCTAAAGTAGCTTGGGAGAGGAGTCTGGTTGCATGGTGGGTTTGTAAGCATTACATCTTGAGACTTACGGACTTGAAGAAACCAACTGTTCTATGGTGGAAAGATTGATATATATTCATTTGTGTCTGGAATATGCTCTCGGGTAGGGGATCCTGAAGATCTCCGTTTTAGGGGTTTCATCAGTCTCTGGAATGGTACCTCTAACGGCTGGATTGCAAGCGCACTGGGGCTCACGAACATCTGTACTTAAGACTACTATTGCCGTTCCGGTATTGGTAGAACTCAAAAGGGGGAATGGATATTCCTGCTTGCTTTACTGTGCAGGCTGTCTAGGAGGAGTGATGAATTACTCGGAACTACTTCTATGATTGGGTTTTGTGATGGCATTCTATTGATTTTTTGATTTGGGAATTCGTCGGACAAGTTGGGATGGATAGACAAAATATCCTTGAAATCAATCAAACGGGAGCCTCCCCATACCTAGTGTCCTGAGCCCCCTTCCTTCCTCCGCGGCCCTCGCCGCCACAGCCGCCGGAACCTTAATTCCACAACACTCTCCCCAAGTACTATGCACATGTCTCATACCTTCCCTATCTTCCTCTCCTGTGTGCTCCCCCAGCCCCTCCACCGCCGACAGAATCCCCCCAAACATGAAATGCTGCATCACGGGGAGTTTCCCAAGCACCTCCTTCTCGTACATCTTCAACATGCCCTGATTAATCTTCCCCCAATTCTTTGCCGCCGAGATGTCATCGAGCATTGGCGAGTGCCAGCGCAGCCCTGCCGTAGTCTTGATGCTGTTGATGAATGAAATACACGAGAGGTAGATGTACTCGTCCCCGAGCTCCTCGAGAATCTCGGGAGAGTGGATGCTCTTTGGTCGGAGATACGGGTGAGAGTATAGCTGCGAAGACCCAAACAGGAACGGAAGGAACTGGTAGTCATCGAGTCCCCACACGCCGTGCGAACCCGCTGGCTCAAGGTAGTATGTCGTCTGTAGCTGCCGCATCAACGAGAGGTATTTATTGAACAGCCGCAGCACCAGCGCCGGGTAGGTCTCTGGTGGCAGCAGCCCAAGCTGCCGGAAACAAAGTCTGCCTCGAGTGTCAGCGAGTATCATTCAGGGGGGCGGTGGCACGCATACATCCAGGCAATGAAGTTCAGCTCGTGCCCAGAACCGTAGTCGATCCGGGTCCGATTCCCGAAGCTCTCGCAGAAGTACCGTTGCACCTCCTCCTCGGAGCCCGGGGGTAGCCCAACGCCTGAGTGCCACCCCCCCGCGCGCTCCCACAGCGCATCGTAGAACCGCTGAAAACTCTTGTTGCCAAAACGGCTGCCGCCGGCGTCCTCGGCGGGGAACTTGGTTGCTGTGGCGGCGACATGGTCGAGGATCTCGAGGAGGTGCACGACGATCGGGGGGACGGGGACAGGAGAGGAGTTGGGGAGGTTTAGAACGCTGTTGTTGAGGTCTGTGACGAAGGAGAGGAGGAGCGCGTGGGCGGGGGAGGCTTGGAAGAGGGTGAGGTCGTGGGAGGACACGAGGCGTCGCTCCGGGGTGGTGAATTTGAGAGATGAGAGCGGAGGCGGAGTGGAGGCGAGGAGTGGCAGGTTTGTGGGTGCTGGCGGCGGCTTGTTGCGGGAGACGGGCATTGTGTCGTGGGCAACGTGTCTCACAGTGTGGGGAACGTGCACTCACGATTGGAGAGCAGCAGGCGGCGGAGAAATGTTAATCCGATGACACGTGCTCTTTTGTTTAGTATGCGCCCTTTCCAGAGCACGACTCCCTCCACGTTCATCCCCATTGTATTTCAGGATGGCAGAGATGGGTTCTGCCGATGAGAAGCAATACATCTGCGCGGGATGGGGTGGGTTGGAACTGTTTACAGGTGGCGGTACAAAATGCTTCACGTCCAGTCTGGCAAGAAACTGCACTGAATGCCATATAGTACTACACTCACAGCCTCCCAGGCGTAACCCATAAGCAGCCGCCATCCTCCGTCACGCTTCGGGCTTCCGTCCGTATGCAACATTGCTGCGGCAAGAAACGCACCGTCAGCTCCAGATCTATGGGCTGGCGGAGAGACAGCAAAACGAAAGCACCACAGCCTGGGCTCTCCGACCCAGAGCACTCACAAGTAGTTGTAAATATGGTTCTTCTTGTTCTTGGCCGCATCCAGCCCGCCGCGGCAAATCTCAGCTGCCTTTTTGTGATCGATGCCGAGAACGCGCGTCAGCGGCGCAAGACCGTAAGCCTCGAATCCTGCACCAATCACCCGTTAGCTCGTCGGTGCCGCATGCATGCAGCGACCGTCTTGCCTGTCTCGGCCTGCAACAGGAAGAGCCCCCCGGCTTGCTTGAGCTTCTTGTCGCGCGGCCACGGTCCCCACGGCTGCTTGAAACTGAATTGCTGCACGTCTACAAACCCGGCCTTCTCGATGTGCCCCCTAAGTTCCACCGCAGTCGGGAACGGACGTCCCACCTTCCTTACCGCCTCGCTCAGCAGCTTCACGTAAATCACAGCCCCGTTGTCTTCAGGCATCGTGCCGTCGTCGCTGTATACGGCTCCTGCGCCTGATTAGCTGCGCCGCCGCCGTAATGGAGGATGATACCTTCTAAATCGGAGATTTCAACGTAGCCTCCGGGTTTTGTGTGGCTTGTTTTGAACCAATGGAGCATTAGCAGAACTCCCATCTCAGGTGGGCGAGAGTCGCATCTCGCATACCGATAGATCTGTTTCAGCAACGTCGACCAGTCGGCGATAGATACATTCCGCATATGAATAAACGAGAATAAATCCTACGCTCAGACGCCGCAACCATCAGTTCGGGCCCCATTCCGACTAGGAAAAAAAAGGATAGAGTGTCAGCATCAGCAGCCGTATAAACCTTGTCATATATCCATTCCTGCTCGGCGTCATCCACTTCGAACCTGCAATTGGGTGGAACCCACTGCTGCGGTTGAATCAGGCAAAGGTCGGTCCCGATCACCTCCACTTTTGGATATTTTTCCGCCATCTCAATCGCCCAAATCCCTGTGCCGGCGCCTATATCGAGGATGCGCGTTTGATCCTTTTCCACCAGCGGCGCTTTGTACAACTCCCCATCCAGCAGTGTGAGAAAGACCTCATGGTGCAAGTCGAGGCTTTAATTGTCAATAAAAAGAACACTAGCTGAGCTATATTATTACTACGCCTCAGGGATACGTACCGATCGTGCTCAGTCTTTTTTTTCCCCGGAGAATATATGAGTTAGTGGGGTGTGGTGCATGGGGATATATATACCACCAGCAGGACTGTTCACGCAACATACGTACCTCATCGGTTGGATGAAGGGTCCGATCAGCGCCAGAATACAGATGGTATCTTCTCCCGTTTTCGTAGAGATATTCGTTGATTGAGAATACGCCGCTCACAACGCTCGATTGATAGCTGCCATAGCTTTACAGGAGAAATCGGGGGAAAGCGGGAGTATGTTAGTTTCATTCACTCACTACGAAATACGCGCAACTAAGTACCTAGAAGAATTGTCATCATCACCCTCCAACTTGACTTATTAGCTTCGGAATCCAGGAACCAGAACTGTGGGAACATACCAGAACTGGATCGACCTCAAGTGTTTGGGGAATTGGTTGGGGGTGTGCCATTTCGCAGGTGCACGAGTTGAGTTGTACCCAGACTCTGGTAACCCCGCACCACAAGTTTTCTTTGCAGCGACTCAATCAGTAGCTTCAACCTGATCTGCACATCTTGCATATAACCCCGGTCTAAGTTTGGTTAGAACCAATTGCTAATGGTGGATCCCTAACCCTGAGACGAGCGTTGAGGAGTACTCACTTGAAAGTATTTAGGGCGTCATACCCATTCATGTGGATTCGCATATCCGGAAGTATTCGAACATAGCTAAAACGGAAGGGCTGAGATGGGCTGGGTGTGCTCATTGAATTATTTGAAATTGGGGCGATAGATATCATTAACCGTGTATTCAGTCATGACATCAGCTTCCTTTTCATATCGACCAAAGGGCATCTTGCCTTAATCACGCACAGTCGCACTTCAATGGGTCAACTTGCTTTCCATCGTATTTTCCATTCCCATATGGAATCGCAAGCTGTACAGTACTCAGACATTCAGCTATCTTAGTTACTATAGATTCTTATTCGCATGAGGGGCATGGATTCATTGAGCCTTCGAGCAGGGAACATGCCAAGAAATCTCTTCGGTATTTTTTTTTGGCAGCATCAGTATCTACATTGCTGGTCGCTGACAGATGATTTCAACCTAGAAAGAGCACTGCTGACGGAACGAAAGGCTCTATTCGGATTTGCACACTTGCTTTGACCGAGTGATATTGATTTTGAAGATACAGCCTCCTTTGCGATCTTGAGATGGCCCAGCACTTTTTGTTTGGCCTTGACACCCGGGATATCGCTCGTGTGTTTAGTATGGTGCATGAATCTTCTGCACTAGGGGTGCTCAAGATGGTTTTTTGCAAGACAGCAACAGGAACGAGGAAAATGTGGATGTGAGAGATCTGAAAAAGAATGTGGCGCTGCAACTGTTACGGGTGAGGGAATACATCTCAAGGCTTTTGCATTCATGATTACCTAGCGTTGATCGTAAGGTGGATTATCCTGGAGCTATCTTTCCCTGGACTGCTGGTTCTGTGAGTGGTGTACGGTGATTAGACCGCGTACTCTCATCACTGAGAACTCTGCAAGACCATGTATCCTAGCATCTCCTGGGCTTCTGTAGTCTCTCTAGGGCTTTCGGCGAGTCAACGTTCGAATTCCGATATGGAAAATTGGGCCGGGACATGGACAGAACGTCCTGTGACCCGTTCGATCTATTACCATTCTAGGTTTAATTCAACAATTATGTTTGGTAGGGAACAATACAACCTAGTAATGAGGTTAATAGTTATGGACCTAAGGTTAAAGGGCTGAATATAATTCTGGAATTCCAACCCCAACACCTAGGGTTGCCAAGAAGTTACGTCACCTGGCAATGGTAACGAAGCATACACCCTGGTATCGGCGACTCCAGTTATTCCACTATTGACCTTGTTCCTTCTATGGATCGAAGTCTAACACTCCGTCCAGGCAGCTCGGACGCAGAATGTTTTTACTCTTGATAAACTTTATTTGAAAAATATACTGGGTACTACTGTGGAATCATGCGGATTCACGAGCTCGTGAAATACCTTACCAGTCTGTCCGTCTCACATGTACATGTCAGAGGAAAAGAGACTACATCCGTAGACCTTCACCTTACATGTGCATACGTCTGCTCCGGCTCGATTGGTCACACGTTCAATTGTTGTGCTAATTGTATATTGGACAAAGCTATTCTAAGGGTCGAATGGCATCTCCATAGTATATATATGACCCAATATCTCCCTACTTAACTAGAATCTCGCTTTGCAGTTCCCTAGCGAGACTTGTCTTCACGCAACAACCTCAAAACCACCCATCCGATTCAACCCAACCAATCCCTCGATCTAGAATTCCCTGGCTTTTGTAACCTGAAGAATAACGATGGAAGACGAACTGAACATACTTTCAGAAGAGCTGGCGGTGAGACTCTACATGGAAGAACTTGTCTCGACGGAACGACTAAATGCTGGACATGGACAAGCCACTGTTGATAGTAGCAGATCAGCAAGAGCGTCAGATGAGTTCCCCGATTGGGCTCAAGGTCTCAGCGATTTTGAATGGATTCAACGCCAGAAGGAGGAACTGGCTATTTTTGACGCCGTTCGACATGGCCGGCAGGGACAAGATACCAACGGCGAACAACGACAGGTTGAACAACGACAGCCCGAACTTCCGCGTCAAGTAACGGGCAGACAAACGGATAGGAAAGGAAAGCAGAGAGCGAGTGTCGCTGATGTCGACTGCACAGCCTGCATGGACACAATCACAGGTACTGTCCACCGTCTCACCTGCAATCACGCATATTGCACCGATTGCCTTAAGCATCTAGTTCAATCCTCTCTTGCTGGTGAAATTGGGTCATTCCCACCAACCTGCTGCAACGAGCCTGTCGCCACGCCTCTCGCAAAGAACATCCTTAGCTCTGCCAACTATGCGAAATTCAAAGAACGCATCTACGAACGTAATTCCGAAGTGCAGCTCTTCTGCCCCCATAGCAGGTGCTCAGCACGTCTCGAAAACAGAGATATCAAAGGCGGAATTGGCACCTGTCCTAAGTGTCGCACCAAGGTTTGCACAAAGTGCAAGAACGAGGAACATCGTGGTGTCTGCAAAGAGAACGAGCTTGTCAAGCTCGCAAAGGACAAGGGATGGAAAGGTTGTCCTAAATGCGGTAGGATGGTGGATAAGCTGCCAGGAACATGTAATCATGTTACCTGCCAATGCGGCCAACATTTCTGTTACAAGTGTGGAAGGGCCAACAAGGGAAGATACGAGAATGCTAAGAATGGAGGCTGTGACTGTCCGATATGGAACTCGGGAGACTTGCAACAAGCCATGGAGATGGAACCGTTCAATCCGGAGTGGGCTGGTGCCCTGGAGCCCGAGAGGGATATCGACGAACCCGAGTTAGTAGAATTCGCGGATGGAGCCCTGTTTGGTCGCCAGGATCGTCGTCAGCACTTTGAGGGAGGTTTTGATGGATTCAGAGCTGCGGCAGAGGTGGCGAGACGCAACGCAGCACCGATAGACCCCCCACCTCACAGACTGCTACGTGGGGGAATTCCGTGGGGATATTTGCCTGGTGGAATCCCTGTGGACCCTCCAATATTGTGGGAGGACTTGCCCCCAGTTCCGCAGTTTAGCCGTGGTTTTGGAGGTGCTGATCTGGGTCGTGGAAGTGGAGCTAGAGGGTTCGTGAGGCGGCCGTTTCATCTGCACCCTCCACCCCCACCGCCATTTGGGAAATATTGGGGTGGTCCATGGGATCGTGATCCTGATAGGAGATCTTGGTAATTGTGGGCTGATGGGTCATATATGGCTTCGAACCGAGCTATTCTCAATGGTAGCTGTGGATGTTGTTGTTGACAATAGTTCTGGATGGTGGTTGTAGACATTTTGGTTTGGTTTGTTGTAGTGATTCTGGGTTTGGTTTGCTGTTTCTTACGGAGTTATTTGATCAACTGGTATGGGGCTACTGAAGTAGCTAAGCTTAGGCCAGAATGGAGCTACTGGGGGATAGTTTCTAGACCTGTTAGCTTTAATTTTTTCGGATTCTATCTTTATATGGACGTTCTTTGTTTTACTATGAACCATTTCTTATTCTGTCGGCATGATAGTGAAGCAAATGCACATGCCAAATTTTTTGGTTCGAGTGATAAAAATTTTTGAGCCTTTCTACAAAAGAGAATCAGCTATAAATCCCATCTACTGTGTGCTTATACGGCTACTGGCCTCAGAAACAGCTACAACTTGAAAACAGCTTCCCTTTCCTAGCCATCGAGTTCCTCTAGCTCATCCCATAGTTCTATATCCGACAAATCAAAATCATCTACATAGTCATCACTACCGTGTTTAGACATTGGTGATGTGAACGGTTTAGGAAGGTCGGTATCCATAGGACCACTATCGCCAATCGTTGCAGTCGTTATTGTGGCATGATCTGTCCAGGATTTCTGGACCTTTATCATTTCATTCTTTCCCACTTCCTCGAAACCGACAACATTCTGATCCAGGCTATCTGGTAGTACAACCGCTCCAGTAATAGCTGCGCGTTCGCTCTCCATATGTGCATCTTTCGCGCCTTTCACTACTACAGCCGTCTTCACCGCAGCTGCCAGCACAATCTCGTCTATAACATCTCTAGCGGCCGTGTAGACTCGATGATGAAGTGTTTGAAGTTCCGGAGGCGATGGATCGTGGTTACAGAAGATGAAATTGCACACTACAAAACACATATGTACAAGGACACTACATGTTATTAGGAAGACCAGGGTCAGAATGGTGTCCTGCTGATGTTTGAATTCTACCGGAAGAGAGAAAGATGTTGGCCGGGAAACTCCGACGGTGAGGGTAAAATTTAGCATGGTTGACGAATAGAATGGTAGTTAAGCCGAATTTGGGTGATGGAGGAGAAGAGAGGTGGATGGTGCAGGGTATGACAAAGAGATGCACAGATATAAGAGTTTTTTCAAACCTTATTGTTCTAGAAGGATACTGACAGAACTACTGGTGAAAGTTCTGGCTAATATTTCAATTCAGATGATGAACCCCACAATATTTCCACAATAATAAGCCCCGCACTATACATATGTAAGACTGGAGAGGCTGGAGAACGAGTTGATCCCATTGCAGACAGTCGCTATGATGCCAACACATGCTGGAGACTAACGTGAACCCTCAAGGCCCTCCTTCTCCTTGGTCAACTGGAGATAACTCTAGGGTTATCCTATTAGCACCTATGTTTTGTGGTTACTGTATCCTAAACTGACAGCAATTCTTGGAATGTCAACTTATTTTGCCGTATGGGCAGGACTTATAGTAAAATAAGTAGCGGAGGGGCACCTGCAGCGTTTCAAGCACTGGACAATGATCATACCCATCACTCGAGTCGTGAAATCCAAAAGACAGTAATCACAACCTGGTGCAGCTCTGACGCTTGGGAAGGCCAACAGTTATCTCTAGACACTCTTTTCATTTCTCAATCAGTGGGGATTCATTGCCAAATTGCAAAACGGGGCTGTAGTGGCCTCTCGGGCAAAATTCTAACCTTTCGAGTACAAATATTTTTTGAGGGGCCATCCACCCAACGTGGATTCCACGTTTCGACTACCAACAATAAGGAGGATCCGATTCCCGACATCCCCTTCGCTCTGTACAATAAACTCTCGGCAGAGTGTGACGCCCTCTTTGACTAACTTCACAACAAGCTGTTGGAAATGTATTCAGACACGCTCACCTCGAACGCAAGAGCTCAGTCGCGCCTGGAAGTACGTTTCACTCTCAGTAGCATCAATTCTTATACTAACTAAATATGTAGATGAGCTACACTACTCTATTCGACGTCAAACTCCGTGCGGAAGGTCGATATAATCTTCGTGGCGGCTCGGTAAGCAAATATTTCAAGTTGATCCCTGGTCCGATAATAGGAGTCAAACTAATGAAACAGAACGAATTGCCGGCGTCGCAGCTACTATTGGAAAGATAACCAACAAATCCACTACGGCAATGCTACAGGACATTACCCAATTACCAGAGTTCAAAGCTGCTCTGTCCAGTGTCCAGTGCCGAGCACGATGCTTAGGACGTAATGAGTTACAAATGCCTCGTCCGAAGAGATTTTATTCGAGTTTCTGCCCACTCTTGGGTATTCGATATTGAAAAAACTCGTCACAACTAAAATCTCGTCCGAACTATCATGCACGCTACAGTATGTGCAAAAGAGAAGATTAGACTAGATCAGGTTGAAAAGACATGCAAGAGCATCTATTCCCAGCTGTCACAGCATTTCCACGGCAACGATAATCGCATGACCATCGACAAGGAGGTGTTCTGTCCCTTAGAAATCGGTGCCACCTTGTGCTTTTTCGAGGTGCAGAAGAACTGGCCGGATCCGATGTCCTTTGGTGTGATTCCGAAGAAGAGTGGCAAACTCGGAGAACGCATTACGGGTAGGGACGAAGATGAATAACCTTTCGCTCCTTTCTTCTGCTGCATTTTTCCTTCCCCTTTCTTTTGCCCTTTCTTTTTCTTTGTTGGAATCGGGCTTTTCTGAGTCATACTGTACCCGCTAATGAGCTTGGGACGGCACCGCCTGCTGACTGGAGATTTTCAATGGGACACTGTTCGCTGACCACATATCCATTGATGAACAACAGCGAGAGTGATGTGTAATTGCTGTCGGTGTGCGATCTGGCTCAGCGGCGCTCAGCCCTCCGTTTATGGTTCTACCCTTTATTCATCAACTTGAATACCAGTGTTCCTAAGCAGCCAGGCCCGGCCGTCTGCCAGGCATTTTGCGGCGTAGGCTGTTCAATGGAGGCCAGGCCGCTTAGGAACATTTCCGAATACTGTGAGTGCCTCTATTCACCTTGACAATACCAGTAACAGACTAACAGTAGTATAATGCAGTCTCAGAAGCTCAGCCAGAAGGGGAGGTGTAAAGGGTGGACCGGCAAGAAGACCATATACAGTAGATCTTCGATGAAATTCACTGCTGACAATTCTAGGATCCGGGACAGCAAAGTGCCAAGGTCTGACACTGAAAGAACCACTTTTTTTGTGGGACGGACACCCTCTGTGCTGACCGCTGACGTCCCAAGCTCATTTGCGGGAACAGTACCTGATATCCACCTACTCGGGATTGGGTTTGCATTTACGCGGAGTTTGTAACTAGATGTGGGGCTTCTGGGTTTAGACGCAAGGGTTATTCGTGCGTTTGTCACAGGTCCATGGGATAAGATTATGATCGCGGATTTCTCCTCGTTTTTACCGTTTGACGTGACAGAAACGTGCATTCAAGGGAGCAGACTCATACTAGGAATACTTTTGTTTGTGTAAGTTTAATTGTGACGACAACCAACGAGGCTGAAGCGACAGCCTGTTGTCGACTGTTTGGGTGACAGTGGGCTCCGGGACCGTTGCTAACACTACCAACCGTGCGCGCTGCCGCACTAACAACTGATGCCCAATGACTCGTACCGTGGCAGCACACCTACTATAACTCATAACCCTAAAAGTAACCGCCAGCACAGTCCATATCTGACTGATCTCATGCGTAGCCTTGCTGCCCCAAGTGCCACCGGCCGCAAGCCGTAACACAGGCTACCCAAGTTGATGTATACCAACACTGTTGACTACTTCATTTGTTGCCTTCGGCTGTTGACGGTTCGTATCCATAGGGTAGACCATTTGCAATGTCATGTAGAATCAGAAAACCGTAGGTTGGTGAAGCCCCTCACCCACCTGCGTTTCGGCGATACTTTGACACGATATATCATGTAGAGCTTAATCTCCTTGGGACCGACACTCTCCAAAGCGTCCGTCGAAGTTCGAACGTAACGACTGGACAGTACATCCTTATTGAAGCTCGGGTCCATCAGCGAAGGTATTCAAGAACAAAATAGGTGCTGCGCCCAAGGGTGTATGCACCGATCGCAGCACTTGCAGAAACCCCGGATTCCCTCCAGTGCACTCTTGGCCCAAGACTTGTCGGCTTCTCAATTTTTTGGTTATCTAAGTTTTCCCAGGCTTCGTCCCAGTCCATATCGTCTCCCATGGTTGTGTGCATTCGTGTTGAAGGTTTGGGGATGTCGAGATACTGGACCTGAAAACCGGGCCTCGGAAGAAGTCAATGATTCCAACCGTCCAGCCATGCACTAGTCCGGACCGGAACCGTCTAGTACAGTCCAATCCAGTGCGAAGATATTTTAGACAGAGATCGGACCAGTCTGAGATTCTGCTGGACCGGGACCAGCCTGGTCTGTACTGGGGCCCACATGTGATTACACCGAGGTCCGACTTTGCGCAGAGCGACCATGATGCAGGTCCTGAGTTGGCGACTGAAGTGGCGCATCCTCGGTTGGCGAGTGTGTGCCAATGCCGAGGTGGAATATTTGACGAGGTGGGTGAGTGGCAAGTCTATGATGCGCCACCCGAAGGAGGCATCCCAAATGTCCGTCCCGTCCGTCCATGGCCTTGCCCGAGACCGGATTAAAGTTTTTGGGGCTCAAGATTTTAGGACTGGACGGACCAAGGTATTCTATGATAAGACTACAGGACTGGGGGCCCAAAGTCCATTAATTGGCCCCCACACAGAGATGATATTCCATTTAATGAGGTTGAAATCCTTGATAAGGTACAAGTTCATCTAGGCTGAAGATTTGATCCGGAATACGGTGTCCCAGAACTTTCATTCTGGACCCGGATATCGTATATCCGACCCAGACCAAGACTACGGACAGCGGTAACGTACAGAATGGTGAAGCGAGACATTCCGGAGAATTGAGACAGCCGAGTAACAGCAAAGTTAACCCTGCAGTCATGCTGCCCTACTTGTCGACAGTTGTCTGTATTTACTACCCTGCTCTCCACATCACTTTTCTAGATGAGACTATGCAGCAAGTCAACGAATTTTCATTTAAACCTGTGCTAGATCTTGAACTGTGCTAAAAAAAAAAAGGAACTGCAAGGCCTTCAAGATGGTACCTTTATGTCACTTCAAAAAGCCACTGATTAGATAGTCCGAAAAAGTCAATTCTCACACATCATAGAAATGGGTGGCAGTCTCGGCAAGAGGTGCATATTAGGGAGCAGGTATTGACATCAACAGTAGAATGGACAATTGTTAGATGGATAGTCAAATGTGATTTTGGGTTTTCCGTTTAATCGGATTATCAATTGCAAAAAATCACTAATATGGTAGATAATAAATCCCAGTGTTAAGTCCAGATGGGAAAGCTTCAAACCCAGATTATGTTAGGGGGGTACTTTCCTTATAAGTATAACTACTTATGCACGGCCCTAGTGTTAGGGGTTTTCTCCTAACAGCGATAATGGTCCTTGCGATAGTTATATGAATACATGTCACGGAGTTACTCTAGGTCTAGTCACGTGACATGCATAACACCTATTCATGACGTCGCAAATAAGCCAGTCTTATGTTCCTTAGCGGGAATACATAAGAGTCACGTGTCGATTGAATAAGGAAGTAGCCTTGCTTAGCAGATTCATTGAAAGAATACATACTACGGTAATTCTTATTTGATGACGCAGCAATGTTGCCAGATCGAAAGGAGACAATTCCTGCTGAGCGCATTGTTTTCGACCACATTCTTTTCCTAGATACTAGCGGGATTGTTTGATTGGACTGGAGATTACTCCGACACACAAACACAGCAGTTGATAGTCAACAAGTAATCATCTGGGACCTCTGGCTTATCGTCTCAGGCGATAAGAACAACCAGGGTACTCCCCGGTCAAAGAGAATGGTCTCGACCTAAGCATGACGTAACTGAGGGAATTATGACGTTTGCTCAAGATAAGAGGCGTGAAGCAACCCTGCTCATTGGTTTGAGTTAGTATGCATTGCAACATCAGTCTCGTATTTGATATGAGCTGATGCGTCAGATTCTATGATGGCATAGTATCGGTTGGTCGCCGATTAAATCTATGACACAAGCCAAATAGCCTCTAGGGTGAGGCATCAATTTGCGATAAGTGCTGCCAGCTGATTTAGTTGGCAGACGTTCCAACTACTGTCACAAATGGGTAGTAAGATGTCTAATATCAAGTTCTGTCTGACACACTGTCTGACATGATATTGTACGATGGATGGCCTGATTTCTATCAGCAGCAAAAGCTTTGACACCACATCGTATGAACATGATAACCAACTGGGATGTGTGGCATGTTATCACCAGGCGCATGATTAGTTTCATGTAGTGACCATGATAACGCTATCATGAGCTTTGTGATCATAGCGTCGAAGTATGCGTGTACAAACCCTCGAAGACGACTATAAAAACATGGTATCGTCCTGGCAATGAGAAGACCAAGCTCAAGCAGCAAACCACAGTCAACATTCAGAACACCGAAGACAATTTTAAAATATTATTCAGAATTCTATCTATTAAACAATATCACAATTTCTTCCTCTATGCTCATCAATACTCGTGACTACGCATATTATGCCTCGACACAGACTGACACAATCCGAGTACGCACTGCAACAAGTTGTCGAACATTTTGGCAATCAGCTTTTCAGTTTGGATGATGAACATTTAACCCACACTTGCCGAGTGGTGTTCCGTTTTCGTGAACTCGAAGGTATTGAGTACCTGGTGCTGGGATATCTGAACACCGGTGCTTTACCATTCGAGGAGTTTTCTGAGGATTGGTTGTTCGATGGAGAGGTGGAATACACATCTATCGAGGAGACGGTCTTTGGTACTGTTATAGATTGGTCTCTCTTGTAACACAGGTGCAAGAGGTTGAGTCTTGGGATAAGACGAGGAAAGAAAGAGTTTCTGAGATAGGCGGTTGTACTTAATTCAATAAATGTTGTATTGATTATTGGGATTAAGAACCCCCGGAACACCTAGATGCTATATTCTTCCTAAGAGTATCTCCAAGTAAAGTAGATTGGTAACCAATAAAGATTGAATGTGGAAAGGGGACAAATAGTTATTGTGCTTTCCGATGCATACAGGAAAATAGTAAGCAGATCCAATCGAGGTAACAAGCAATGCTGGAGGTACATATAATTCCTCGATTTATGTATGCTTCTAATAAAGTTCCTTCTTTCTTTCAAGCCTTGCTAATCTCTTCCTGATGATCTTAAGCTGTTTCTTCTACGTTGGTAAAGGATTGACTTTTCCTTTTCGGGTTCGTCTCGAGGGATCTGCTTGACATTGGTTACTGACCAGTATCCCATATTGTTCTGAAACAGATTGTCGCTGAATAGCTCACGGTTTTGAGGAGATATCCGTATCAGTAACCTCCTGTATTGGTTGTTGCAATTCGTTAGAGTGTAAATTTTCCAAAAGAAATTTCCGATTATTGATAAGATATCATAATGCTGGTTCCAACTCAACCAATGCTGCTATCCACCAAATGCACTTGGCGGCGAAATGATATTGTCATTCTTCAAACGTAACCAATAATTTTGCAATGGTCCATAGTAATACGTCTGCTTCGGTTTTGAAGGTAATACTCATCTGAGGTGCAGGGCTGCCACTACATAAAGCTGATAATATTTTCATATTATTCATATGAGCACACGGAATGTGTCTTTTTCGATTCTTATTGGTCAGAATTCTGTGGCTGAGTGGCTGAGTGGCTGAGTGGCTGAGTGGCTGAGTGGCTGAGTGGCTGAGTGGCTGATAGTGGCAAGGATAAACCACAAGAACTCAAATTAAAAACAACCCACTAATTTAAGTCTGCAAGTTTCACTCTGACAACAAAGTGTGATATACATGAAATGTGTATAACTCTACCTGCTTTCACATCCCAGGTTGACATTCATGATATTTTTAATATTGGGTGAGTAGTTGTGGATTAATACCTTAATTGTAATGTTTTTGTACAGTAGTATGAGGAGAATTTGCAATGGAGTAAATTGGCAACTGGGAAGTGAAATAGGACCTATTTAAGGATGTTTCATCTCTAGAACATGTTGTGATCAGAGCAAAACTTGGTGGCATCATTGGATTTCAAATAATTCAAATAGCTGAGCAGAAAGCTTCTTTTCAACTGACAATAATTGCTCCAGCCATAGAAATAGTACCAACTTACAGAGACTTGGAGAGATATACTAGTGGGCTTGGGACCTGTTCAGTGGGTATACTGTAGAAGTTGGAGTTGAGTGTACACAGGGTGGTGGAAAAATCCATATCTTATCTCCACTGCTTACATCGGCAGGGAAAGCCAACAGGTGGATGGTAGTGCACAGAATTCCAGGGATAACAGAGGTGGACTGGGTGATGGAGAGTGTATATATTAATGAGACTCTGGGGTAGATAGGTACACCAAGAAAAATGACATTACATGATTCATACCTCATAGAAAAGCAGTTTCTGGGATCATAATCCATAGCATATTTGATGCATGGCAGTAAGAGCTCCTAAGAACCTGCACATTGACTACATTACTATGATATGCATACAATTTTGTACACTTATTACTATACATCATGCTGCATTCAACAATACTGCTGAATACGCTTCATTGCACACTTCTAAGTAAGCTCTCAAGACTCACTTAAGTACACTCCCAAGCATGATCTCAAGTATACTTCCAATTGCACTCAATGACACATTTTGAGCCTGCTTGACTCTATGCTGCCAGGTAAGCTTTCAAGATGCTTCCAAGTAGACTCCAAGCATCAGCAAAATGTATTTTAGTCACTGGAAGCCTCCAGGAGTGTCTGAGAGGATGAGGAGTGTAAACTTAGATGCGTCAATTTCAGGAGAGTGTCAAACCCTAGGAGGGTATTCCGGCCGGCCTTGGGAGTAACTGGGATCTCTGATGACTGGTACAAGAGTACCATGCGAGTGATTGTGATAAGTTTGAGAACACCTCGGAGCACCGGAGAGAACTTTGGGTGCAACTGGGAGCATCTGGGAGCACCGGCAACAAGCCTGGGAGCACCGACGAAAAGTCTGGGAGCGCCGACGACACACCTTGAAGCACTTGGGAGTGTCAGTGAAAGCCTGGGAGCACCTCGAATCACTGTAGAGCAGTCTGGGAAAAACGGCATCTTCTGTGGGAACGTAGCTGGTGCACCTGGAAATCATAGCTACTACTTAGTTCAACGATGTATAAAACTCATGTATTCAGTTTGTATTCTCATCAATCTATCAATATAGCTACCCATCTACACACAGTATATCTGGACTGGCTGCAGGCGGTGCTTGAGAGCAATTCAAGGAGCGCCTGAAAATGATGATCGAGGGAACTCAGAGAGGCATTTCGAGGCTGTGATCGAGCGAGATTGGAGATGCACTTGGAGGCAGTAATCGAGCGTATTGGGTGATACACTTGGAGGCCGTGATCGAGCCAGTTTGGAGATGCACTTGCAGGCCGAGATCGAGTGAGCTCAGAGATGCAAATGGAGGACATGATCGGGTGAACTTAGAGATGCACTCCGAGATCATGATTGACTGAGTTTGGAGATACACTTGGAGGCCGTGATCGAGCTAGATTGGACGAGTACTTGGAGGCGGTCGATGGACTGCACGCCGGGTGCTGAGATTCCATTCATCAGTTAGTTGATTCGCAAACGTGGGGATGTGACAATGTGACTTGACCTTTGTGCTCACATGGCGAGCTGGCTGATGGCGGTCGATCGTGTAAGGAGGCATGCCGGAAGCTGAAGCTACATTCAGGGGTCAACTTGAAATCATGAGAATGAAGGGAAGACAAACAATCTTGGGTGTATGCTGTACTCGGTGTATGCTGTACTCGGTGTATGCTGTACTGGGTGTATGCTGTACTGGGTGTATGCTGTACTGGGTGTATGCTGTACTCGGTGTATGCTGTACTGGGTGTATGCTGTACTGGGTGTATGCTGTACTCGGTGTATGCTGTACTCGGTGTATGGGGTACTCGGTGAATGGTGTACTCGGTGTCAACTCATGATCATGCCATGGAGAGATACAGAGGGATGCCTTAACTTTGTGTTCTGCGATGATGGTAGAGTTGTGGATGAGACAGAGGGAGATGGGGGATGAAGATGAGCACGATGTGGAGGATTCGAGCAGATATGAGAAATCAGGGGTACAACTTGCCTGATTGGGTTGGGAAGAGCTTGTATTGGTGTAATTACACGCCAGATTGGGACTCATACCTGCCGTATCGGGGATGGTTAATTGACTCGCACACGAAATTCTCCAAGTCCCAGTTTCCCATGATCATTTCCCCCATCTCCTCTCATCTCTCTCCTTCTCGTCCTCAACTCTACCGTCACCGAAGAACATGAAGTTAAGTCATCCCTCTCTATCTCTCCATGCCATGATCAAGAGATAACGCCGAGTACAGCATACACCGAGTACAGTATTCACCGAGTACATCATACACTGAATACTGCATACACCGCATACTGCATCATCCCAAGATGGACTGTCTCCCGCTCCCAGCCAGTCTCTCAGCTCTCAGCTGACCTTGCTGTACTCAATTCTCCATATTCCCACAATTACAAGTTAACCAATGAATAGAGTCTCAGCTTCCATCGCACATGCCTCCTGATCTACCGCCTCCAGATTCACTGCCTCCAGACTCACTGCCTCCAGATTGACTGCCTCCAGATTGACCGCCTTCAGATCAATCACCTCCAGATCAACCGCCTCCAAGTACTCCTCCAATCTTGATCAATCATGGCCTCCAAGTGTATCTCCCAACACGCTCAATTACGGCTTCCAAGTGCATCTCTGAGTTCCCTCAATCTCAGTCTCCAAGTGCTTCTCCAAACACGCTCGATCAAGGCCTCCAAGGGCATCACTGAGTTCACTCGATCACATTCCCCAAGTGGTTCTCCAAACAGGCTCCATCACGGCCTCCAAGTGCATCTTCAAGGAGTGACGGCGGCTGTACGGCAATACAGGAGTGACGGAGGTTGCCAGTATGACGGGGAGTATATATTTGGCAGACCACGGAGTACATAGACATCATCTCATTTCATCTCATCTTATCATATATTGAAGATACACACTCTATCTTTCTCAACTTCTGGTCTCACTTGCTCTGTCTGGAATTTCATGGATCCATGCAATTGTGTGGATCCTCAACGCCAGGTAGTATGAAATCTTCTCACCCGATTCCGAGGCTCGTCGAACCAGAACCGCTCTATCTCATGAATTTTTTTTCGATGTCGCGAGAGGTGCGGCGGAGTGTTGATGGTCCATTGTTTCACCACAACGGCCTCCAAGTGGTGCATCTCTAAGTTCTCTCAATGGGCGTGTCCAGGTGCTCCTCTGATTATGCTCGAGTACCTTCTGCAGCCAGATTGACAGTATGTATATATACAGAGAGACTCAAATAATGCATGCCATATTATGATGTAGCAAATCTTGTGACTGTAACAAAGATGAATATGATAAGACATAATGCCTTGTGGTGATGTAAGAACCACTGCTGTAAGCATACGGCATCAAGTCTCCCGTGAGAATACGGCATCAAGTCTCCCGCAGTGCTGCGCAGCAGTGTCGGCCGCTCTCGAAGTATCCCACAGAGCTGCGCAGTGGTCTCAGCTTCTCTCGAAGTCTCCCGCAGATCTGCACAGAGGTTTCAGGAGCTCCGAAATTTGAATATCCTAGATGGAGCATCCTGAGATTGCTCTTGCAGAGTCTGAGAGCACTTGGCTTAGCTCCAGGGGGGTCTGGGAGCGTCTGGAAGTACTTAGAAGCACTGGTGAGGTCGCCCGGAGTGTCTGGGAGGATTGTGTGTGGCTTCCGGACCGAATTACATTGTGCTGATGAAGTATGTTCCCAGGTACGCTTCGAAGTACATTCTCAAGTACTCTATGGAGCATACTTTCAAGGAAGCTTCTAATTACACTCGATCGTACACTTACAGCCATATATGCTCTTATGTAGTCTCTCAAGATGCTCTCAAATATACTTCCAAGCATGCTTTCAATTGTGTCCCCAATCGCATTATATCATACACTTCCAGCCAACTTGGCTCTATGCTTCCAAGTTCACTCCCAAGAGGCAAGACACACCCAATTTCACCTGACTATATGCTTTGATATATGCTTCTTGGTATTTGATCCAGAGACTTGCAGAGATACAGCCACCAGCCACCAGGAGACAGATGGTAGGTAGTGGATAGTGGGTGGCATATCGTTGCAGAAATCATGATGTCAGTCAATCTTACAGTGTGAATCTTATCTTTATTGTACCCACCATAATGAAATCTCACAATGCCTCATAGTCATGGTATTAACAATATCAATTTTAGATTCTGCAGAAAAAGGAGAAAGTTGGAGGTTGGGGATCAGATTTTCTAGCAAAATCTGCTGTCCACAATCATAAGGCGTTCAAGTGCCAGCAGGCTCTCCAGTATACTCCGTACAGCTATAACAGCCACATCAGCAAAACGTAAATCGGTCCGGAAGCCACAGGGAATCCTCCCAGTGACTCCGGGCGACCTCACCGGTGCTTGTAAATTCTTCTAGATGCTTCCAGACCCCCCTGGAGCTGAGCAAAGTGCTCTCAGACTCTCCAAGAGCAGTCTCAGGTGCTCCTGAAAGCACCTGCAGTTATGGATGTGCATTCAGGATGCTACGAGATTTGACTTAAAGAATATTCAAATTTTGGAGCTCCTGAGACCTCTGCGCAGATCTGCGGGAGACTCCGAGAGCAGATGAGACTGCCGTGCAGCTCTCTGGGAGACTTCGACAGCAGCCGAGACCCCGGCAGGAGACTTGGTGCCATATTCTCACAGCAGTGGTTCTAACATAACCTCAAGGAATTTTGTCTTATCATATTCGTCTTTGTTATAGTAACAAGATTCGCTACATCATAATATGGCATGCATTCATTAAGTCTCTCTATATATATATACATATGGTCAATCTGGCTGCAGATTGTAGTCGAGCATAATTGCAGGAGCACCTGGACACGCCCATTGAGAGAACTTAGAGATGCAACACTTCGAGCTAGAAGGCAGAGAGCCCACCTTCAATACTCCGCTGCACCACTCGTGACATGAAAACGGAATTCATGAGAAAGAACGATTCTGGCTCGAGCAGTGTAGGAATTGGGTGAGAAGATATGATACTACCCAGCGTTAATGATCCAGGCAATTGCATGGATCCAAAAGATCTCGGTCAAAGCGAGTGAGACCAAAAGTTGGGAAATATCGAGTGTGTATTGTCATTGCATGATAAGATGAGATGGAAATGAGATGATCTCTATCTACTCCGGGGTCTGCCGAATATACACTCCCCGTCACTCTGTCCACCTGCATTACCGCTGTATCTCCGTACACCGGCCGGCGTTCCTTGAAGATGTACTTGGAGGCCGGGATCGATCGTGTTTGGAGATGCACTTGGAGGCCAGAGCGAGTGTGGAGATGCACTTCGAGACGGAGATCGAGTGAACCCAGAGATGCACTTGGAGGCAGTGATCGAGCGAGTTTGGAGATGCACTTGGAGGCCGGGACCGAGTGAACTAAGTGATGCACTAGGAGGCCGAGATCGAGTGAACTCAGAGATGCACTCGGAGGCCGGGATCGAGCGAGTTTGGAGATGCACCTGGAGACCGAAGATCAAGTGAACTCAGTGATGCATTTGTAGGCCATGATCGAGCGAGTTTGGACATGCACTTGGAGGCCGTGACTGAGCAAAATTGGAGGAGTACTTGAAGGTAGTTAATCTGGAGGCGGTAGTTCGGGAGGGAGGGGCGACGGGAGCTGAGACTCTATTCATTGGTTCACTTGTAATTGTGGGAATGTACAGAATTGAGTACAACATGTTCTGCAGAGAGATGAGAATGGCTGGGAGTGGGAGACAGTCGATCGTGGGATGATGCAGTACGCGGTGTATGCAGTACTCAGCGTATGCTGTACTCGGTGTATGATGTACTCGGTGTATGCTGTACTCGGTGAATGCTGTACTCGGTGTGAACTCTTGATCATGGCATGGAGAGATAGTGAGGGATGACTTAACTTCGTGTTCTTAGGTGATGGTAGAGTAGAGGACGAGAAAGAAAGAGATGAGAGTGGATGGGAAATCATCATGAGAAACTGGGACTTAAGAGAATATCGTGTGCAAGTCAATTTACCATTCCTGACAAGACAGGTACAAGTCCCGATCCGGCGGGTAAATACATCGATTCGAGGTCTTCTCAACCCAATCAGGCGTGTCGTACCCCACATTTCTCATATCCGCTCATATCCTCCATATCGTTCCCATCTTCATCCTCCATCTCTCTTTCTCGTCCACAACTTGACCATCATCAGAAGAACACAATGTTAAGTCATCCCACTCTATCCCTCGATGCCATGATCAAGAGTTGACACCGTGTACAGCATACACAGAGTACAGCATCCACCCAAGATTGTTTGTCTTCCCTTAATTCTCATGATTACGAGTTGACCGCTGAATATAGCTTCAGCTTCCAGCGTGCCTCCCTACATGATCGACCGCCATCAGCCAGCTCTCCATGAGAGCTCAAATGTGAAGTCCGATTGTCACATTCCCATGGTTGCGAGTTAAGTTACTTATGAACAGAGTCTCAGCACCGGGCGCGCGGTTCATCAACCGCCTCCTAGTACTTGTCCAATCACACCCAACTACGGCCTCCAAGTGCCTATCTGCATACTCACTTGATTACCCCCTCCAAGTGCATCTCCAAACTCGCTCGATCACGGCCTCCAAGTGTATCTCCAAACTCACTCGATTACGGCCTCTAAGTGCATCTCCAAACACGCTCGATCATGTTCTCAGAGTGTATCTCTAAGTTCACTCGATCACGGCCTCCAAGTATATCTCCAAACTCGTTCGATGACAGCCACCAAGTGCATATTTCCAAACTCGCTCGATCACGGTCACCAAGTGCTTATCTCACAACTGGCTGTATCATTGCCTCCAAGTGCATCTCTGAGTTCAGTCGGTCGTCATTTTCCGGCTCACCTTGAATTGCTCTCAAGCACTGCCTGCAGCCAGTCCAGATATACTGTGTGTAGATGGGTAGCTCTATAGATACATAGATACATAGATATATAGATGAGAATACAAACTGAATACATGAGTTTTAAAAATTGTTGAACGATAAGTAGTAGCTATAATTTCCAGGTGCACCCGCGGCGTTCCCAAAGAAGATGTTTTTCCCAGACTGCTGATCTGTGGTTCAATGTGCTCCCAGACTTGTCGCTCCCAGGCATGACGTCGGCACTCGCAGATTTCTCGTCGGCGCTGCCAGATTTGTCGTTGGTGCTCCCAGGTGCTCCCAAAGTCCTGTCCGGCGCTCTGAGGTGTTCTCAAACTTATCATAATCACTCCCATGGTACTCCTGTACCAGTCATCAGGGATCCCAGTCACTCTGAAGGCTGGCCGGAATGCCCTCCTAGGGTCTGATACTCTCCTGAAATTGACGCATCTAAGTTTACATTCCACACCTTCTCAGACACTCCTGGAGTCTTCCAGTGACTAAAATACATTTTGCTGATGCATGTAGTACACACAGGTATACATCCATCTCTGACCACCAGTCTTATATAGTTCCATAGCCACAGGTGCACACCTCTATAAATGGACTGTAGATGACTATACACTGCACATTGTGCAGAGGTCCAAAGGTAGTGTTAGCAACAGGTCCAAAAAGCCGGGTCGGTTCCGGGTCCGGTTCCACCCGAAACCGGACTGTGGCAACGGGTCTTACCACATGAAAGACCTGGACCGTTGGAGATTGGCCGGGTTTACCACCAAAAACCCGGCATTTCAAGTCTGGCTCCAATTAAGTATTTGAGTTCTGATTCTACCATGACATGGTCAGTACCTACACTGTGCAGTGTTAGCCGCTCTGTCACCTCCCGCTGTCAGATTTGCGATCGGACCGATATTCCAGGAGTCGCCAACGAAAACCTACGAATTTGGCTGAAAATTTTGTGTTATTTGACAGCGATTCAACAAATAGTGGTCCGATTGCAAATCTGAATGCGGGAGGTGGAACAGCTGGTAAAACTGCACAATCTATATATTCATCAGGTCATGGTATGTTGTGATCTCAGATTCTTATTTGAAGCGAAAGTTGCAGGAACCATAAAATGGAACTGCGGCGCATGTACAACCCGGTCAAAAAACCGCAGGTTGATGTCTAGTAAGGGTAACAACCCCGCCAAGCGAAAGCTGGTGGGGTTATTGGCAGGGTCTGGAACCGAACCGAACCGAACCGCCGGTCAAATCCCGGACTCCTGGCGAGTTACCCAGACCCGTTGCTACCAATTATGTTCCACAGGAAGCTTGCCACAAGCTATGCATGTACATCTGTATGCATAGTGCATGCTAACATCGATTTGTACTTTTGTGGATGTATCATTTTTCCACACAATGAAATACACACTGTATTCTTTCCTGCGCTTGGTTACATGTACTCATGTTGAGCTTTCATTGATCCATGCAATATGTGTGGGTCCCCAAGGCTGGGTGTTCGATCAAATCCTGTCACTTTCTTCATACACTTCTTGAGCTGGAAGTGCTCCCTACAGTATCCCATTGCAATCCTGCGAGAGGTATGGTGGAATGTTGAAGATAGTCCTTCTGCCTTCTAGATCCGCTGATTCGATACTGCAAATCTTAGGGTATATCAGTAGCAGACTGGGAGTCGAGTATGTCATAGAGCCTCACTTCCTTCGCTACTGTGGTCTTGATTCCTTCCTCCATTCCTCTTATCCATTATAATGTCTCTCAACAGAAACAACCAACTGAGTGGCTGGATAGTCTATTTAGTAGAATATTCACCTGGATACAGACAGTCATTGATGTGGAGGATGGCATGGCACCATATGTGTGGTATTTGGTAGAGAGACCAGGTGGTCCATTCAACTTTTTTCCTTCACACAAATTAAGCCATAGATGTCACTACATTATCTTTACATGTTCTAGCACAGCAAAATGGCTGCCAGGACTTGATATCATATCTGGAAGTGTGCCCAACTGATGGTATCCTCCAAGCACTTGAAAGCCAGGGGTAAGGTATACCTGGGAGTTAAGCTGGAGATGATCTATCTGGGTACCTTCAAAGGGCGGCGAAGCCGCCACCGTACCTTGTAGTAACAATAGATATAGGTATCATAAAAATTTAATAATATTTTCAGGTCTTCTTCACTGGTAGGTTTTTCTGACTGTCTGCTGCTAGAGCTTGTTCTTTTCATTGCTGGAACATTGGGAGTTGTGTATAGTCGGACCCTCAGTTCATGCTTGACTTCGGAATGTTGCTATGACACCATGATGGTTTGCAAGCTTATCACTGAGATCATCTTAAAAGGCTCATTGATAACGCCCCGAGTTCCCTTTGGTTATTGTGTTCATGCATGAGTGGTTTCAAGCCGTTACACCCCCATTATGGGCCATCCTCATGATCATGATATCAAACACACATAATGACAACTCATAACTTCAACTCTGACATCTTGTTTCCTATTTGTTCAGTAGTTGGAACATCGGCCGACACATATCCTGAACAGTGCTTATCACAATTTACAATAACTCGAGGTTATTAAAAGTACCGCCTGTCGATTTGGCTATTCGGCCATGCTTTCAGCGATTCAATCAGCAACCAACCAATACTCTGCCAATGTAGTTCATGACACCTGAACCTAGTACTACTGAGTAGTATGACGTTGCAATGCATTCTGACTCAACCCAATGAGCAGGTTTGCTTCTGGCCTCTTATCTTCAGCCAATGTCATTGATCCCTCAGACACAGCATGCTTAGGTCTCACCACTTCTCTAGACCGAGGAGCGTTTCAGGACGATTCCTAATCGCTGAGTGATTAGGCGTGTAAATCCCTACATACTCACATTTTGCTTATCGTCTGGTGCACACGTAATTCTGCGAAGTTGCAACTTAACTGTGTGTTGTCCTGCTAGATATGATATAGTAGGTGTGGCCCATAATTATGCGCACTGCTGAAGGTTTTCCACTTCCCAGTAATGGCAAGATAATTGCGTCATCATATTTGAATCTGCCAGTGCAAGCTGACTCATCACTAATTGATTGACATGTGGCTCAGGTGTAATCCCGCTAAAGATGACCTGACTGAAAAAGAAGTGATGCTCTCACAGATAGGCGTTATGCAATTAAGTATCTGCTACCCAATCCACTTGTATCATTACCGCTGCTAGGGGAGGACCTCTAACAGATGATTGGTAAATACAGGATAACTTGGTTTTTCAATTGGCATTTAGTATTGGCATCAAAATTTGCAAGTCATATCAATTACTGTGAAAATTTACTTGATGTAATCTGTAACTCTTAAATATGCCATTGAATTGGTGGCATTCTATCGTATATTTAACATCTGATAGTGTACAGCCCAACGACCTTGTATAGGGATGTGGATTGTGTTATATCAACCTTTGATGAAGAGCAGAATCTGAATTAGTGAGGGGTCGCGAGAAAATTGAAACTATTAGCTAGGCAGCGATGTGGAGGTCGACCGTGCCAGTGCTGGGTAAGCTGCTCAGTGCACTTCAGCAGAGCCTCACAGAGCCGCACCTTATGTACATGTCTAAACCTCCCACAACTACCTCCGCTCCAAGAAAACCAGCGCCAGCCCCTAAAACAAAGCACACAAAAAAAGAAAATACAACTATTACCACAAGAATCACACCTTCTGTGCGTCAACAGCCATATGAAGTGCCAAAAACCCATTTCTTAGCCTTCCAACATGCATCTATAGACCAAGAGACCCTGTTTTTGATGTTTATCTCGCACCAAATTTCTGCAGCCACCATTCAAATTGAAAACCGGTTGCCAGTCCGGTTCGGGATATCCAAGCCACTTTACTTTCCTATGTAGGGTTTTGGCTAAAGTGCCCTGAGGCTTGAGAATGGCATCAACTTCATATTCTGGATCCTTGTCCATCTTCGTACACAAGGGTGGTCATGGAGGATGATATCAGCCATAATCCTCACGATCTGGTTGGAGATGGGAGATATTTCAATCATTGTCCATTTTCCAGTGAGCTGGGGTGTTCGACCTGAAAGCATTTGCAGCAATGGCTTCGGCGATGCGAAATGGCCCTCACAATGGCTGTTGAACCTCTCTGGAATCGAGACTTGCTGACTCTGATTTAGTAAGATTTGCATAGCCGATTGCGCGGAACCTGGTATCGAGAGAAACTGCATCTCCCACTGTGGAATCATGCAGGTGACGAGTCTGATCTGCTTCCAAAATCAACCATCTTTGCCCTTCCTCCAACTGCTCACTCAACATGCGGAGATCTGACAGTATGTGTTCAGCAAACTCATTTGCTTCCAGGCTGATTTTCGGCATCTGGTTGGCACAGAGGATCAGTACGAGCAGATCGATCGGCATCCTCGGCACCAATCCCACCTAGGCCCGAAATGGAGATGTCTTGAGAGAGTTATGGTATGCTGCAATCTAGGTGAACCCAGCCAACGGTAACAGGGAGTCCAACTCCATTGGGTGCCGAGCCACATATGCATTCAAATAACAGTTGATGACTGCATTCACATTCTCCGCTTGGCTATCTGTTTGCTGATGATAGGCGGTACTCTGACTGCATTTGATTCCCAGTTGGGCCATCAGGGATCCCCAGAAATCTGACATAAAGCATGAATCCCTGACGGAGATAATATTATTCAGAATTCCCCGAGTTCGAACCAATGTGTCTACGCACTCTCTGGTGAACGCTTCTGCAGTAAGATCCGTTCCCCTGCGTGCTATCCATCGGACTCTGATGGGTTGTGGATTGACAATCGTAATTATGCAGTCATAGCCATCTCTGGCAATAGCTGGTAATTGAGGAATATAAGGGATATTAAACCTTGAAGCCCGTGTCTCCGGATTTGGCAGAGGTTGCAACAAGCAATACAGAATTTGGTTGGAATGCTTGATAGGGTGGCAACAGTCGCTGTTACGGGGGTGCTTAATCCCAATAATCAATACAACATTTATTGTCATTATGGACAGAGACCTATCTATGGAACTCTTTCTATCCTCATCTTATCCTGAGACTCAATGTTAGGGGTTGTCTCCTAGTAGCGATAATGATACTTGGTTATGATTACAAGATGCATACATATTTACGATATGCATAAGACCTATGCATGTATCATTCAAGTGGTCAGTAATATGCTCTTTAGCAGCAGTTGATATTAGTCGCGTGAAGTGTAGGTACTTCGTTTACACCTGGATACTGTGCGGGGCATGCATATGAATTACGCACTGCAGTTGATAGTCAATATGCGATAAAGAGGACTCATCGCCCCAACCTGGAATGGGCCAGGATACGGCAGAGCACATTCCGGTCGGAGAATAGTTTCAATTTTAGCATGACCTAACTGAGGGATTAATGAAGTAGGATTTGATGCTAGAGCGAACACTATTCTTTGATTTGATCAAGTCTGGATTGCAATGTAACCTCGTATCGGATATGAGCTCACAGGTCAATGATCTACGTTGGCGTAGTATCGGTTGGTCGCTGATTAAATCTATGATGCAATTAAATAACTCATGTGGATGAGGGATTTAGGATGGGATAAGCTTCATCAACATGATTGGTGGAAGTTCCAACTACCGACAGATACGATTGCGCAGGGTAATGATTTAAGTCTGTTTTTGCGTGCAATGGATGGCCTGATTGTCAGGAGTGTGATGCTTTGAAACCACATTGCATATATACACACGATAACGATAAGGTCGTTCGTGGTTATAGCAGCCAGGCGTGAGGGCCTGGGATGTTGCCATAAGGAGACACCATTGTCGCGAAGGAATTGAAGGGACAAGAGGCGAGAAACATTCAACACAGAGCACCGAAGACAATCTTAAAATATTATTAAGAATTCTATCTATTATCCAGATAACACTTTCAAAAATTGCCTCCATTATCCACCTTCATGATCACGATTTGTAGGCCTGGTCAGAGGTTAACACAGTCCGAGTACGCACTGCAACATGTTGTCGAGAGTTTCGGCAATCTTCTTTGCAGTTTGGAAGAGCATCATTTAACCCACACCTAAAGAGTGGTTTTTCGTCTCGGCGAACTCGAAGGTATCAAATACCTGGTGCTGATATACTTCAACACCGGCGCGTTACCATTCGAGGAATATTCCGAGGAGTTGTTGTTCGAAGGCGAGGTGTCATTTACATTTATCGAGGAGACGGCTTGTGGTTACGTTACAGATTGGTAGCTCTTGCAATGGAGGAGCAAGAGGTTGAGTTTTAGGATGAGATGAGGAAAGAAAGAGGTACTTAGATAGGCGGCTGTACTGAATTCAATAAATATTGTATTGATTATTGGGATTAAGAACCCGCGTAACACTCAACCTCTTGACCTTCTATAAGAGCAGACCAATTTACTTGTTCCCAAGAAGTGATATTCTCTCCTTGTGTAACGATTACACCTCTCCCAGAAACAAATGCTCTTTGGAAAATTCTTTGAAGGGTAACAACCCTGTGGATAAATACTGATGAATCAGGCAGCAGATATTGTCTAAATGCATATAATGAATGATGATGGCCGAGATATGGGTTAAACGCTGTTCTACTAATCAGAACATTAGATCACTGAAGGACTTGACTTTCTTCTGCAGAGGGTATTCGGATTGTGTCGATCTGTTCACAGGGATACAGGGAAACATCTTCAGTGCAAGGTAAGGAAGTAATTTTGATACGGTGCTGAATGGAGTGGATTTATTGATGATATTGTAAGACCGTCTTTGGTGTTTTGATGATTGAATGTGGATTGCTGCTTTGGCTTAGTCTTCTCATTGTCGGAACAATGCTGTCACTTTATAGTTGTCTTGGAAGGTTTGACTTCCCATACTTCGACACCATGTCTACAATGCTCTTGATAGCGGTATTGCAGTCGTGCACTGCTAGCACCCGGTAGTAACACGCCATGCTTCCCAAAAGGTTATTGTGCTCACAAAATGAGGTATTAAACCCGATGCTTCTTATAAGACTGAGGCCATCCGTCGCATGGTAATAAGTCAGCCAATGTGACTGACAGAACATTAACTTAGACATCTCACAATCCGTTTGCTTCGGTAGTTGGGACATCTGCCCATCTTCAGTCGGCAGTGCTTATCGCAATTAATGCCACACTTTACAGGCTATTTGGCTTGCATCCTAGATCAACTCGGCAATCAACTGATACTACGCTAAAGCAGAACTAGGATCAGCAACAAACCTAGTTTCCATCGGGAACACCAGTGTGTTCCTGCTGGCCCTGACAGCTCTGACGGATCCTCATACCCCCTGACAGTGAATCAAAAGCGACCTGTTGCCCAAGCGACAGGTCGCATTGCATACGTACCCTGTGGTGGCTATTATCCCATGTCTCTTATTCCCTCGACGCATCGTGTTGTATATTACGCTGTGCACGCTCACACAAAGTAAAGGCATGTGGTAATGTATACGCACTGTCAGAATGACACGTGCGTTACACTCTTCGCAGGAGCTCCAGTCATGCTGTCGCCACTTACCCAATGCCTAGCACGGTTTATGCCTTTCTCCAGCCGAGTGCCACATTTCAATTCTCTGGTATCGCTACCCATTGGATGCCGCACTCTCCTATATATATTTAACTTTGAGATCTTGTCACTTATTACAATACAGTCTTCGCTTCGGATACATCGCATGCTGTTGCATTTGCTTCGCCATTATCGTATTTTACAGGTCTGAACTATACTGTCCAATCTTCACATTCTCTAGTACTATTCCCTCAGTCGTCCAAATTCTGTGTTGATCCATCATCGGCTTGCGATGCTTGTTTCCCCTGATCCGCATCTGCATCGTTGCCATCGTCCCTCTCATACCCGTCGACATCACTGGTTTCCAGGTCAAACCTATCAAGTTCGGTTGCGGCCCATCGTCTTTGGCTGGTGGTGGGGATGGCGTCGCTCTTGTCAATTTCGTCACCTTCATCGTCGCAATCATCACTACCACCGCGGATCCTGAGAAGCAGGTCGTCATTGGTACAATTTTGTCTGTCGATGGTCAGTGCTTTCGATCTCAGGCTCCTCCAGCGCCACCTCGGAAGTCAAATAGTCAAGACGAATGGCATTGTCATCATGCGCTGCTTCCGTGCTGATGACCTCGGCAGGCGTTGGGTTCTCCACTTGTTGGATCTAACGCTTGATTGTAGCAAGAGTGTTTGTATCCACCTTATGTTGGTAGCTCTCCGGTAGTGTGTTCCAGGTATTGATCAAGAATGTATATGTTATGCCTTTGGTGTTACAGGTATATTTCTGGGATCATACTGGATCATTCGATAATCGTCATATGGATATTCGATTCGCAATCACTAATCATCACTCGGATTTTCGTATTTGATCTACCTTCCAGATTAGTTCACCAATCAGTCACATCTCCATTACCCAACCTTCACAATAATAGATCAACGGCAGTGATTTGACCAACCGCAAACAAGCGGAGTATCATCTTCTGATAGATAATGGTCGTGGGATCTCTATTGTTGATGGTCACTTCATATTGGCAGGAAACCTTATTCCTAGTTGCCGACCAAACGACTATTCACTCATGCTCCAATGGTTCATTCCTACGGAGATGAGGTGTCGTCAGCATCAGAGCATTATGACATCTTGAGATATGCAGATTCATTTGAGAGAAAAGTCGATAACCAATAATCGATATATCGGAGCCCACTCGACCGAATGGACTTATATGAATCGACCATTTGTTTGACCAGACATTCTCGGTCTGGGCAAATAGGACCTTGGATTCATACATCTGGAGTGGTGCGGGATATTCTCTGTTTGACATATGGCAAAACAACTCAGTTGCAGATAACTGTATATTTGGCTCCAATAAAGAGTAGTCAAACTAAGGGATCTGTCATTTGCCGCAATCATTGAACCAATATGTACCCAGTGGGTATATGAGAGGGCACTCTCACTGGCTCTTGGTGACATGAACCTTTTTGTTGATAATTGGCTTCAGATAAGCTTGTATCCATACAAGCTATCGCCAATAGCAATAGCATCTCAATACGAGCACAATACCTTGATGACATTGTCAATACTCCTGGAGTTAGAACTCGACTATCAATGGTTGAGGCAAAGGATGAAAATGCAGTCACGTATGAGAACTCCAAAGCAGGCTTTGCCAGTCTTAGGATTGTTAAGGGTGTGGATTGTCTGATATATATCAGCGATACCGACATGGAGGAAGGACATCAATAACCTACTATCGAACATAAATCCACTTTAAGATGTATCTACGGATACCTATTGACCTTCTTGACCTGGAGTTCAAGCCGTAAGTTCGTTCCCATGTATTATTTATGAGTTCTGTATCGAAGTCAAAGAGGATACTTCTCTTTTGGAGTGCAGAGTTGTACGTTCATCATTCAGTTCTGTACCATGGATATATTTATCACTCTTCATACTTGGTTATACTTAGTACCTTCTTTGAAGCAAGTGGTTGATCGGGAAGAGAGCAAGACCATACTTCGGAGTACGATGGAAGTCCGAGGATCAGCCCAATAGCACGGTGATTCAGAGGATACTTCTGCTATCATGCTCTTGAGTCGTCACTACTCCATCTGCTGAGGCGAAACTACTTTGCTGTTTCTTTTAGACAAGTCGGTACTTTGGAGTCGTTGTGCTCTTGGACAGTCGGATCTCGAGTATAAGTGCCGGTTGTTGGGACAATACTCTTGCATCCGTCGGAAGTCCGAGAGTCATCACGACAGTGTGGTGGTCCAGTGGACACTTTTTTCAGGCTCTCCTCGAGTGGTGTACATCAGCATACTGATAGCTGAGGATGATACACTTTAGTCAATACTATCCATCAGGAACAGAGAACTGAACAGTCACCTTGTGTTCTTTGGGTGTTTATTCTTATACGTATCCTGAGTGAAGCCTTACTCATTTTCTGCTTTATCAGTCCGGAACTCATTAGGGGCTTTTATCGATTACAACTTCGAGTGAATCTCCCGGTGTTACACTATAAAGTAAACACAATACCTTCGCACAAGAAGGGATTTGTGAGTTACTAGTTTGCTATTCTCAACCATAGCCTCGTCATGGCTCCTACGTCGAAATGTTCGCGATATATCAATGTGACAGAACTCGGTGGTTATCACACATCGTTATTCGAACCCGAACCATTCAATCCATTCTACTACCATCAAGAATCGTTCTCTTATGAGGATCATCTATACTTTGATTATGATGCCTTTGGAGATCTCATTTGGGATAGTCCGAGTGCTGTTTCTCCCTGCGGTCAGTATTATTGGGATAGTGTGAAAGATGGAACAATGCTGGTGGTCGATGACCCACTGTTCAAGGAATGGTGGACCAAGTACCCCGGCTTCGATGACTGCTGTGGGGAATGTCCAGGCTGTTGTGCAATCGAATACGCAACCGATACAGGATCCCCCAAGGATCCATCGTCAGGCTCATTTGGCTGGTTCACTTTTAGTATCTTTTCCATTGGCCACAATTATGTTACAATATCGTTAGGTCAATGGTAAACTAATTCGTCACTGGTTGTGAGACAGATGTTCGATGACTTCTAAGTTACCCCAGAGTCATATTCTATATTGGTCCAGTCTTCAATATCAGAAAATCCAATGTCGCCGTCAAAAGAGATTCGGAAAACGAAGCGATATTCCATATTATTGTCGGCTGATCATTGTGTTTTAGAACATACCCCTGACATTCAACCATACGATGACCATTACCTGCATGGGTTGTGAGGCCTATCTCGATGATGATCTTTACGATAACCCATGGTGTCAATCTTGCATTGATTCCTATTCAGACAGTATGGATGAAAATATGGATAATGATTATCTTACAGCAGATGTGGAGGAAGTTTGCTCCCTGGCTTATGTGGAGTTGGACCTTTCGATATTTCTTATGCCTTTATGGGATGTTCCTTCCTTTGATCATTTCGTTGCTCTTTCTGTTAGATGGAGATTCTTCGACAGATATCTTTACAAATTTACGTATGTGGAACAGGCTGAAGAATATGCTGAGCTTATGCTTGACTGGTAAACAGTTACATAGCGAGGATCCAGTTAGTTCCGACAGTGTGATCTAGTGGTGGAAACCTGTTGTGCTTTGTGTGCCCAATATACCTTATGAATTTTCCTTGGAGTTAAGAATTTGATATTCTTACTATTTATTCGATTATTGCGAATTCAATTTATTGTTTGCAGTTGAGCATACTACATTGTAATTCCATTATGATGAAGTCATAAATATCGAAAAAAAAAAAAAATTTCAACAATCCCATTAAATATTGTGAATCTTATTACTTTATGGCTCCTGATGTAAGGCATGCATTGTTGCCTATTCTTACGTCATGATTTGGCTTGATATCTTGAAGCCATGTATACGGGATTTTTGTGTGATATTATTTACGAGGTGAAAGCTGTTGTGGGTTAATGCTTCAACAGTTACTGGAATACTCTTCGACGTATTCAGGGAGCAGCAGTTGGCTCTATCTTCAACTTTCACCCGAAATGAAATGATGTTTCCTACGCTATGAGTAACGTTATAGAGACTGTCCTTCGATTCAGAGCGGTGGTTCATTGTGACGTCTGGGAGTCGGTGATCGCCCATGTTACTCAAAATATAAGAACATCACACTTCGATGCGAATGATTACAGCAATATATGGATACATGAGATAAGGATCGTATGTTAGGATAGGTCGTGGAGGATACATTATCATGTTAATCCATATTGCTTTCGACTATCTGGTGTGTGATGATCTGTTGCCTTCGGGCTCGGATAGATATCTGTACCATTAATGATCTTTGCGAGGAAATCAATGGAGTACATTATTATGATTGAGGTTGCAGTTGCAATCATGTTATATGATGAGTTCATGAGGCCCATCCCAGGGATCATGTTAATACTCACATAATGAAACGTATTCTCATCATTGTACAGTCACCGCGGGGTATGACTAACAATGTTATTGACCAAGCACCATATCACATGGGTTAATGTTCATGGATCATAGAAACTAGACGCGTAGGCATACGGTTAGGAGTTCAGAAGAGCTCGTTGTAGCCATGAATGGTAATGATAATTTCTGTTCCATATTGATCGTGAACATGCTTGTGTCAAAATGGTACCGAACCCACTGGGTAGGATTACCATGTTTTAAGAATAACCACGTAATGGATCGCACGTTGTGTCATGAGATCCGAACGGTTATGCCATTCAGTATTGCTTATATCTTTGGTAGGTCAAGATGTGATGTTAATGTACAGAAGGTGCTAGTCAATCTTGAATGCATTGATATTTGATGGTAGCCCCTTCAATTGGCAGCTGAAGAAATCTTGCTACAGAGCATTGCTTGCAACAATTGCTCTGCTAGAGTTATGAACAGTCAGGAAGTTTGATTTAAGTATCATCGCCATACGACCAAGGTTGAAAATAAGTGGCATGACATGCCCTAAGAAGCAGGAGTTGCTATACTCAAACTCTCAAAAGGAGATATTGCGCTCGTCTTCGCCATATGCAACAGCACTTGTTAAGTGTTTATTGAGACACGCCATGATGGCTATTACTTCAATTAAGTTGGATTATACGGAAAAGACTTGTTTGCAGAACAAGTCATTCAACCACTGATTCAAATCGATACAGTGTTTACAGACAAATCCGCCATAATAATCATGGCATAATGGCTATTATGATCAGCTGTGATGCTGATAAAAGCAATTGACATACTCAAATGGAATAATGGGAACCGATAGGTTGTCTCAGTACCACATATCCTTGTCCTCAGTATTGAACTCAGAAATTATCAGTATTATATGTTATTATAACCCAATTGGATTTATTAATCTATCGGGTCTACTATGAAATGTTGGCATCCACTATTACTGTGACCATAGGGGAATGTTACGCCACATTATCAGAGTCATTACCCCAAATGCTTAGCAGTTCGCTTCTATTAATACGGAGTATAATGACAAGTATGATTACACCGATGAAATTTCAATAACCATCGTTTACTATTAAAGTGCATGTGCATAGGAATGGTATTTTTGATGGCGTTTGGAGCCCGCCTACAGAGGGGGGAGGTAGCCTTGATATATTAGAGAATAATGACACTGCTTTTACCTTGACACTCAAGATCTAAAGCGATGTTGCCAATGTTGAGTCAAGTAGCATCCCAATAGCGAGGAGCATTATCAACCAACAGGGACATAATGAGAGATGTTCAGTCAAGTAGTGCAGATGGCCGAGAGCACGAACAACCAATACAGTCAGTAAGGAAATGCAAGTCAATATTTGATATCAATGGTCGATTGATTTAAGGAAGTACCTATATAAACTTAGGACTCCTAAGCATAATGAATCAAGACGGAAAATCAGTTGTCCGCATGCTTATCAACTAAGAGCAAGTATCTATTAATACGCCGTCTATACAGGATACGGTATTGCTTGATGCAGAATGGATTGAGGAACAACCGCTTATCATCGCAATGCCAGAAGTCAGGGGCAATGTGTTGCGCTTGTTATTCTTTCTATGGTCATTCAAGCTAGTATATCAACCTATGGATGGAAGATCCAGAAACATTGAGTCAGCATTGGAGAGTCCGAGGGAATTCCATGAACCCAACCCGATAGCGAGGTGGTTCAGGGTTACTTCTAATAGGATATTCGTCAGTCGACTTATGATCTTGTTGAGGCAGTAGTTGACAACTATACAAGGATGACCGAGTTAGTAAATGGCAATAAGTCAATGATCGATGGATAGAATACATTCTGTAATCAAACAAATAGGGCAGTCGAGACCTTGTGCCTTAATGTGTATGCTTGGTATACATAGATCTTTCTCCAGACTTAGGTCATTGTGGCCATGGTCAAGAGAGAAATTACAATTACTGCATCATAAGATTATGTGAATCTGAAGAATGCATTTGACAACCGAAATTCCCAAACAATATTAATGTGTGGGCCGGAATGGCTGAAATACTCAGAGAAAGATATCACGCTGAGAGGGAGTTATACATTGAAAGATGCAATCAGAAACTACGAGTTTCGTAAATACTTATTGATTGTCTTCCGACATGAAGCTGTCATGACTCCTTGTCCAAGGCACGCAATGAATCTAGCATACAGTGAAACGTTACCATTAGGGAAACATTAATGGAAGAATGCAAGACACACGTTGTTTCGTTTGGGCCAAGGAAGATGGATCGAACAATTATGTCTATTTGAATTAAGTGCAGAAAGAAGTTCTGATTTTTACCAAGGACATAAGGGAATTGTGGATGGTGTTATTCATTCCCAATTACGTGTTAACAGAAAGTGTTATCCCAAATGAGACCTTTGGGTAGGTCTGATGGAAGATTCCCATAATCTGTTGCTTCCACATTGGCAGTTGTTTAGGAATGCCAAGCAGCTCGCAGATGGAAGAATAATTCGCTTTAATACGCAAGGAACACAGGAAGACATGCATAATGCATAACTGCAATATAATTCATTTTCGAAATTGAAGTTCCAATAACGAGAACTACACCCTGATAATTGGTTTTCAGAGCCTGTACCTTTTTACCTTGGAAGTCAAGTACCAAGGGTTTTTAATGGCAAGCAATTACACTCAACATATTGCGGGCAGAATAGTCTGGGCGCTAGAGGTTCTGTCCTTATGGCTTGGGGACAAGCCTAGTGGGGAGGGAGGTAGTGTTACGCCTTTGGTGGTACAGGTATATTTTCGGGATCATACTGGATCATTCAATAATCCTAATATGGATATTCGATCCGGAATCACAAAGCATCACTCGGATTTTCGTATTGGATCATCCTTCTGGATTAGTTCAGCAATTAGTCACATCTCCGTTACCCGACCTTCACATTGATCGATCAACGACAGCAATTTGGCCGACCGCAAATACGCTGTATATCATTCTGGGATAGATAATGGTTGTGGGATCACAATTGTTAAAGGTCACTTCCATCAGCAACAACCCTAGTTTCCGTCTGAAACACCCGGGTGTTTAGGACGGCTCTGATGGCTCTGGCGGAACCTCGTACCCTCTGACGGAGAATCAGACGCGACGGGTCGCGTTCCATACCTCCCTTGCGCCGGCTTATATACCATGCCTCGTATTCTTGCGACGCGTTGCGTTGTATATTACGCTCGCCGCTCCGGCGTCAGGCTTCCTTTACTTTGCGTCTGGAATGTGGTGACGTATACGCACCATCGGAACGACACGTATGTTACACTCTTCGCAGGGGTTGCAGTTATGCAGTAGCCATTTACACAACGCCTGGCGATGTTTATGCCT
>Ga0307512_10000437_pt1 | contig 61090 bp, 46 predicted proteins | sample 14_EM_MG_FD_200267 | JGI IMG/M metagenome (GOLD analysis project Ga0307512, IMG submission 200267) | Populus trichocarpa ectomycorrhiza microbial communities from riparian zone in the Pacific Northwest, United States - 14_EM | ecosystem: Host-associated > Plants > Roots > Unclassified | place... | reverse complement strand
TGGGCTAGGGGGAGTTTCAATGGCCTTGTGCCCTCCACCGGGTAGCGGGAAGTGGGAGGGAACGACTTTGCCTGAGTCAGAAGTAGGTGCTACGTGAGCTAGTTTGGCCGTAGCTTAGCCGACGGATGGACAGGAAGTTTCCGATGGACAGGGATAAAAATGTTAATTAAATGCCATGACCACCAGTGGTCGGCCGGCTTATGGTAACTTAGCTGGGCACCCCTTCGGGGTGAATGCAAAAATGATTACAAACAAACAAACCGGACCACTGAGTTAAATGCTGTAACAGCCATTATGAGCACCTTTCGGTGGATTCAGAGACATCAGGCATGGTTCGATGATATTCCGAGGGATTTGGCGTCTGCTCTGGTGCTGGTACTACACAATCCTGACTGCGACTACACTCTGTGCACCAATGCTTCAGACATGGCCATTTCAGGCGTCCTGGCTCAAAACCAACCCTCAGGACTGTAGGGCCAGCTTGTGGAACGGCGGCTGGGCTTCTTCATTTGAACTTAACATGACAATTAGATGTGTTACGCTGCATAGGAATGCAAGTTGTTGGTGATGCAGGACAATTTAATCCACTCGGAGCGTGACATTAGCATTCAACATACGTCGGTATACACAGATCATGTGTCGCTGCAGCATATCTTGAGCCTGCCGAAAATTTCTAGCCGCCAATGGCAACACCTGGATGAACTGCAGCAGATCCACTGCTCATCAAGTACCTGCCAGGAGCGGTGAATCAGGTAGTGGATGTGTTGAGCAAAATTCTCCATCCAGTTTCAGCAATGCCAACTTCCGCCATCACCACAAGTACCATGGATCTCCAGATCATCGGCACAGAGAAATGGAAGCAAGAGGTGTGTGTGTCACAGGCGGAAGTCACATACATCAGTGCAGTTGTCGACGTCCTTTGCAAGGAAGCCGGTGTGACCTCCATCATGGGAAATCTGGCATCTGAGAGTTCGAAAGAAATGCGCCATTGGCAAAACATGGTTTCACCAAGACTGTTGTGACTTGATCATGGCCTGCCGTTTTGCAGCGATACTGGGGCACTGTGCATCCCATTGGACATGTGGAGCAACGTTATCTCGTAATCTCCAGACTCTCAGGTTGGTGGGGGACCCAATTGAGCTCAAAAAATATTGGCGGCCATTGCATCACAGTGTTTTTGGCTGCTTCCAACTCGGTCCATATGGGCATGGGCTCAAGGTCACAACCCTTGCCACCATGTCAAGTATTCCAACCAACTCCCATATGGCTTGCTGCAACCAGTAACAATTTTGGAGATATGGGCTTCAAAGGTTAATATCGACTTCACTACTAAATTACCAGCTACAGTCAGAGACAGCGACAAGTGCATAATTATGATTGTCGATCCACTAACAAAGACAGTGTATTGGAAAACAACCAGGGAAATGGATCTAACTGCAGATGCATTTACCAGAGAGTGTAATGACGAGTGGGTTCGAATTAGGTAAATTCCGGATGATATTATCTCTGATAGTGATATGTGCTGTATCTCAGATTGTTTGGGATCCTTGACGGCCCAACAAGGAATCAAATGCCGTCACAGTAGTGCCTATCATCCGCAAACATACAGCCATGTGGAGAACATGAATGCAGTTGTCAAACATTATTTGAAGGTTTACTTGGCTCAGTGCCCACACAAGTGGGACCACTTAATACCATTTGCTGAATTCACCTGCAATGCAGTGTACCATCAGTATCTCTAGACTTCTCAGTTTCAGGCCAGTATCGAGTTCGTGCCGAAGATGCCAACTGATCAACAGTTACTGACTGTGAGGGCCCGCCGTCAACTGAAAATCAGCCAGGAAGCAGAACGATTGCCGAATCAGCTGATGTCACATCCCCAACTATTGTGAGAGTGGTTGGAGGAAGGGAAATAAAGGATGATTGTGTAAGCTAATAAGTCTTGCTGGCCGTCCAATTTCAAAGTAGGAGATTCAGTTATTCTCGACACCAGGCTCCTCCTGATCAGCTATTCAAATGTTACTAAATCTCAGTTGGCCAGTCTGAGTTGCTGAGAGTTTGATTAGCCATTTGGTGGGTTATTTGGCATCACCGAAGCCATCAGCGTGAATGTTTTCAGGTTGAATGCCCTAGCTTATAGGAAAATACCCAATGTTTATAACATCTCCTGTCTGAGACAAGATCCTGTGGATTACAGCCGAGAGCTTCCGCCACCACCACCACCACCACCACCACCACCACCATTGCATACGATGACCAGCAAGGATCTGGAGTATGAGGTTCATGCTGTTCTTGAGTATCAGGGCACTTCCGCCAACACTCTAAAATATATCACAAAGTGGCTTCAGTATCCCGAACCAGACAGCCAACTATTTGCCCGTTTGAACGGCACCTGGAGAGATAACCTGCGACATTTCCATTGAAAATACCATCTCTTTGTCTGTACATAGATGTTGGAATGCTAAGAAACGGATTTATGGGGTTTCATACGGCTGTTGAAGTACAGGGGAAAGAATTGATTGGGTTCTAGTTTTATTTTTTTCTTTCTATTCTTCATTTTGGGGGCTGCTGCTGGGTTGCATGGACCAGAGGTAGTTGTGGGAGGTTCAGATGTGTACATAAGGTGTGCCTCTTTGCGGCTCGGTTCAAGCATACTGACTAGGTTACCTGGTCTCGGCACGATTGACCTCTGCATCGCTACCTAGCTAGTCGACTCAACCTTCGTGTGACCTCTTGTAATGTTGCAAAGCTGAAAACCTTGAATGAACGTGTTCAACATATGTCGCAGGAGCTTCAATCACTCAATAACTAATGTCCACCATCTGCCAACAGTGTGAAAATGATTGTCCAGGATAGGAATCAGTACCAACCGCAAATCCTGACCTGAATCGTTTACTGTAGTCCACAACAATGTGAAGACCACATGATATAGCATGTCAAATTCAGTGGAAGTGTGTAGTTGGCAGGCAATAATAATACCAATTTCTATTACTAGTTGAATGAAGCCAGTTGAGATCTAGATATGTAACAGTTTTTTCACCTGCAGTTAAGACAAAATATTGCAGCTAACAATAGTATAGTTTCCAATAGCTTGACAAGATATGAGAATTACTTCTATAAAATATTATATATTCTGATCTATCTGTTTATGATATTACGGCTGCATCTTAGGGAAATCTGCAATTAGAGTAATATTTCATCATTATACCTAAGTGTTAAGACCAATACAAAAGAAGTTATGATATTAGTCAGATGATTTGAAACTGAGCCTTATTATCGAAATTACAAAATTGGGATAGGTTTTATACTATGCTACAATATATGTTCTATTATCAACTTTGATAAAAGTGTGATATTATAAGAATCTCCAATGAAACGTCAACTGCAAACGATACCCAGATTGGAGGGACTCAATTGAACTGTGATAAATGGTGAAAATAGTACAATTTGATATGTACTGGAACTACAAGACTGATAATAACCTACAATATTATAAATTGCCTGAATAAACTGAATACCTATGGTAATTATTTAGGTACATTAGAGACAGATATATCAAATTTGATATACTTTTCAGAACTAATTATTATGTCATGATGTATCAACCCAATTACCCAGTTTAGTTTATCTGCCATTTGGTAAAGTGATTTGGCTTACTTATTTCATAACATAGTACATACTACAGATTCTGCAGTAAATGATTCCATTATTGATTGACTTAGCAACTTACAATCAGATACATCTTTGTTGCCATCCACATAGGCTATTTCTCATCAATTTGTCAATATTTATATATTTGCAATTGTGGCAACTGGGAGAGAGCAACTTGCTGATTTTGACTGAAAGTTTAGATATACTGCATATTAACAATTAAACATACTCCAAGATTATCAAGCCTTGATTGCTTCTGCTCTGGCATTAACAAAATGCAAAATGGTCCAGAAGCTGTATTAAAACCGTGTAGACACTTCAATCACACTCACAAGTACATCTAAGGTACTGTAGACACTTGCAGATTGCCACAGCAGTACAATATGTGCTTCCAAATGCTCCCAGAGAATGCTTTGAGACCCATTGAAATACCAATCCATACAGCAACATAGCAATAATGTATTGATATCTGACATATGTAATTAGAAATCTCCAGAGCAGCTGAAACTGGTTGGCATGTCTGCAGAATATCTTAAACTTGATGCTGTATTCTCACACCACTTACTTTTAAAGTCTCAGGCTCCATAACTACAAGCTATTTTATATATCAAATAAATTTACAGTATATATTGGTAGTTTACAATTGCATCAAGATTTGCTATATTGTAGCATAACATGTATACTCAGTTTAAATCTATTGATATATAGACATATCCTTGGTATTGTAGCAGTTGGTGTATTGGCAGAATGGGAAGGGCATGTGGAGATGGCAATTCGGTCAACTATGTGATTCCCATGGAGGTTCTGAATGTACAAGCCTTGATGCTATAATTGAGGGAAGGTCATGATATACTTCAAGGCTATAATTGAGCTATTCCGTAGCCACACTTTAAGGCCATAATTATGCCAACTTGGACCATGTAATCAACAGAGTTTAGGAATTCAATTGTAGGGTTAGATCTTGCAAACTTGGAGTCTATGATCCAGTAAACTCAGTTATACACTTGGAGACCATAATTCAGTAAGTTTGGGAATACTGTTGAGTTTGTTTGTCACATTCACTTTGAGATACACTTGGTGGCTGTGATAGAGCTAGTGTACAAATGAACTTGGAGAGAGTAGTCAGATAAATTCAGAAACATACTTGCAGGTAGTCTATATGGAGGCTGTCAATCTGGAGGCTGTCAATTTTGAGAGATATCAGATAGGCATGCAGACTCTGTTTAGTTGTTTAATAATCACTATAAGCAAGTTTAGAGTAGAGCATACCAAGGTATGCGGAGAAAAATGAAATAAGCAATATAAGATGAGAGATGAGAGATGAGAAAAGAGTAATAAGGGATAACAGACTGGCTAGGAGTAGAACACAGTTGATCTTGGGTAAATGTAATACTCAGAGTTAACAAATAGTAATATATCAGGAGATATATGGCTATGAAATAGCTTCTTATTTCCTGGTGAGGGTAGAGTCTTAGATGTGACATCAACAGATGGAATGCGAAGATGGGAGGGGATGAGGAAAATTATAATAGGAACCAGAGACCTAAGACAATGTCATATTGCACTATTGGTTTATCTGCATGATTAAGGAAATACAGTCTCTGACCTGGCAGGCACCAACACCAATACAAGATATTGCAAAACTGATCCAATTGCCATTATCTCTTCTTTTCAACATTGTATCATATTCTCCTATTTTGTTCCCATTTCCATCCTCCTTGGCCTATTCCATATCTACAATTCTTACATCTCTGGCAAATACGATGTTGAGTCATCCATGTCTACCTCCTGATACAATGATGATGAGTTATCGCCAACCAAGTTATCTACCCAAGTTTGACAATTTTTCATTCTCAGCCAGTCTTCTGATATTTTCATGAATACACATTAACCTTTCAATAAAGCATCCCCCTCTGTTATGAATCTCAACTAATAGACTGACTCCACTAAAAGTTTGAGGAATTCAAATGCAATGTGAACTCTCATTACAGTGTGGCTCATGTGAGTTTACAACTGAATGGAATGTCAGCATTTATTTCTTCACCCTCTTGATCAACTGCCTCCCATTTCATTTTCTCCAATGATATCTTCTTCAGATGGTCCAAGAGTTCAAGTGCATATCTTCATTTAGACCTTGATGCCCACCAAGTATATCTCTAAACGTGGTTATATTGTGACCTCTAAGTACATTACCAAATTTTCATTATCACGGCCTTCAGATGTATATAAACATTCACACCATCACTTACTGTTAGTTGACTTCCTATCTCCCTTGTACATGGTATCCAAGTTTACATCATCATGGTTGTCAAGTCTCTCTGTTAACTCATGTGATTTTAGCATCCAAGTGCATCTCCAACTTCCCATGTTAATACCTTTTAGGTGAATCTTCTAACTTTCATGACCATGACATCAAGGTTTCGCTCTAAGTGTACACCGTCAATGCATCCAACTGTATCACCAACCTCACGCAATTATGCCATTCATGGGTACATTATTGTTACCTCCCCGTACCTTGTGAATATTCCATAATTATAGTCTTGAAGTGGACATCCAAGTGCACTTGATTACACTCCTGGGTGCATCACTAGTCATTTGTGATCACAAATTCCAATTCACTCTCTGAAGGTCACCCAAATGACACTCCCTGGTTGCTGGTCAAATTGCACTCAAGAATTACCCACCGCAAGCTTTGAAAGAATATTTGTAGATTGATATGTAGATATAATACTTGATTACTGTTTAGATGAGCAGAAAATCTGAATATGTTAGATTCAATTCAGTTGATCAATCAGTAGTGAATAAAATGTCCATAACCAAGAGGAGTGAGTCCATCAAATGTATGATTTTTTCAGCACTGTTTTGCAGAAATTAAATAACTTTCCAAATTTGTTGCCGGTATTCCACAGTAGTCTCACACTGGTTTCCTTGATTCCGAAGTTATTTTGTATCATCACAGATTGGTTGCCAGTACTTGCAGATTGACCTGAAAGTTACTGACTACAGACAGTGAACTCTGTGATATGATCCTTGTAGGAATCTGATCCAAAAACTCCCACAAACACCAAGAGGATCCTGAAGATAAAAGTATGTATTGTTGATGTGACTATTTGGTTTGCTTCATAACAGAATACTTTGGAATTGTAGTGTTGCACAGTATCTGTTCCACCAATAAGCACCATAGAATGTATACAGACAACTTAACCAATCTGAATACTTGGGAAACAACAAGCCAAAATGATGTAACCGGTTCTGAATATTGATAAAATCCCAGAAATCCCAGTTTCCTATCAATTTTGCAGTGCAGCTGACTGGGTGATCTCAAAGATGCCAGTATGAATGGGTGATATTGAATTCAAGAAAATAGGGGAGTTGAAGAACCCAAAATGATAATATATACACTATTGAGTATAGTCAGATTCAAATCAGTTAAAAATTGAGTTATGCAGTGTTGGCATCTAAATGGGAATTGTCATTGCCTGCAGAGTTGACAAAGCCAGAAAATCTGCATATTTCTATTTCTCTCTTTCATCTGTATATCTCTCTTTGTTTCACATTTCTCTTGATAAAGATTATACCACTGACTATGAGACAAGCAGAAGTCCAAATATCAATTTATTAATATATATCTTGTTGGATTAATATATCGATTAAGATATGGATCAACAACATGGTCCATGAGTCATTCCATGTATGGTGATGTCATTTCTGAAAATCTTACAAACTAGAAGTCCATATGAAGTCTCTAAATGATACGAAGGCATATTGTAAAAGAATCCATTCAACACAGAGAGTTTATCATAGGTAATGTCCTGAAGCTTGAGGCAACAAGATAATATTATTTCAAAGATCAATTGTGGAGCTATTAACTGTCAGAGGAATATAACATGATAATACTCACTTTATACTGGATTGTGTTTATAGTTTGAGCGATGGTACAATTTAATTCACTTTAACTTAAATCATCTGAAGTTATCCATTTCTAGGGTTGTCACATTTAGCTATTAAAACTAGACATTATATTAAAATAGTGATCAAATTGAAAGCTGGTGGTAGTCTGAATGCAGGTGAGCTTCGATGACCTCAGATTGGAATATTAGCAGGAACGAGAAATCAATTATATTATAGTTTCTCCTATATTTTATTTTGTTGATATCTCTGTGTTTTCATTTTTTTGGACAACAATTGCTTTATTGATTCTACTATACTAAATGAAAATTGTACTGTCTTCTTCTGTTGTTTCTTGTATTGAATTCCCATTGTACAACATCTATACTGGAAAGAATTTGCAATAATTCTATAATGAAGTATTTTGAAACAACCTGCATGAATATAAATCAGCAGTCATTTTGTTTCTTGCACAATTGATGTCATTATCTTCAGTTCACCTCTGATGTGGTCGACTATCCTTGGACATCATAATTTAAATGGGTTTGGAACGCCCATCACAGTATATGCCATAGCATGGTAGGCTATGTTTGCTGCAAATCTGGCAGTCATCAGCATAAAAATGCCATAGTCCATTGTATTTCTTATAAATTATATTTCATAATACTTTGGAACATTTATTCATCATACTTAACCACTCTAATAGTATCTATCAACACAGTATAGTTTCCTCTTGTTGTTACACCAGAATCATGGTATTATTTGGGTATTCAATTTGTCTTTATTACATGGTGGAAAACTCTAGAGTATAATATTCAGCTCTGGTATTGTATGTTCTAGAAGATGGCAATGGGAAGGATTCTATAACATTTATAACATTTACTGTAGCATTTTGAATTACCAACATATTATACTACTAACTGTATTCAGCATAGTATAAATGTATGTATATTTTAGAATGAGGTGTTAGACTATGAAAGTTGTGCTAGAGTTACATATTGCCAAGATGGTATACATCATGATTTGAATGTGTTGTTGTTATGATACATAGTATTATTTTGAATTGTATTAGTAGTTGTATATCAATTCTAGCACAGGGGATGGCTTCCCCACCTTAGGTGGCGTTCAACCAGCAGTTTGAAATTTGGTAAGATTGTTGACTGCACTAGGTATATGTGAACAAATGACAAGGTTTATGATGACAAAAAAACTTGGCCAATCAGGTGATCATATACACTCATATATAATTCCACATCCTCAGGTGTAGCTGAAGGACTGTGTAATCTTGTAGCAGTGGACCCCAAGGTAGTATCAGTAGTAATCACAGTGGTATGTATACCACTGGACAATTATAGCTGGTGAAGGATAGCTGGGATTTAGTATGATGAATACACATCAGGGTTTCAGGTCAAAAGACACATTTATTGATAACTTCATAAGTACTCAACCAGGAAACAACAGTTCTTGATACACAACATTTCTGGTCTCCGTTGTGTCATTTTCTGCACTCAAACGCTTACAACATGCATCTCTGTGTCTAATGTAATATACCCTGTAGTATAGTTGACCCTGTGAGAAAACCTTTGAACAGAGAATCAAGACCACTTCATCCAGTGTTGAACCTTGAGAACTATTGCACATAGTAGCATAAGCCAATTGGAGAAGAAATTGAGCATGCTGAATAGTCCAAGGGAAGTTAATAGGATTGAACTCAAGCAGTATGTGTAGTATACTGAAAGTAAGACATTCTGAAGAACAACTGAGATGTTGAATTTGAACCAATTTGTGTGCATATGCCAGACCAATACGTGTCGATTTTTGACATGACCCTTGTTGAGGTCAAGATGCTTCATTATGGTAAAAGTACAACCTTGTTGTATCTCGAGTTGGTGGGTAGGGACTCTATTTACTCATTGAAGAGCCAGATAGTCCAGTATAGCTGTAGGATGGTCTATGGGCAGATTTCTTTCTACCTTGTTATTCAAATTATGCCTGCAATATGTAACTGAAAGAAGGTTAGAGAGTAAATGGAGAGGAGTGGAACTGTGGAAGATCTTTGCTTTTTGGTGGACAGCTGAGCATTGCTTTGTGCAATATATCCATGTAAATGTTAAGAGGACTTAGATTAGAATTACAGATTCAACATTCAGGATTTGCCAGCAATTCAGGGGGATATGGAGAAACGATCGCATCAATGAAATTATCAATATCAGCAATCTCATCACACCATATATCAGTTTTGTCAATTCAGACAGATTGTTGGACGATGTCATCAACTGATTGGATAAATTCACTGTTGGAAGCTTTATGAATAGGTTCCTATAAATGGAGAAGTGAAAACGAATGCCACGGGGAATACGGCGCTGTGGAATCGTCAATTCTCTGGGTATTCCCCCCAAACCTGAACCCTGGAGCTGATTGGGGAAAGTCACCCATTCCTAAGATCATGTTACCACCGAAAGTGGAATTATTTCCAATGATTCCTTTGAATAATTTGTCGATACACTCTAAAGCTAATCTGTAAGCCAGGGGCATCTCTTCCCAAATGATGAGATCTGTAACAGCCAGGTAGGGGTTGCACTGAGAGTAAGGTTTAACATTTGACAGAATTTCAGAGTTATGCTGATAATGCAGTTGGTGAAGGGAAGGAAAAAGGGCAGAGAGATGAACATAATTTACTCGAATACCAAAAGCTGAATGAGCAGTCTGTCCTCTCTGCGACATAGTCACACTGAGAGGAGTTGTATTAGCAGTGACTGGTATACTAGGTTCAGAGGAATGTTTTGTGCACAGAGCCAATGAAATGAAAGATTTGCTGCAACTAGCTGCGCCATCGGGGTAGAAAATCAGATTTTGACACTGAGGATCCGAAATCGTGGTGTATATTGTTTCAAATACACCAGATTGCTGAGTATTCATAGAGGTATCAGTAGTGTTTGTGGTGAGTGCTAATTTTTTGAATCTTAGCCCAAAGGTTTCATGGATATTTTCCAGTATGTGTTTATGTAGGCCTGTGTCAGGAAAATTGAAGTTGTCTAGACTGGTACCACATATTACAAGAGGTGTTTTCATATTGCAGAAGGATTGGAGGTATATATGTCCCATGTCCTGAGAATATTGAAGTCATCAGGGAATGCTCATCTGTCTAGTTGTTCCATAGATCAAGAGCAGGAGCGAGAATGTTGACGATCAGTTGACAATCGTGGAAATGCAAATGGCAAGCAGTGTAATACAGGGATACAGTGTTTTGTTAACAAAGTTCGGTACCAGCGATGCTGGCAAATAAACCAAAGTTGATAGCAGCTTCCTGAAAGGTGTTATAAGTGATGCCGTTTACTGTTTGAAGTTCTTCATAACTTTATACTGGTCTGTGTACAGGGACTGTGTGTCAATAGAAAAGATCGGTGTTCTGTGGAGTATCAAAAACCAGTTTGCTCTTGGTATCATTATAATCCCAAGCTGAAGTTTGTTGGGGCACATTCATACGAAATCATGGACTTTCTAAGCACTGATTCGCAGGAAATATTCCTCTTTGCACACAAGGTTTGTATATGTATTTCACATTGAAGTCTGTGAACTGCAGGGAGGGAAACAAAGGAATGTCTGGACGCGCGAAATAGTTCAACAATTTCGATGCCGTAGATGCCATTCCATTACATTGAGGCATTTGGTAAACGATTTCTCCAGGCAAGTGTGCAGGAAGGCAGCTAATGCTAGGGAACTTTCTCATAATGTCAAAGCCGAATATTCTTGAGCCAGCTTCCTGAGAGCTGAATAAATGCTGCTTGATCCAATCCTTAATCTGAACAACATGGTCCTTCCTAGGGTCAAGGATCATGTAATTAGCTCTGTGGGGTCCGTTAAAGAGATATTCATACTCATTCATAATCAAGATAATAGTAAGGGTGATATCTACCGAATCCTGACAATTCATAAGTACGGTTATGAATGGCATATAGTAAATGACCATCCTCTCATCCTCCTTCCAATGCCAGTAGATGCCTCTGCCCAATTTGTGCTGTGCTGCTGTTGACTACAAAGGTTTCAGATAACGGTATTGACATAGTCCATTCTTGTAGCAACAGTCATTGGCACAGGATAGCTGATTATCTCAGTGCATGGTATATTTCAGGGCTTTTTCCAGCAGGGCAGAGTTTTCTTCAGAGCTAGGACAGTTGGCTCGGACAAAGGTCTCAATTATTTCAAGAGCAAGTCCTGCAGGAAACTGGGACCAACAATTAGAAGAAAAATATCATATGGACAAAGTTTTGAACTCAGGGGGAAGTATGTGCAATCTAGAGTGCAACCGTTAAGTTGATATGTACATGAAGCAAACCACGATTCTGGAATTCGATGGCTTTTCCTTGATAATCTACTTGACCCACATTGGAATTACAAAATAGGTTAGTTATCTCAAAATCGGAATGTGGGAGTTGAGAAAGTTGCTCACATGATAGGTTTCATCATCAATGAAAGCAGAGATTCAAAAGCGTGAGTTACAACAGTTGATTGGTCAGATGCATTTCCACCAGGATAAAGGTTTTCCTTAATCTCAGGCTAGTTAAGCTTTGTAGAAAGTGTGGTGATATGAGACGGTCTCCCAAATTTCTTGCATATGGCTAACACATCTGAATCTTGTTTTGAAGCCCATAATATGGAACCAGCCCAGCTTGAGCTGAACTGGTAATCAAGGTCGGTCTCTCATTGGGCTCTGTTGATCCGACAATCTTGTCACTAATCCAATTGCTCATCTTGGATACAAGAAAATACATCAACTATGTATTGGACGGATACCCTGCAGAATGAATTAAAACGTAAGTCGTTTGGAGGAAAACAAAACTGTCGTATGTTTTCTGAGCGAGGTTAGCGTGCATTTCGTGTCTGCATCCAGGAGTAGCATGAAACAAAAGAAGCGGATACTGACGAGGTTTATAGTGGCTGGAGAGTATGCCAACAATGTCAATTGTGTTACAATCAAAACTGTTGTGTCCCGTGTATACGCTGCCTGCAGATATACTGATTTTAGTGTTGTTATGTAATGTGGTAGCAATCTCGATGGATGCGGTGGGTTGACTTTTGTGATCTGATGCATATGAGATGCCAGGAGGTAGACTGCACAGGTGATAAATCATCTCGACATGAGCATTAGGGAGTCACATATGTTGTTCAATTTGTCGAACAATGAAGGAATGTCTTCTGGAATGGAATGATTTTTTGACTCTCTTGGTTATGGGTATATCTTCTGAATCATGCTGGGGAATGTCATCCATTTCTTTTTCCTAATGCTGAGGTGCTCCAGGTACAACATCAATATCGGTAAGTCTTTGGAGGCTGCTATTCGACAGTATTCAGCGTGATTCAATTTGAGTGAGCTTTAGAACAAACTATTAACGTAAGGTTTACTGCACAAAGCTCCGGCATGATGATTATCCCCAACAATAACATCTTGAGGTCTTTTCAGCCGGTAAGAGGTTGGAGGAGAAGGATGTCTTTCACGCTTAGTGTTATTATGAAGGTCATTAACTACAGGCTAGGATGTATTAATAGTAGCTGAACAATTTGCATTGCTTATTGGGAGAAGGGATTAGAGTAGGTCCCAGTTCGGTTGAAAGTGCATCTGACAAAGAAGCAGCTGATGAAGATCTAGTCAAAGAAGAAAATCCCTTAATGAGAATGATGATCATACTGGTAGCCTTAAGACGACTGAATATACTGCTGCGGATGTTGATCAATGATTTGAGTTGAGGAGGTGGGGTCTTGTCACAACACCTGCTTGGTGGAGTGATGATGTGGATGGACAAATCAACAGTTTGACCAAGTTCTTGAACCCAGCAAGGTTTCTTCATGTTACAGCCAAGGTATGGTCCATGATCTGGTATATCATGATACACAAATTTGACTCATCGACAAACATTTATAAGCTGTGGCATCTTGTGAGGAGTATTGCTGATATCCATATTCAATCAAAGAGTAGAGTTAAGAAATGACAGAGTATAGCAAAGACAGGAGGATAACAGACATATGATGGATAGTGGTATCCATAAACATCTTTTGGTTGGGTAGAGTAACAAATTTGGTGCAAACATTAATGATATCAGCAGGAGAGCAAACTTTCATACCAGTGGGAAAGGAAATCATGACTGAAGCTTCCAAATTGTCATCAGATAATCAAGAAGACAATAGTGCATATTCAGAAGAACCAGACACACATTCACAATCGGAAATCCATGCAGTGGCGAGATACCATTTTGATTCGTGATGTACACCTAGTTGCCATATATCTGATACTAGAGCAATGATGCCATATATAAAAGCAGAAGCAAATTGCATTGAAAAAGTCATTCTTGAGTTATTGTTTTGACAAAAGTAGAAAAGGCAAATTGTATGCTGTTTTGAAGGGAGAAGACATGGTGTAAAGCAGGGTACCGTTGATGGCATGGAGGTGGAAGGGAACAAATGAGGTGGAAGGGAACAAATGAGGTGGGCAATGAGAGAACTGGTCAAACTGGTCAAATGGAGTATAAATGTGGTTTGTGAGATATGACTATATGCTAGAAACCTGCAATAATTCCAAAGCTAGAGAGGTTGGAACTCTGAACCCACACATGAACAAAAAATAAGCTCATTTGCTGATGCAGAACACTGCTTGGCCTAAAATACTCCCAACTGTAGCTCATATCAATGTATAAAACAATATCCATGGATAGCAGTAGCATTGCTGTTTGTGAATGATCTGAATGGAGTAGTTATGTCCCATTTGCTACAGCAGATGGGCACCAAACCCAGAATATTTAAAAGAGTCGGTATATCTAATGTATATAGGAGCATCAGAGTGCGGTGACAGATATGACTGATTGTGGGTTTTATAAATGTATATAACGACAACCATAAGTAGAAGTAGATTCTCAGTTTGAGAATGACAAGAACAGGGTAGTCAGATGACTGTCAGTGGATTCTATGAAGCAGATGGCAACGAAGCCTACAATAGTTGTGATATTGCCAATGAATATAATCGCATCCGAGCGCGGTGAGAGAGTTGTGGTTGCAGATCGGTATCTGCGGTGTTGTTGCATCGATGCAAGACAGGGCGACATGATATACGCAATTGGAATATAATAAAGCAAGATCGCGAAACAACATATGTAGAACTCTTAAACTCAAGATTGAAATAGCACTATTGGTGTAAGATAACATATTTTGAGTATGTTGATATGTAACACAAACAGATTACAAAAACGTTTGCACAGCGGGATATTTGCAATGTTCAGCAACAAGAATACAAAAGCATTTGTGTTGACACGCTCATCAGGTAATGGAGACTGAGTTGTGGCTCTCTGTGATCAACAGCATAGAGTTGCAGCTTCAGACTGGGTCATGTGACATGAATGTTGTGGCTATTCATCATGGCTTCACATACGACATCAGCCATAGTGGAGGAAAGATTTGACAAATGAGAATCCTCTGTTGTGACTGCATATGATGACCCACACCAATTTGAGACATATATACTGCAGCGAGCCATCAGGGCTTGACACATGACATCAGCCACAGCAGAAGACAACCTCCACTGATGAGAATGCACCCCAGTGACTGCATATGATAACACCTATGTCTATATATGTATAATGTATAATTCAGTAGACCTGGCTACATATACAGTCTCTGTAATACAATTGATACAAACTCAGTGTATGATTCAGAAACATAATTGCAAGACTTGCATGGATGGTGAATACTGTATATATAATCCAATATTATGAGCAACTAGTATACAAATAATACAGTTCTTTGCAAGATTGTACTGAACTTCCAAAAGAGATATAAGCAATAATTGAATGAATTGAGAAATCTAATAATATACCACACTGAATAAATATCTATACAAATCAAAGTACAGACTGAGTAAGACTACAGTACAAATGAAAATATTAATATTTTATACTCTGAAATTCAAGTTATACCTTCAAATCTCTAAGAAGATGCACTGCAACTAATGTTCTAATGAACTTCACCTAACACTTTATATCGTTAATAATTCTACAGTTGATTGTAATCATATTGACTAGAATTAGTATACGCTGGGTACATATTCATTATTTATGAAATCCACTTCAGTAATACACTATAATATATTTACATATTCAGCAATAAGTCCATATGGGCTCCAGTTGTTGTATTGTCCAAAATTGACAGTATATCACCATTAGAATAATCACCAATATTACTCACTTACTTCACTTCTGACAGTATTTGATTTTGCAAATGATATTATATAGAATGATCAATAGCAAGTAGTGTGACTTTGTGTTAATCGATAGAACAACCTCTAGCTGGCCTTCTTCTTTGACATATTTTTTAGCACCACTGCTACCTTTCAGTTTTTAGATGTAATAGATACTGCTGTACTTTTGCTAGTAGTTTAGATAGTTTGATTTAATAATGGTTTTGTGTATATAGATATTAAATATTTATTTGAATTTATCACCATTACATAGGATATACAAATGTGACAGGAGTATGTATTGCTTATATTTCGATAGAGTTAGTTTCTTGAGTATAGAATTGAATGTATGGTTGGTCTAAGTGAAATTTTGGAAATTCACAGAGTTTGGGAAAAACATTGAAATGTAGGCTATGTGGATATTGAAAGATAATTTGAGCAAGATAGCAGATGAAAGAGGAACTCACATGGTAGAGTACAGAATGTGGTAGAAACATGGAGCATAAACTATGCAAAGAAAGATGTCAAGATGGTACTGTAGAGTTGATTACTTGGTGAATGAGATAATAAACAGACCAATGCAATTTCAAGAGGGGAGAAGTTTAAAATATAGTCCATAGACCGCCCAGCACAGCATTAAAACCCGTGCTGATCAGCATATCATTCGATTAACATCACAAGCAATGATCTTTCAACTCACTTTTTGTATATCTCAGTTAAATTACTCACCATATAATCTTTTGGTTATTCTACATATACATTCCATATAGCATTATTTATATATAATAGTTACACGTTAACAAGTATTAGGAAATTGATCTGTGGAGAACAGCTATATAACAGCAGTTACTGGCAAGCAGATATCAGAGTGTTGAATAGTGATACATAACTGCTATGTCAACTAGAAACAGACAAATGACAATTTTGAATGTTGAATGTAGTGTGGATAAAGAAAGTATCCGTAATATAAATTATGATATAGTGAGAATTGTGGTCGGTTGAATAGTCGGAAAATGCAAATTTAGTTATTAGTTTGTATATGTATGTGAGTTATATTGTATTCAACTATAACTGATGATAACATATATGTATTTCTTCTATCACCCACTCCAAGATACCAATTAATTCATTAGAGTTGTCTGCTCCTTAGGAAGTTTTCAACATTATACCATTTGAACAATCCATATACATTCACAGTACCCTATAATAGCAACAGCCCTGTAATGAATTGGTATTGAGATTAATAACCAGCTTCTGATGCAGTTGATGATTACTCCGCACACTCTGCATGGTCCATATGAATTAATTCGACTTGTATATTCTCATTCCTGAACTCTGCTTGGCCTAAATCATTCTGTCTATTGCATTTTGTTACTCAAATTATTCTTGGTATTGTATAAGTTAATCACAGTGGAATAACCACAATTTCAAAACCATTTCACATAGATCATGTAGATTCAAACTCAGTACTTCCTTGACAATTAACAGTATACTAACTATCATTAGATCAAAATTTGGTGAGAAGACAGTTAGTACGATTCGAAGAATACACATGGGGCATGTGTAGTGAGTAGTTGATTGCGTATAACAGCAATTTGAAGTTGTTAGGTAAAGAATTGGGTCCTTATACACCTTGTCTCCAGAACTAATCATACCTCCTCTCCCCAAAATGCTGCCCTTACAGGTATTATTCAAGTTTGAAATAACGATACTGAAGATCTGATAAAATGGTGTATCAATACAATTATCACTACCGTCAAATCTGGAAGCTATAAGGTATTGAACTGTCTAATTGATGAAGTATACTAGCTAAATGATAATACAGTATACTCAGGTATGCCAAAGTGAAGACAGTGTAAAATACTTCTCCATACAAGTTGGAGGCATACTTGTCAACAGGAGGCAGTGAGGTGTGTTTTCAAAAGTATTTGTATTTTGGTTTCAATATTTTATGGTCTGTTATCTAGGAAACTGAATACAGTGTAGTAACATACAATATTGGCAACTGTATTATATTCAAATTATTCTATACAATCACAGTTGTCCTATAGAATCAGAGTATACAGGCTAAAAACTACTACCAGATTGGAGTAGAAACTGTAATTGTGGTGGAAGTAATGATAATCGTTATGAAGCGGTAATTAAGAATGTATTCGGATTGAATTGTTAGGTAATTGAAACTAAATCCGAAAGACTACATAAGATTAGCATCTTTGATAGTAGGATCATCTGTCTAGTGAGTAGTATTATACAATATTGATAAGTTTCTTCAGTATGACATATTTCTTTATATTGTTCTCACCTGTACAAGCTACAGTACCCTAGCAAACAATTATTTATTTTGTATAGTAGTACAGGTAAGTATGAAGGAATCAGTGAAAAACTGTGGAGTAAAGTGATTGAGCATTGTTTTGGGTTGGATACTTAGCAATTGCAGTGAGAATTTTGATGGAGGAAACAATTGCATTTTAATAATCACTAGGAAAACTATATGTATAGTGATAATATGCAATATTAATAATTTCTTATTATTCCTTATAGTCACTTAATAACAGACTATTAAGATACACGACAACTACAAGCCATTCATCATCTCAGGGGTTTTCTTCTATTGGATTACAGTCCAAGCAAATCTTAAAAATAATAGTAGATATAAATGTTCCCATAATTTAACATATCAAATTACTATCTCATTATGAAACAGATAGAAATAAACTGATTGAACCAGGATGGCAAGTGAAAAACCCATGAGATAGAGAAGTCAGATTATATATTTTCTTTCACAATTTGAATTGAGAGGACTGCCATGGAAACTCAATCACATCCATGCATATTACTCGGATTATATGTATTCTGATCAACGGGAAATCAACTATCGAGGTTAATAATGAATGTTACAGTGGAATATCACAGCAGTAGACCCAGAAATTACATAAAGGTAAATAATAAGTGCTGTCAAACATGTAATGAGAAAACTCAGATGGTTTCAGATACAAAAGATATAATACTTCTATAATTAAGACTGAAAGCAAACATGAAAGTAATACACAGTACATCAGTGATATATGCACTAATGGTCAACTTGTAGAAGAATTTAGTTGTACTGTAAGGAAATTGATCTGTAACATAGTTTGAGGAGTGTAATGTATTACAAGGACATTGGAGTGAATAACAGGAATGCACACCTAAGATGGAGATTCATAACGGAAGTTATTGCAGTGTGATTGTTGATTGTAAGTATTGATAATTGAATTAATATTAGAGTGTGGAAAACTATCATAATGTACAGACTACTCTGGACTATATAATACAGTTTCAGAACAGTGTTGCATTATTACAGTAAATAGTTGTAAAAGTATTCCTGATATCAAATTGGGAAAACAGTATTAAAAGACACTTACAATAGAGCTTTGAGTATATCATTCATAGTATATAGAGAGTAATATATTCCATGCTGACAGTTAGAATATACTTGTAACCTATTATGACCAAAACCCAGATTGAAATTCATCTGCTTACTGAATATTCAGAGAGTTCAGACATTCAGAACACATTATTGAATATATCGAGAATATTACCATTTATAACAGCATTGTGACTATTTCATGAATTATACACCATTCATTTCTATACAACTCAATATTTAATCTCAGTTTTAACCAATTCCTAAGGAGCAAATATACCATTATTATGTTTCATGTATTATTGTGACCAAAATCAGTATTAATATATTGTATTGCATAATTTCATCTCAAGCTATTACTATATATTCAGTGTACAATTCACAATAGTGATATAAAACAGTAGATTAAATATAGCCATTATCGATACTGGTGGTATCAGTTTTTGAAATTGATGTTACTCAATCTATTTGAAATCATTGCAATGATTCCTACAATTTTTGCAACCCTATTGTCTATAAATTACCATATTCATCTTGTCTATAGAATATATCCATAACAAATACCATATCAAAGATACATAAATAACAGTGATATTGAAGAAATACAATATCCAGATCGAGTGACATATATAATACATTACATTGTGTTGAATATGACTATTCTGGCAAGAAAAGAGAAGAGATTAGATGCAATATTACTGTACAAAATATTCTACATGAGTGATATACAGTGGTAGTAACTGAAGCAGTATTTGAACAATTTTTTCCTGTCTTTCAGAATTGACATGACTATTGCAGTAACTGCAGCTGCCACCACAACTATCATTGCGACTAATACTTTATTCACCAATAGCACAGGTTATAACTGTGGATATCTTGTGAGTAGTTTCCATCTTTGGACGATTGGCTGCTTTGGCTTCCTCCTGATGGTGCTGGGCCAAATAAATATATTGTCACTAGTAAGAGTAGTTGTTTTGTAGTACATTCAAGGTAGTACATCCTAAATTACACCTTGTGAGATCTATTGTCCTGGAATATTCTATGCTTGGATACTGGTCCACAGCTGTAAGCAACATATCATAATCTTAACAATATTAAAGTCTGTACTTTAACTGGCAATGATACAGAAAGGAATTGCCTCTTTAGATAATAAATAAACCACTCAGAAATGAATAGTACCAATGTCATATATTTACAATATCCCGAAATTCATGATAAGTGCCCTCCACAGAACAAAAATCTCAGAGGTACTTTGAATTCACCAGCACTCCAGGTAATGCAGTTTTGGTGAATAGTGATTGCAGTGTGTATGATGTATTGAAATTGATTATTTCAGTTAGTCTGCAGTTTTTCATACTCAGCATTCTTGGATACAATAAATCTGTATTGTTTACATTATCGACAAATTACCGCACTGCAAATTGGTGCATGTTCACTGCAACAGTATCAACCTGCTTTGACTATAAAGAAATATCTATTGAAGTTTCATAATAGGTGCAGAAGCAAAGAACAGGTGAATATATCTCAAATAACTAGATTTAGCATTTGAATTCCATTCTCTAAGGAAATGAAGATTAGAAAGCTCTACAGAGTGTATAACTTGGCTGGAAGGGTATATACCATAGTTGAGCATGCTTAAGCAAGCTGAATAAAAGCCTTGATTTTATCAATAATATTGATCATACCAGAAATAATTATTGTATACTTCTACAGGCATATTTCCATTAGGTAGATTTTTGTACATTATTCTTGTACTCTACTTTCTGATAGCTTCATTTTGCCAAGAATTTATCAGGAAAATTTCAAAACAGTTGTAACAAACTCATAATTCAATGTGGTGTATTATATTGCAACGGACCTCACAGCATCTAAAATCAACCCATTTATAGTTAAACACAGCTATTGAAAAAGATATTTGCCTGTATATGGAATGCAAGATTATCACCTATATGTCTATTCGATGAGTTTATAGTACTTTCCAAGCTGTTATATGGACATGTCTGTATTGGTTGGGCTTATACAGTAATTTTAATTAGATAGTGGACATTGTCATCAGTATTGTCAAATTCCTACTATGATACAGAAATTAACAGCAACTATATTATTTTCATTTCCTATTGCTAATTTGTAAAATAACATGTAATTTGTTCAAACTTTGGGGGTCAGCAGATAAAAAATACACTTTGTGGTAAGTAGGATAATTGTAATATATGTGTAATCTGGATTGTCATCTGCCTTATAAGCAAGCAAGTGTGAATTTATTGGAATTTCAACATTCTGAATGATATTTCTCTATAAGAGATATCACTTGAAGTATGAAAGTAGCATTTTCATTTCATACCATTACATATAATGAAAATGTTCCTAAGAATTTGAAATTGTAAGTTTGGGATGTCAAAAAGAATATGGAAAATAGTAGTGAAGAATTGAATGAGTGGCATTGGAGAGCATTGTTATACATTTTCTAATTTGAATTCTGATTAAAGGAGATATTATTAATTCAATATATCAGATGCAATATTCTATACTTGGGATCATTTAATAGTCTACTACAGAATAGGGAGTTTTTATGACATTATTTCAATAAGGTTATCACAGTGAGGAAATATCATTACTACTTATCAGCAAGTCAATACAAATCTACTTACCATTGACCAAAACCCAATCGACTGAACAACTACTAAGTATATCAGATCGTGCTATATGATCTATCAACGGTCATTCAGGATTTATATTTCTGATATATAAAGTTAATTGGCAGTATTTTATTATTGATTTAGAGTATTCGTGAGCAAACTAAATAAACTACTTCTAATGACTATATCCTGTTATGGCAAAAATTAGATATGCTATCAGCTGGGATTGTAAATATTGACTTGCTTTAATATATATATTTTAAATAACAATATTACAATACACAACAATATGATCTACATTAGAAACTGGTATCTCATTGATTGTAAATACACACTTCAACATATGAACACCCACTTTCTGTAACTCAATAATCCAGATACACAAGCTTATTCCCATTAACTATACTCCAAAAAGTTATGATAACCAAATAAAGATTTGTGGTACAATTGACCTAGCCAGATCAATATTGTATTTTTTCTTGTCTAAGATTCAAAGCTGCTGTATCCTTTAGAGTTACATGAATTGTATAGTTTTTTAATGATTTCAATCAATTTTTATGAATTGGTTATTCATCAGAATGAGAAAACAGCAGCCAGCTGTATATGATCATGATGTTGGAGTATTGTAACTGCAAGTATGTTCATTTTTACAGTATCAATCATGAGCTCTGGATACAATACACCATACTAACCAAAGTAGGAAGACAGTCTATCCAAACTCCATAAAGTTGGAAGCAGATAAGCTTCTAATATTGATATCCTATATCATACCTGTTGGCTGCAATTTTATTGTCATTTTGCTTACTTGTATTTCACTGGATATGCTAAAAAGCAAGTTCAATACCTACACAGAACTGAATTTTGGAATCTCCAGTTTCAATACTAGTATTCATTACATAGAAAGTAGACTTACTAACATCCAGATTTGGTACTTGTAATCCCATACTATAGAGCTACCCCAAATATACATGATTAATAATGTATATCAGAATGTGACCTATGGTTTCATGGTGCAGTTAGATCGTAAATAATAAAGATAATACTCGATACCATGAATGGAAATGCTATTATCTATTTCATTACACTCTTGGATATATGCTAGATTAAATTACACTTATAGTAGTCAGTATAAACTAACTGTTTTGAGTTGTGAGTAGGTAGGTGATTGTATTTAGCTATTACTTGCAAGGATGAAGTCTAACTGTAATTGAACTTTTCAGAATACACACCAAAGTATAAGAATCAATTGGACTTTAAATGAGTTCTCAAATAAATACATTTACTTCTAATTAACGCTAATTGCAATGCCATAAATCAGATTTTCAGGTACAATATTCAGTATACATTCAGTTTTCATTAATGAAATTTGTACATTTTTGCTAGCAGTTATATCTATCACCTCTTAAAGTACTACTCACACAGAGTAAGTACTGTTCCTAAAAAGAAGGTGGCACAATGGGATATGTATACCAAATCTCATAGACTGTAGAATGACAGAATCAGATGTATCCACCTAGTGTGTCCGATTATCAGAATGCTAATCTATGCATAGATGGTTTTACAAATTATTTGCTAATCTGCTCTAGATTAATACAAAAAACCACAAGATTTAACAGTTAAAAATGAATTCTTGTATAATCTGAGAGCTGACTAGTGTTAGCAATGGGTCTGGGTAACCTGCCACCAGTCCAGACTTGGACCGCAAAAATGGTTCGGTTCGGTCCCTGACCTATCCACAAGCCCAATCTGCCACCTTGTGCTAGGCCAAACCCGGACCCATACCCGTCAATGTGCAGGTCGTGCCGGTATAGCTAGACCCTTTGGTTCCAATCTCCGGTTCAGCTTGTCTGGGTTTTCTAAGTATGGTGGCATTCCTATATCCTACTGTTAATCGCAAAATATTGACTTTGGAATGTCAATGTCAATTTTTGATGTATTGGCAGCCTTATAATCAATGCAAAGAGAGATGCTCCTTGCCCAATCATGATATTCAGTGTCAACAGAGCGCCAACAAATATTGGTGTTACATCTTGGGTAATCGGAGTGGCAATTGGTTGAAGACATTCATAAATGAGATATTGGCTGCCTGTATAGGCAAAAGAGAAAGCAACACGATCCCTTCCCCATTCTGATGATGTGTCCCAACTGAGCGTCAACGATTTTTGGTCTTGTAAGTCAGGTAATTAATAAGAAACTTGGTTAGTGGGATGCATGATGAAAGTATTGGCTGCCTTTATGCACAATAATGCTACCTATGACATCGCTACAATCTCTTAAAAATGAGCATCAACAGAGCGTCAATGATTTTTAGCCATGCATCATGGTTAATCAAAGTGTAATGTGGCCGTTATTGCCTGTATACGAAGTTATACCCATTTGTATAGGCTAAAACGCTCACGAACGATTAGTTGCAGCTTTGCAAATGAAATCAGTTGTTACTGTCCAGGAGGCTGTCACGGGAATATCTCTTGCTTATCTGCCCATAACAGCTGCCAACTCCTTGTTTAGAGATGTCTGTGATCAAGTGCCACTTAGATTACACAGGATGCAAGACCAAAAATCGTTGAGACTCATTTTCAAGATGGGGCAAGGAGCGTGTCACATTCTCTTTTACCTTTACAGGCGGCCAATACTTTGATATTGTATAACAATGACGAAATCACATTTTAAATACCTGACTTACAAGACCCAAAATCATTGGCGCTCCATTGACCCTCATTTTGCCACAGGTGTATCTGCAATTTTCAATCATTTTATTTGGTATAATATGCATTTTATGGAGTTTTGGCACCTTTTCTATCGTCTTCATGTACTTTCTCCTTTATCACTACATTGTTCTTTAATAATACATATAAATATATCCTTTAAAATATACTTTAAAGTGTCCACAAATTGTGGATAATAATACACTCAAAATTTCCGTTTCTTTTTATCAAAGCTCATCTTGACTTGCAGGTTTGCTCAATTGGTTGCTCACATCTGCAAAATGGATGTCAGCTGCATTACCATACAGCAGATAGTGTACTAACCACTGGATGTTCCTTCATCAGTCAGCAAATCTGGAATGAAATCTTTATTTCCCTTGCTATCCTTCGCACATACATCAAGGTTGAAAAATTGAGCATTGGGAAGAAGAGTATGTATATACACATATCCAGGTGGCACAGCTTCGATTTAGGAACCTCAAGCTTCCTCATTGTCACAGGGTGGTGCGGGTAGGGATCCAGGTGGACGTGCTATCAGTTCTGGTGTCCGTTGTCTGCATCGGTCCGGTCGAGGTGCACCCATTTCTTCGCACCACCTGTGTGTCTGTGGATTGTTTGCTGTGATATTATGGCAAAGAAGGCAGCTGTCAATTTGAGTTTCATGAACGATGGCCAGGTGTCGTTCTATTGCAGCCTTTACCCTTCTATGCCCAGAAAAGTCAGCACCACGCTTCTTCTCTTCTCGGACCTTGGTGCGAGGTGTCCTGATCGTGTATTCTGTATTCTCCATCGCGGCGTGCGAATACCCTCCTTAGGCCATTTTGGCCATATTCAAGGCAAGGTGCATGTCAGGCTGTTCTAGCTGTACCCGACCTCCTTGCCATGCCATAGTAGCAGACATGTTGAAAACATACAAGAAATTAGTTGCTACATCTAAAAGTGAGATTCAGCTATTGCCTCTACCATATCTGCTTGCGTGGCCTCCTCTATGGTGTTGAAAGCCTGTTGGATTCACTCTCAGGGATGAATATCACGAAATTTGTCAGCAAACATTTCATCGCCACCAACATCAGCATGTGCAATTTTCCAGGCTTTGTGGACACATGAGTTGGTTGACCATGGCGGTTTCCCATTACCCACAGCAATAAATTGATCACTTAGCTCTCTCCATATACCAGCTGAACATCATATAGTTACTTGACGGCGGTTTACCTCGATATGGATCTAAACACCTTCCATCGCATGCTGCTGTTCATTCGTGCTACTTCCGATTGTACAGACATTTCTGAAATGTGCATCCTGGGTAATATTTTGAGAGGCTGCATCGGCAGCATCGCGGTGGACTCAATGGTGTCTGCGTTGCAGCTGTGCCCCAGCGGGTGTCACATTGGATGAAACGCCAGTTGGTCGGCTCAATTCGGATCCGCTCCGTCAGCAAAATATATTTTAGTCACTGGAAGACTCCAGGAGTGTCTGAGAGGATGTGGAGGGTAAACTTAGATGAGTCAATTTCAGGAGAGTATCAGACCCTAGGAGGGCATTCCGGCCGGCCTTCAGAGTAACTGGGATCTCTGATGACTGCTACAGGAGTACCATTGGAGTGATTGTGATAGGTTTGGGAATACCTTGGAGCACTGGAGAGAACATTGGATGCACCTGGGATTACCTGGAAGCGCCGGCGATAAGCCTGGGAGCGCCGACGACAAGCCTGGGAGCACCTGGGAGCGCCGGCGTCAAGTCTGGGTGCACCGGTGACAAGTCTGGGTGCGCTGGTGAGAAGTCAGGGTGCGCCGGCGAGAAGTCTGGGTGCGCCGGCGACAAGCCTCGGAGCGCCGGCGTCAAGTCTGGGAGCACCTCGAATGACAGTAGAGAAGTCTGGGAAAAACAACATCTTCTTTGGTAATGCTGATGGTGTGCGTGGAAATCATAGTTACTACATATCGTTCAACGATTGTTCAAACTCATATATTCAGTTTGTATTCTCATCTATCTATCTATATAGCTACCGATCAACACACGGTATATCTGGATTGGCTGCAGGCGGAGCTTGAGAGCAATTTGAGGTGTGCCTGAAATGACGATCAAGTGAACTCAGAGCTACACTCCGTGGCCGTGATTGAGCGACATTGAAGATGCACTTCGAGGCGGTAATCGAGCGTATTTGGAGATACACTTGGAGGATGTAATCGAGCGAGTGTGTAGATACAATTGCAGGCCGTCATCGAGAGAGTTTGGAGATGCACATGGAGGCCGTAATCGAGCGAGTTTATAGATGCACTACGAGGCCATGATCGAGTGAACTTAGAGATGCACTCCGAGATCGTGAGAGGGAGTTTGGAGATGCACTTGTGGAGGCCGTAATCGAGAGAGTTTGGAGATACACTTGGAGGCCGTAATCGAGCGAGTTTGGAGATATGCACTTGGAGGCCATGGTCGTGCGAACTTGCAGGCCGTAATAGAGTGAGTTTCATGATGCACTTGGAGGCCGTGATCGAGCGAATTTGCAGGCCGTAATCGAGCGATTTTGGAGATACACTTGGAGGCTGTGATCGAGCGAACTTGGAGGCCGTAATCGAGCGAGTTTGGACGAGTACTTAGAGGCGGTCGATGGACGGCGCACCGGGTGCTGAGACTCTATTCATCAGTTAGTTCACTCGCAACTGTGGGAATGTGACAAGGTGACTTTACCTTTGAGCTCTCATGGAGAGCTGGCTGAAGGTGGTCGATCGTGTAGGAAGGCACGCCGGAAGCTGAAGCTACATTCCGGGGTCAACTTGTAATCATGAGAATGAAGGGAAGACAAACAATCTTGGGTACTTGGTGTATACTGTACTCGGTGTCAACTCATGATCATGACATGGAGAGATAGAGAGGGATAACTTAACCTTGTGTTCTGTACTGATGTTAGAGTTGTGGACGAGAAAGAGAGAGATGGGGGATGAAGATGAGAACGATGTGGAGGATATGAGCGGATATGAGGAATCAGGGGTACGACTTGCCTAATTGGCTTGGGAAGACCTCGTATCGGTGTAATTACACGCCTGATCGGGACTCATACCTGCTGTATCGGGGATGGTCAATTGAATCGCACACGATATTCTCTTAAGTCCCAGTTCCTCATGATAATTTCCCCCATCTCCTCTCATCTCTCTCATTCTCGTCCTCAAGTCTACCATCACTGAAGAACACGAAGTTAAGTCATCACTCTCTATCTCTCCATGCCATGATCAAGAGTTAACACTGAGTACATCATACACCGAGTACAGCATACACCGAGTACAGCTTACACCGAGTACAGCATACACCGAAGTACAGCATACACAGAAGAACAGCATACACCGAGTACTGCATACACCGTGTACTGCATCATCCCAAGATCAACTGTCTCCCGCTCTCATCTCTCGGCAGACCATGTTGTACTCAATTCTCTACATTCCCACAATCACGAGTTAACCAATCAATGGAGTGTCAGCTCCCGTCGCGCCTCCCTCCCGAACTACCGCCTCCCGATTGACCGCCTCGAAGTACTCCTCCGATCTCGCTCGATCACGGCCTCCAAGTGCATCTCAAGCCTCGCTCGATTACGGCCTCCAATCTCGCTCGATCACGGCCTCCAACTGCCTCTCCAAACTCGCTCGATTATGGCCTCCAATCTCGCTCGATCACGGCCTCCAAGTGCATCTCTAAACTCGCTCGATCACAGCCTCCAAGTGAATCTCTAAACCTCGCTCGATTACGGCCTCGACGTGCATCTCCAACCTCGCTCGATCACAACCTCCAAGTACATTTTTAAGGAGCGACGGTGGGTGTACAGAGATACAGGGGTAACGGAGGTGGAAAGAGTAACGGGGAGTATATATTCGGCACACCCCGGAGTAGATAGACATCTCATTTCCATCTTATCTTATCATACAATGAAAATACACTCTCTTTCCCAACCTTTTGGTCTCACTCGCTCTGTCCGCGATATCATGGATACACGCAATTGGGTTGGATCCTCAACGCCGGGTAGTATCATATCTTCCCGACCGATTCCTACGCTCCTCGAACCAGAACCGCTCATTCTCATGAGTTCCCTTTGGATGTCGCGAGAGGTGCGGCAGAGTGTTGACGGTGGGCTCTCTGCCTTCTAGCTCCATCGTTTCAACGCAACAGCCTCCAAATGGTGCATCCCTAAAAGTTCTCTCAATGGGCATGGCCTGGTGCTCCTCCGATTATGCTCTTGACCGTATGTATATATAGAGAGAGACTTAAATAATGCATGCCATATTATGATGTAGTGAATCTTGTGACTGTAACGAAGATGAATATAATTAGACGAATTGCCTAGTGGTTATGTAAGAACCACTGCTGTGAGAATACGGCATCAAGTCTCCCGCAGAGCTGCGAAGCGGTCTCGTCCGCTCCCCAAGTATCCCACAGAACTGCGCAGCGGTCACAGCTTCTCTGGAAGTCTCCTGCAGATCTGCGCAGAGGTCTCAGGAGCTCCAAAATTTGACTATCCTAGATGGAGCATCCTGAATGCACCTCCATAACTGCAGGTGCTTTCAGGAGCACCTGAGAATGCTCTTGCAGAGTCTGAGAGCACTTTGCTTAGCTCCAGGTGGGTCTGGGAGCGTCTCGAAGTACTTAGAAGCACCGGTGAGGTCACCCGGAGTGTCTGGAAGGATTGCGTGTGGCTTCTGGACCGAATTACATTTTGCTGATGTCACACCTTGATGACGTGTTCGTGGAGCCATGAACTTCTGCTGTGAGTAAGGATAGGAAGATGATAACACAATGAAGTGGAATGTTGTGAGAATATATATTTAGCTTCAAGTCAAAATGGAATCAGTAACAGCCAACTTGCACATTCTATTTGAGATGAATCCTACTGCATATAGCTGCACGTTGCAGGGGTTTCCAACTGTACTGCAATTGGCAGTATTTTGGTCTGATGTTGTGTGTTTGATTACAGGCATGAATAGAGGCAAACGATGGCCGAAATCTGATGTTTGTAACATACAAACGCCCAATGATTGGACAGAAAGGACGTCTTGTGACATTCGTCTCACAAAGTCCCTGGGATGTTACATGAGATATACTTCAAAAATCAAGTCATGTTGTACGGTTAGCATTACTATTCCCAATGTCATGACGGTCAAAACCCAGACTTTCTTTGTTCATGTTGATCAAGCATACATAATAGATGCAACTTGCCTCCATGTGGTCCATATCAAGTTGCAACATCGAACATCTCACCCAACAACAATGTCAACACCAGATACAATGGTCAGTGCTGCGAAAAAGAACCTTTCACCACATCCGGCAGATATATACAGAATAACAACACACCAATCCACATGACCACATCATCAAGCCAATGAATGCAAGAGCGGCTTGGAAACTGAAAGGGTCCGAGGGCCAGGAGCATTGCACAGCTTGAGTTTTAAAAAGAAGTTTGCGGCTGAGAAATGACAAGAAACGCACTGTTTAAGCTATGAATAGAAAGAGAAATGGATTGAGGATTATGTGGATAGACAAACTGCTGTGGCAAGAAAGCGAGTTTAAGATGCTGAGACAGCAATTAGGCAAGAGCAGGAAGATATGGGAAATGCTCAAAAGGCAGGATTCACAACCAGAAACCCCAAAAAGTCATTTGAGGAGATGTTGAATGCTATCAGTGACAGTCTGAGTGATCTTGCAAGTTCCAATGACATGGAAGATGCGGAAGATGAGGAAGATGATGAAGAAGATACGGAGCTGGGTAAGCTGAGCAAAGATGGCGAACCCGGCTAGGTGATGGGCGCAATGTCCAACACTGTATAGCAGTGGAAGCAGAGTTTTCGGCAGAAACAGATGATGATTGACAAATTGACACAAGTGGGAGGCGGGGACACAGCCGACCACTTCCGAGAGACAGATGTGAAGTGCAAGATTGCCAAATGGATAGTTCCGGCCGTTGTGAAGCTGCAAACGGAAGATGTTGCAACCGCAGCTGCACCGAAAACATTTGGAGAGCTTATGGAGGCAACTGATATTGCCCGCAAAAGATCGCAAATAACACAAGGGACTTTTCGACCAGGAAGTAGCTATATGCGGCTAGGTTCTGGAAACCACAGTCATGCAAATGCATAGCATCTGTCCCACCAAATCCAGTGCCCGATTCGTCACAGATTCAGACTCCAAAGCCTGTTCAACCAGTCAGCTTTGATCCCTGCATACAGCCTCTGTAGCTGGGTACCATATGGACATTGGATTCGGACAAAGAAATTGTCACGGCTCCAGCGTTGCCAGAGGAATAGATTGGTAAATTACTATTTTTGACAACATATCTCTTTCAAAACCAATTGGTGTACCTGCTTTGCTACATAGCAGCATTTTTGTGATTTCAGTGACCAAATTGTGAGACATGAGAATTTGTCTGTGAATGTGCAGGGCTCACACGGGCCATGCGACAGATCTAGAATCCAAATCAAGTTGAAAGCTGACTAACAAACTTGATATTGTCTTGCCTGTTAGTAGTATGTGAGAAAGCAAAAACTGAATTACAGACCAAATTTACTAACAAAGTTTAAGTCGGTGATGTCATCCGACTCATAGATGGAATGGTCAGTGTGCAAGGTGAACCAGGATGAATGACAACTGTCATGCTTCATTGATCCGAGCATCCGACTGCATAACTCTCTACTCCGACCTGGTGCACATGGTCAGGATTCTGAGCATTGCTTATGGTAGGTGATGGAAATTGAGGAGTATGAGCGGGATGAGGAAAGATGAGGAGGTCAGGGTATATATATAAAAAACTGTTTGATGGATCTATCTGGTGTAAATTGCTGTCCGAAAGTACTCGCATGTGATAGGCTAATGTCATTCATTGCTCAGATAAGATATGTTGTGGTGGATCAGAATGTGAGAGGCCTCAAAGGTTTTCGAGTCAAATGATCATCCATAGAAATGTTAAATTGGATGTCAATAATGACTATTTGCATTTTTGCATACAATTGTTATGCATACAATAAGTGTTACTGCGTCTTGAAGGTGAGCGTCAACAGAGTGTTAACGATATTTAGTGTTACAATTATGTCAATCAAAGGGCTACATTGTCACATTATTCCAAAGTGGAAGTATGGGCCGTCTGTATAGGCAGAATGAAAACCGACAGGCTCATTGCCCCATTCTATGAATGAGCATCAATGGAGAGTCAAAGATTTTTGGTCTTGCATCTTGCATAATCAAAGTGCAATTCAACAGCATTTTCCAACAAATACTATATTAGCCGCCTTTATGCTAAAAAATGCGACTGACGATATACCTGCCACCTCCTAAAAATGAATGTCCATGGAGCGTCAATGATTTTTGGTCTTACATCTTGGATAATCAAAGGGCTGTGGAACAGTGTTAACTCATAGTCAAAGTGTTGGCTGCCATTACGGGCAAAAATGCTACCAACGATATCGGTAACGCCACCTTAAATGACTGTCACAAGAGCGTCGACAGTTTTAGCGGGGGCTCAGTAACCCACACAGTTACAGTGTGCGTTACAATGTTCCTAAATTGAGTTTTTAATGGTCAGTCTTTTCAATATGTCTTTGGATCCACCTTCACATAGATGCATGCAATGTCTCACAGGTCTTACATTTTTCATACTTGTATCTGTAAAGTCACTATCTAAGAACCACCTATCGACTTTACTATAAAGTAACTTTTCACAGCCTCTAGAGTCAAATTACGCAGCTCTCAACTTCCTACTGCGATGTCGGATTCAAAACCTTTCAATACCTCATTGCTAGAGGTTATCATAACTTCCAAAAAATGAACACATCTTCATTCCTGATTTGAGCAACTTTACTTGACAACTCATATTTGCTTCTTGGTGGGCTTCTATGAATGTGGGCAGGAAGTGTTGTATTGGATGGAATAATTTTAGACAGCCACATTTGTGGCAAGTCTATTTGCACTGTGGAATTGAGGAGACTGGCAGCCCTGGCATCATAGGTATTGTTTGTCATCAAGTTCGTTGCCATCCCTCAGAACATGGGACCAGCCCAATGGGGGTATACCAACTGGAAACAGCTCCCATCGCCAAGTTGCCTAATTGATAGAGTCACAAATTACTGAATTGACTACATCAACACTCGATGAAACAGCTTTAGCCATACTGAAGAGACAAGGAAGTCGAGGAATTACAATAGTAAGTTTACAAAGGAGATTCATATTTGACATTAATGTTTTAACTATAATAACTGAATTGACAGACAAAATGATCCAGACAGGTAGCTAAGGACTTTGTAAATGCCGAATTTCACCAAGACACCTGGAATCAATACCTCATGTTAGGATTTGTTTCGGCTCATATTCCTTGGAACGCTATATCAAACCTAGAGCTACAATGGTCATACCATGCATCACCAAGCCAGCTGGTGCTCCCATCCGCCAGCACCCATAACAACATTGGCCGGAGGGAATACACACTGACTCTGGCTGCAATTAGGAAGCAATTGCGGTGAAGAAATGAAGTTAGTTTAGCCTTAGAAGCGTGGACATTGACGAACAAATTGGCCATAATGTCGGTCATTGCTTACTATATGGATCAAAATTGAGCATTGTGAGATGTACAACTCGCTTTGGATGGGGTTAATAGCCTATTCTTTCCCTATGTCAAACGCTAATTAAGGATGATAGGTCAAAGGTCAAATTACTGCAGCAAGGTGGGCTGAACATTTGAAGGAGGAAGTTGATTGTGTTGAACTTACCGACCGCTGCGTACATGGAATTATGACTGATAACACTTCTTCAAACTTCTCAATGACTGGGGAACGACAATCAACCCTTGAGGCCACCGGAATCGAGTGACCTGCATCTAGACACCACATACCATGGGTGGCGCACGTCATTCGGCTGGCATTAGGCACCTTCATGAACAATCCCAAAGTAAAAGGCTGCACCATGACTTGGGAAGCCCGTGAGCACAATCATCAAATTTGAAGACAATGAATGCTTAGACATTGGAAAGAGTCAAAGACTTCGGAAAGAGCGCAATACTGGAATGAACAAGCTGTCGGCAATGAGACCTGGTTCAGAAAAGATAATTCAGAAACCACGTATTTCAAGAAATTTTGAATGTCCTGATATTGACCTTCATATAGTGGCGAATGCATGCTGTATTGATTACGCTGACACCAGGTCGGAGTTCATTGACTGTCAAAAATCCAAAGTACACATTGCGGTACAACCTATTCTGGATTTGAACACACAGTGGAACTGGACACTGGGGTTGCTTGAGTAAGCCTACCGATTATGAGAATTCACCCACAAGTGGCTCAAGAATGCAAAATACTGAGATTGCACCAAATCTTCACAGTACAGGATAAATGTACCATCGTCTAGTATGTGATGGAAAATATGAGGCCATCTCTATGCCAAACGCTGTGGATGCATAAAAGGCCTATGATTACACTGCATCACGTTATCACTATCTACAGTGACATGTTCAATCATATGTAAGGTGTTATGCGAGCTTTGGCTATGAAGAAGGCTCAATGGAAGGAAGACTTATACTTCGCCATACAGTTTGCATGACAGAAGCTATCCCAAGATTACGCTGAGGTTACTCCAACGATGGTTATGCGTATGATTTCATCGCACATCCTTGATCCTTTCTGGAAGTTACAATCGGTTAGGAAGTGGGACAAGGGAATGTATATTCATCCTGAGGACGAGACTTCTTATACTACCCAATACAAAGAGGCATTTCTAAAGTATGTGGAGAATGAATACTGTGCCAAACAAAGACATTTGCCCGTCATTAAACCCGAAAGCATTCTGTGCAGTGATCTCCTCATCCCAGCAACAGCGTCTGGATCTGGTAAAACATCTGTGGATCCATATGATTTGTCCGGCAATGATGAAGAACACTTTATGACTAAAACTTGGGCTGAAAAGACCCCCGGAAAAAGCGATTGGGCAGGATGCTGTTTAATAGTCGCCAGGCTACATTTGAATTCACAGCCTCAATTATCAAAAAACTGGGGGCAAGTTAATCCGAATCATAATGATTACCACTCCCACCCAATGTAGATTACCATGACAGTGTGGATACCTGATATCCCCGACTAGTGGCTCCAACAATATGAAATGCCTTCAAGGTACACCGATCTCCCCAATGTGGCATGTGATATATTCTGTAACATACTACATGGTGTCGGAGGGCAGGCTAGTTTTGACCTTTCGCAAGTCGATATCGGGTTAGGGCAGTCGAAAACCAGATGGGAGACCATTCCCAAAACTAGCATAGCAACCCAGTTTTCTCAAGCGAATAACGTGACAGTGGCAGGTGACGGTCCGGCGTTCGATATAATGAAAATTGAACTCGACTTGGAAATGAAGAATGAGGCAGATGAAAGAAAATTGCACAGAATGGCCAATGTCCACAACATTATAGCAATGTGGCAGGGCACTCAAAACCTACATGCTACACAGAAGGTATCTCGCACTCAAAACATGAATTTGACAGCTGGAGGATACATTTCAGATACTGAAGAGATCGTCAAAGCAATCTGATCGATATTTGAACCAGATGGGGCAGCTGGAATTATATTGTCGGAGTGATCACCATTGCCACCAGCTTTCTCTGCAAACGACATCCCTGGAAGATGAACTGAAGTATTGACTGTCTGCCCAACAAGAAGAATCAACCATCATCCAGCCGAAAGTGATGAGGATAGTGCACCTGCAAGCATTTTGGTCACCAGAAAATTGGTTGATTGGAATGGTGACTTGGATAATCCACGTGAGAGCTGAGACGACTGGGAGGCAGACAATGAATTTGACAAAGAGATAGACGATGGCATTGAGGATCCGGAAAGCCCAGCGCAGCGGGATGTGAGTGCTGCATTGAATGTTCCTGGATGGTTTCAGCCAACAAGGAGGTCGAAGAAACAGCCTGAAGAGGGGTTGTTGTAAGTCGATGCAATGGAAACAAGGGGGAATGAAGGGAACACGAAATGCGGGACAGAATCCATCAATATATTGTCACCAGGTTCTTTATGTTGCTTGACTGAGAATTTGATTGGGAGAAATATTTCGGGAGAATTGTGTGCAGTCGCATATGAATATTGGTTGATAACCAGAAGATACAGCAGGTGAAATGGATCATTTAGCAAGATGTATAAATTGTACTCGAATGAGAGCGACCATTGCAAGAATATTACCTGGCTTGCCTTTGCCAAAGGGCCACATCTCAATCAGTCAGAAAGGCAACTAATAAGTTCAAATAATGATGAATACAATTATTGATGGCAGCAGATTTTGAATGGACAATACATTAAAATGAGCGTCAACGGAGCTTCAATGATTTTTGATTTTGTAAGTGAGGTAATTGAAACGTGATTTGGTAGCTGTTATGCAGAACCACCATATTGGCAGCCATTATAGGCAAAAGTGGATGTGACACGGTCATTGCACCATTCAGGAATTGAGCGTCAACAGAGTGTCAACAATTGTTGGCCTTGTAGCTTGGCTAATATATGTGGCGATTGGTTGCAGTCATCCATAAATGAGGTATTGGCCCCCTTTCGAGTCGAAAACCTAAGCAACATGCTCCCTGCCCGATCCTCAAAATCAGCATCAATTGAGCACAAAGATCTTTGGTCTTGCATCTTGGGTAATCTAAGTTTCACTTTGTGGCAATAATTTATATACAAAGTAAAGGGGGCCTTTCAGGCTGAACTGTCCTTGACATCTATGTTATCGTATCATGAAAATCAGTGTCAACAGAGGGTTAACGATGTTTGGTCTTGCATATTGGGTAATCAAAGCATCGAGCGGATACTCGAGCTCATAACAGAACAATTGACTGCGTTTATCTGCAAAAATACAACATACAAGAGGAAAATCACGGAATTGAAAATAATTGATATTACAAACTGCAACACATGCACAAAGATATTGCTGGATGTTGAATATGCGATTTTGATGATATACTATTATCAAACAGCAAAAAGAAGAGCATTATATGCATCTACACATGGACCCGCAGACAACCTGCCCAATTCGGACTGGTTCAGAGATTTCCATCAAACCATATCCGAATTGACAGATCCGGTGTATTGACCACCCATGCCAACAATATGATACCGGTTTGGTTTCGACATGGAACCGGACCTGAAGTGACCATCCTGAACTGTTGCTAACACTAGAGCTGACCCCGAGTCATTTTGATATATACCACCAAAACTGTGAGTAATGGATACAACTATCTTGCAAGATGTGATGTTATTTTGGTAACTGGTCTATCCAATTCAAGTTACATAGAACTGAAATCAATAGACTCTTTATACTTCAAAAACTCAAGATTGTCTCAACTTCAACATATGCAATATTCAACCACTTAGAACAATATTATATATACACTCTGCCATAATTTTGTACGTGCTGTTTAGTTATCTATGTTAGTTTCTTTACAGAATATATGCATTACAACAAGTATCCACACTCCTACAATTGATAGTCTATTGAATCCATGGAATGTCCAAGCTTATAGTCTACACTTCAAATGTGTATTCAATGTAGTCTAGTAGAGTATTGATCTAAGATGGGAGAATAAAGATACTCTACAGTACTTACATGCAATTGGTGGTGGATTGAATAGGTTAGTACAAATTTGTAAAATAATTGTAGCAATAATAAATAATGAATATTACAACACCTTAAAATGCCACTTGGTTCTGCTATAATTCCACTTAATGTAAGCCCAAATCAAAGGCACCTGTGAAATTATTCTGACAGCATTAGAAACTGTCAAGTGCATCAGAATATGAGCAAATTTGACCGAATAATTATGTCAAGCACTGCATTTATTTCAATGTTAATATTGCCTGATTATCTATTATTCTGAAGCACAACTACTGTACTGAATGCAATACTGCCACTATTCAAGTTTACAAGGCAAACCAGTCAAATGTTTTGTACAATATGTTAAAAGTCATTGTGAGTCAATTGAATGCGATTTCAAAAGATAATTACGTTGTTCTTTATATGGACAGTAGAATGCAGTAATACTTACCTGTCATATACATCTGGATGGCTATCTACTTTATTACAATTTAAGAGGGATTCATTATACTATATTACTATATTCATTGATATGATGGGTGAGGGAAGTATATTTGGATATGATAGTTCATAGATATTGAATTGGTATGTACTATGAATAGCAAACATTTATAGCTAATCTAATAGAAAAGTAAGAATAGATATTATTGCAATCAACAGATGAAACATTTGCTTACAGTATAGATACTCCAATAGTTGAATAATTGATTGGGTGATATGAAATATATTGAATTCAATTAATATAAGCATTGCATTTTAATTGGAGTTGATTTATTGGACATGTTCTATAGAATTATTGGAGAATTAATTATTGGAGACAATGTGTCAAAATTCATGCCCACTCAAATTACCATACTTTAGTGGCAGAAATCAAAGACTGGGAAATAAGTATAATACAGGATACAGTACAATAAAATGTTAAATGGCTGTAATCAATATAAATCTTGATTTTTATGAGTAAATTGAACCATATTTGTGAAAATTCCGATTGTTCAAAAATTCTATTTCTCAACTCAATAATACCAAAGATTAAACAACAGTGATAGTAAATCATTGGAGGTTCAAAAGCTGTGCAATCAAAAATAGAATTTCTTTTGAAATGTAGCCTCAAATTGGATATCTGGTATCAGTGGATTATGCTCAAGACTTAACGTGTGCTAATCTTAATTGCAAATATCCAAATATCATATAGTCATTTCATTAGCTATTAATACATATCAAAAACATATTCAACTGTTATGATTAACTCATTATTGCAACTTTGAAGTTCAAAGTTCAGATTCTTACAACCCAATTGAATTGGTATCTGCATTTTGTAATATCTTCACTACCTAACACAGGAAGCAAATCTGTTAACTATCTTTGAATAATCACCATCAACAGCTATCAATCAGTAATGCAACATTCCAGAAGGTATATATTGTGTTATGTTTATACCATCATTCTTTAATCCAATCTCTTGGGAACAATTACAAGCTCAAATTGAAGAATTCAATTCAATACCAAGATAGTCTGAAAATCTTTTTTACTATTAGTAAGATGTACTTGGAAATTAAACACAAAATAATGACAAATTATATTCATTGACAACCATTATCTGTACACACCAGTTGCATGCTAAATAACCATGCACACAACTTTATTACTAGGCAAAACTACTCATTGACAAAATATAAACATCAGAATAACATACTTCCACTTGACACTAGAAAGTGTAATGATAATATGAATATAGTATGTAAGATTTGCATAACTTACAACAGTATGGAACTGGTAGCTTATAATAAATAGCAATTGAGTAGTAATACAAATTGAACAGCTATCATATGTGGCTTGGAAAGTTGATTTCCAAAGATTGGGTAATTATATACAGTAATAAGCTTTTTGGTAAAATACCATACAGTTAAGATAAATACCTCCTCATCTTGATTATTAAATAACAATTATTATACAATCATTGCCAATATCAGGTATGAAATGTTGTACACTACATCAACCAGTATATGTTAATCCAGTAATATCATACTATGGAGACTGTTAATAGCAGTGAAAATGCTGTTCAAACAGAAGGCTCAACAGAGTATCAGTGCTATTTGTATTTTGATTGAATATGGTACTGGAGATTAATACTGGAATATAGTGAAATTACATATGGTAATAACCATAATCAGTAAAATACCACTTGCAGTCCAGTGAATCACATTAGTACCTCAAGTGTAATAGCTAATAACAGTTATTACAGCAATCATAATGCCAAATCATGTACCAAACTGGATCTGGTAACTACTATTATATTACATGGTAGGATAAAATATATAGTACTATTCTATAGAGTAAAATTCAAAACTTGAAAAACTTGAGTCTTTAGGTTACACAGTTATGTAAAATCTGTAAGTGCTGAGATTGATTAAAAACTATAATATAATAGCTATTACAAGGAATCACACTGCAAGCCTCTCATTATATTACTGTTTCATCTTTCAATTGAACTATCTAATTAGTATTTGTTAGCTGTAATCATACTCCAAGTAATTATATGTCAATATAATTAAAGGTGACTACATTACGCAAATAATCTTTGTTATCAACAGTAATTTGCAGTGATAATGATACTATGCAATCTGTGGGAAATTACTTTCCACAGTATATAGTTACCACTATAGTACTTGTATTTGCACCACAAGTCTTACTATTCAACTGCTGATTAAACTCAACTCATAACCATCTTCTCTGTTATTGTTGTTTATAGTTACATGCTGACATGTATACCATTGTGTTGTTTTCAAGCTTAAAGATATCATATTCATCTGGTTTGCAGAATGTCAGGGTATATCTACATTCTAAGAGTCAAATGTGAGTTGGACTAACATCACTATTATATGAATAAACTATTGAAAGACAGAATTTAATGACATATGGTTGATTCAGACATGTTGAATACTAATTGATATACTTTATTATCTATCCTCAGAATACTTTCAACTATAAAGTTATCAGGTCTTTTTATCAAGACATTTTAGTGCAATGAGAGTTGACAGAACATATGGGCGTGTGAAGTACTGGTGGTGGTCACTCTGAAGGAAGTCAATCTGTAGGTTTTCTATCAGATGTGGTGCTCAATGCCAGCTGGAATGCTATGTATTGGTTAGTATGCAATTGTGGTAATGTGGGAACCTTTCATTTCTCATTTGAACTACTTCAAAGCTCATAAAAGACAGATGATATGAATGCAGGGAGGTATACCGGAAGCTTAAACTGCATTTGCATGCTAACCCCTGTTTGAAGGATTTCAGTGTAACTGGCAGATAGGCTGTAGATTTTGTGCCGCAGCCATACTGAGTGTTAACTGATAGTACTGGAAGTGGGAAATGGGGCGGGATAACCTAACTTTATGTTCTGTAGTGATGGCAGAGTTGTAAAAAGGAAAGAAAGATATGGATGGTGAGGTGGAAACAATGTGGGAAATACAAGAAGATGGGAATTGAGGGGTATGACTCGCCTAACCAGGTTTAGAATAGTTTGCATTGGTATTCTCACCAGTTAGAGTGGAAGTTCTACCCTTGGTAGAAGGTATGGTAAATTGAGGAGCACATAACATTCTCTTAAGTCCCTGTTTCTCATAATGATGTCCGCAAATACCTGTCCTATTGATCTTCTTCCCGCTGTCTCATTTGCAACTCTAACATCGTTGGAGACTATGAAGTTAAGTTATCTCTCTACCTTTCCAATATATTATTATTAATTAACAACAAGTACAGTATCCAACCAAGATCAACTGTCTTCTGCTTCCAGTCAGTGACTTATCTCTCTTCCATTATCTTTCAGTACAACTTGTTACATAATACTTTCTAGGTTTACACAACCACAAATAATCCAATAAATAGAGTCCCAGCTCGCGTTGTGTCTAACATACAATAGGATATCTACAGATCGACTGGCTTCACAATAATCACCTGCAGGTCAACCACCTGTAGATTGTCCACCTGCAGATTGTCCACCAGCAGATCAACCACCAGCAGATCAAATACCTGCATATTGACCACCTGCAGATCAACCACCTGCAGATCAACCACCTGCAGATCAACCACCTGCAGATCAACCACCTGCAGATCAACCACCTGCAGATCAACCACCTGCCAATTGACCACCTGCAGATCAACCACCTGCAGATTGACCACCCACAGATCAACCACCTGCAGATTGACCCTCTCCTGATGTAAGTGCACATACGCCTACACTTGACTGCAGATGTATGATATGGTATACGGCAGCACACGAGAGCGAGTGAGTAAAGATGGAGAGGATTGTGGTAAGATATTCGATACTGATCCAAGTGTCGCAGGGGTGAGCTATATACAATGGTGCATACCTGGCCTCGGGTCAGGTGTCGCCGTTACATTATCCCCCTTTCTAGGCGCAGACCTCCTGGACTGCCAAAGCCAGTATATAAGAGATAGAAAGGAAAGGGAAACAAGGAATGAAACAATCACTCTACGTATGCAGTCGTACGAGCCCATAGTCCCACAACCAATCGATACAGCTCAATCGCAACCGTTTGGCGGATTGGGCCCACGCGGAAACTCCACCTCCATTGGTAGGTGGTAAAACCCATGTCGACGCCATTTATACCGGGCCGAGATCCAATCTGAAGAGAAGAGAAGAGAAACAAGCATACAAATGAAACATCCAAACTGCTCCCGTGTCCTCTGTAGCTCCACTCTTGAACTCAATAACTCTATTCCCGTTGTCGATCAGGGTACACTTGGTGAAATTCGTCAACCAGATCCTGGGCGTCTTCAAGGTGGTCCGCCAGTTCCCACCTCGTGCGTATATGGTTGAAACCGGCTCATTGGACGACATAATGCAGCTTCTGATAGCATCGCATGGAGTCGAGTATGCGGTCGACTTCCCATTCCTCTGTTTCATCGACTATCACTGGATGCGGTTCTAATGATGGTTGTTCAGCTCTGACTGGCGGTGTATAACAATCGAGAAGCGACACATGGAACACCTTGTGGTTCAGCATTGTACTCGGCAAGTCTAGTGTGTAAACAATCTCATTGATAATCTTACTTACCGTATACAGTCCTGTGCGTTTGTAATCGAGCTTCTTTGAAGGCCTAGAAGTTTTCAAGTTCCTGGTCGATAGCCATACTTTGTCTCCAACTGCGAAAGTCATCTCCTTCCCACCAGTGTACTTTGTTTGCCGCTCCTGAGCTTCAATTATGTTTTCCCGGAGAATTCAGTGAGTCTCTTCCATGCCTGTCATCCACACGTCTGCCTGCACCTGTGATCTGTAACTGGGGTTCTTGAGAGGCTGGAACTGCATCGTGGGGTGGTAATTGTAGTTCGCCCAGAAGGGTGTCTTCGGCATGGAATGGTGAATGGAGTTGTTAAATGAAGATTCCGCCAGCAGTAACAATTCAACCCAGTTGTCCTGCTCGTAGTTGCAAAAGGCTCGAAGGTACTGCTCCATTGACGGATTCTGCAGCTCAGTTTGACTGTCGGTCTGCGGGTGGAAAGCGGTCGAGAGTCAGTGATTGATGTTGAGGTGGGAGCAAACTCTGTCCCAAAATCGACTGGTAAACTCCTTGCCGCAATCAGTAGTGATATTGTCTGGTACACTGCGTTTGCAGATCACGTGTTCGAAAAACATTCGTGCTAGCTCTGGGGAGTCAATATTCTTTCTGCAGGGGAGGTAAGTCGCCATTGTAGTCAAATGGTCGACGATTACCAGGATCCCGGTGTATCCCGATGCCGTTGACTCTGGCAAGTCGGTAACGAAGTCCATGGTAAGTCCCTCCCAGGGACAAGAAGGCAGTGGCAGAGGCACGTTGAGTCCATAGTGTGTGCGAAGCGGTGCATTGATTCGGTGGCACAACTGGCAGCCGGCAACATACTTCCATATCTCTGAATCCATCGCAGGCCAATAACAATCTCGTGATACGAGCTCAGCGGTCTTCAGGACTCTGAAGTGACCTGATTCGGGGTTGTCGTCGAAAAAGCTGGTCACTGTATGGCGGAGTGCCGGTGGTATGTATGTCCTCCTCTCATAGGTTAGAGCTACATCGATTGATGTGGATTGACTCTCAACTGCAGCTGAAACATCGACCAAGGTTGGCTGTATTTTTGTGGCTAAGAAGTCAGTCTCCTGGGCTGTCTTGATTTCCGGTAGAAGGTCACCATATGATTCGGTGATGGTGGTCGCGGCTGAGCTGGCCAGGAGCCTTGCCGTCATATTCTCATAGCCGATCTCATAGTCAGATCTTCTCGATGGTCCATCCGCTGGATTTTTCTTGCCTTCCAGGTGTTTGATAACGAAGTCGTACGAAGAGAGGATCTCCGCCCATCTGGCCTGTCGCCTGGAGAGCACTTTTGACGTGTGGAAATATTCGAGGTTCTTATGGTAGCATTGTATGAGGACCTTGTGATTCGCTCCCTCGAGGTAGTGACGCGATTGCTTCGTAGTCTCCATGATGGCCAAGAGCTCCCAATCGTACGTGTTGTAGTTCTGTTCAGCACATGAGCATTTTCGAGAGTAGATGTTGACCAGTCGGAGGATCCAGAAACCATCGTACTGGTTGAGAATGCCGGCTATGGCGAAGCTGCTTGCATCGGTCTGCAGAATAATCAGCTCAGCAGGTTCGAAATGCATGAGGATTGGTGCATCGGTAAAGGCTCTTTTTAACTTCCAGAATGCGAGTTCGGCATCCTGAGTCCATTCCCATTTGACCGGTTTAGACGTCCTGGAGTTCTCTGCATTCTTTGGTAGGTCTGATATCGGCGTTGTTACCTTTGCATATTTCGGGATGAACCGCCGGTAAAAGTTCCTGTTTACAAGAAGCACCTGCAGGTCCTGGACGGACTCCGGGGTTAGCCGGTCCTCAATTGTCAATATGCGGTCCGATTCCATGGCAATACCATCGGGACTAATGACAAATCCGAGAAAGCCCACCTCCGAGACTCTAAACGGCACTGTTCGGCTTTGCGGTCCAGACCCAATTCTCGTAGTCGTTCCAGCACTTTTCATCCCTGCTCTTCGTACTCCTCCTCGTTGGTCGAGTAGATCAGTATATCATCAAGGTAGCACACAGCGAAGTCGTCAATGTAAGGCCATAAGCAATCGTCGATATAGACTTGGATATTAGGTGGTGCGTTCGTCATTCCGAACGGCATGACTCGGTACTGGAACTGCCCATACCAAGTGCGGAACACAGTTTTGTACTCGTCGCCTTCGTTGATTCGGATAAGGTGATAGGCGTTCCTGAGGTCCAGTTTGGTGAAGATCTGGGCTCCTCACAATCTCTCGAGCATCTCCAAGATCAGTGGGCGAGGATCTTGGGTCTTCGCAGTGGCTTTATTGAGAGCTCGGTAGTCCACACACTGCTGCAGTCCACCGTCCTTCTTCTTTGCAAACAAGATTGGTGCTACCGCAGGCGACGATGACCGCTGAATGAATCCATTGCCTAGGGTTGTATCGATATAGGCATTGAGGGTTTTCAACTCGACTTCCGAAAGGTTGTAGATTTGGCCATATGGTACATTGAAGTCTGGTTCCAGATCGATTGCATGGTTAATTGGTCGGTGCGGTGCGAGATTCTCTGCCGTATCTTTGCTGAACACGTCCACATAGTCCTTGTATCTCACGGGGATACGACCTCAATCATCAGTAGGTACAGTACCTGATCCAGCATCTGTACGTTAGCTTCTATCTCTTACTTGGGATTTGGGAAGCTGATAGGAAAAGAACACCAGGGACCTGCAAATCAAGCGGTTCGCCCAGGAACGAGCCAAACCCCGCTAATCCAACAATCTCCCATCGTGACTTGGCGAGCCAGTCGCAGTCATTCCAGTATACCTGAGTGAGGTTCCTCTTCTGCCGCAACTACCGCTGCTGCTCCCAGCTTGCTCGTCCAGCACTTTGGGTTGATAGTCTCAATCTCACCTGGATCTTCCAAAGTGGTGACCTCCATGGTCGCTCCCAGCAGTCCACTGCATTCCCGAATCGGTAGGGCGAATGTCTCGATAGTCTTGTCGCTAGCTAAGAGATTGTCGAATGCGGTTCCTCCGAGTATTTCCATAGCTGGACTAGGACTGTCCTGACCAGTCTCTTTGGGTTTTCCATCCGGATCCACAGCAATCTCTGACGTCGAGTTGATCGTCGGCGTACTCCCACTAATGTCCGGGAGCCGTATGGTAGTACGTTTGTTATCCCGACCTTCGTACCACTGCACTATCATATATGATCTGCGTGCCGCCCCTTGGCCATTTGGGGTTCTTAATAAAGTTAGTTGGCCGGTGGCCCAGTCAATCTCAGGCTTGCGGGTTTTGAACCATGGTAATCCCAGTACTAGATCGTATGTCCACATTGGGATGACCAGGACCTCCGGTTTGTTGACTGGGGCTAAATGATCCATATATTGGACCGTCATCGCCGTCTTGCGGCTCTCCCTCACATGTGCAATCACCTTGCCGTCAAAGCCGTGAGTTGTGATGTGCGCTGCTTCGTGGGGTAGTCCGAGTCTAATGAGAAGTTGTGGAGATGTAACGTACTGGTAGCACCGCAATCGATGAGTGCTCATATTTGTTGCAATTCTCCATATTGATCTAGTATCTTGACTTCATGGACAATGTGCAATGAATCTGGTCTTGCCGTTCCACACAAATATTGACTTGACATGAGAGCTTTCGGGCTCTCTAAGACAACCCTCGGCGTTAGTGAAATCCGATGTGCTTGACTTTCCTCTAATGTTGCCATCAACGCCTTCGTACCCAATGACTGCAATCCAAGCTCCCGTTTGTCCATCCTCTCCTGCCGAGCTAGATACCGAGAGTGGTAAGCTAGTTTTTTGGTTGTTGACTATCGAAGGCGCGCAGCGTTTGATTTGTTTTCCATCTCCTGAAGTAGCAAAGTTGTGTGGGAAGTGGGTGCGTGTATATTTCACGCACCGGAATGTGTTATGTTTCGGTGATCCGCAGCGTATGCATTGTCCTTCTGACTTCCAAGTTTCATAGAGCTCAGGTGAGACCCAAGGCGCGGGAGTGCATTTATCATCCTTGTCCGAGTTTGACTGATCAGGCTTTGGTGCTTCGGCCGGCTTGGATAAGGATCGTCGGAAGTTGTGTTTCTTGCCGCCTTATTGAGATGATCCTACTGACTGCTGTTGCTGTTGATGTGGCTGCTGCGGTCGGGGCATTTTGCCGTCTGGCTTGACTTCTGAATCAGCGGCGTGGTCGAAAGTTCTTCCCTGCTGTCAAATCTCCCGTTTTTGGGGGTGAACAGCTTCATCTTGGACTTAAGTCCTAGTCGTAGTCCGCTCCAAGCGATTTCGTAAAGGTTCTTGTTATCCTGTGGGAGCCATCCCACTGCTCTCCAATTTGCTTTGATTCATTTGGCGTAGACTCTGACCAGTTCATTCGCTCCTTGGAGGAAGTCGGTCATACATGTCATTGCCGTGTTGAGTTTTCGGTCCTTGTTGCCATACATCTGTTGCATTTCTTCCGAGAAGGCCTCGAAGTCTTCGAAACAGGGATGTGAGTCTCTCCGTAGATCTCGAAGCCACTCCACCATATCGGTCATCTGTGTATGTCTCTGTGCCGGGTCCGGGTGATTGTTCCATGTTCTGAGAAGGCTCGCTGCGTATTTGACATTGTCGGGATCTCCGAGCGGGAATCGGTGCGCGCGGGATTGTAAGTTAGATCGTAACGTGTCGAGGAAGTTATCAACCTTCTTTGCTCCGCCGCAGTACCATTCTGGATAGGTCATATCGAAGAGTTTCGTTTTCGTTGCTTCTGGTCGAATACACTCTGTGCACTATTCCCGGTTGGCTTCCATCAGCTCGGTATTTTGCACGCATTGTTGACTATTCTGTTGAATGGCATTGTTGAGCATTTCTGGTTGTTCCTCCATCATCATTCTCATAGACGCGATCTCTGATTGCGTGGTAGGCTCGGGCTCGCTGGGGTTGTCATCAAGGACGTTGCTCAGTTTGTCGCCAAGGCCATCACTCAGGTCATCTTCCATGTAGGCAGTGTTTTCTTCGTCGTCGTGATCGTTCTCGTGACAGATCTCATCCTCCGGAAGTACGGAGGCTCCTGGAGTGAGAATAAGGGTTACTCAGCCGAGAGGCGATGGTAGGTTTCCCGTGCTCGAACGTATACTAGCCAAGCGCAATTGACCTCTGGAAGCTTTCTTTGAAGGCATAGTCGACAATAGACGGTGGAATTGACGTGCAAGCTGTTCGTTCCATGTCGATTGTGTCGTTCTTTGACAATAGGGGTAAAACTCATATATCCTCGTGATCGAAACGTATCCGATAACTCACAATTCAATTTAGTGGAAGGGCACGCACGCCTACCATTGACCGCAGCTGTATGATATGGTATACTGTTGCACACAAGAGCGAGTGAGTATAGATGGAGAGTATAGTGGTAAGATATTCAATACTAATCTAAGTGTCGCAGCGGCAACCTCGATACAATGGCGCTTACCCGGCCTCGGGTCACGTGTCGCCGTTATACTTGATCATCAGCCTCCAGATGCATCATCTCCAGCTCAATGACCTCCATATTGACCTCCTGCATATCTTCAGCTGTGGAAATATAAACTCCACTCTAATCACATTCCCCGGAATGAGAGTTAATACTACATTAAGTCTTAGCTTGTGTCATATCTTCCTTCAATTTGAAAACTTATTGATATACCACCTCCAACTATACCTGCAATTTTGCATAATCACTACCTCCAAGTACATCTCTAGGTATACCATATTACCACCTCTGAGTGAATCTCTACATAAACTGAAACCCCTCATCCAAGTACTTCTATCTCATTGCTTGATTACTACCTTCAAGTTCAACTCTAAGTTTATTCAATTACAACCTCCAAGTTTACAAGATCATGTCCATCATGTGTATCTCCAATTGTGTTACAATGTTCACACAATCATGCTATCCAGGTGTACACAGTTCCAGAATTATAGAGCATCTTCAAACATGCACAATCACAGCATACTATGTCGACTTGATTGTGGCCTCAAATTTTATAAAATTACTGGCTATGCAAAGATTAAATGATGCATCCGCAAAAGAGATGATTGTCCCAGGGAGCCTGTTTCAGTTGGTGAGAGTGACCAGAGTAGAATCCTACAATGGTCAAATTTCAAACTGGACTGGACTGATGCTGTTGTCTTTAGGTTTACCTAGGAGTGATGATTGCTACTCCCCATGTTGACTTGACTGAGGAAGCAGCCTTCAAGTACTTCTGGGAGCCCCAGTGACAAATCAGCCAATATACAGATGCACTGTCTACAATTTGCAGAGCATATGCGAACAGATGCAACAAGCTTGGGAGAACATAGAATTACTCCCGGGCTGACTGAGAAAGACAACATCTTCTTTGGATATTGAACTGGCGAAGTTGGCGAGGGTATTTAGCCCTCATTATTCACCGATTTTATTACATTGTATTCACTTTGTACTGTCATTCACATGTCCTCTAAATGATGCATCTATCCACCTACACATAGTTGTCTGGATTCACTGCAGGTGGTGTTTGAGCACAATAGGAGGTGGTCTTGGAGATAGCAAGCAAGTGAATATAAAGATTTACTCGGAGTGTGTGATCCAGTGAACTAAGAGATGTATTGGGAGGGCATATTGGTGTAACCTTAGAGAAGCTCTGGGAGGTTATAAATGAGTAAACATAGAGATGACTTTTGGTGGCTGGTATGAGGTGTACATACAGATACACCTGGAAGCAATGATTAAGCAAAGATATTAATGCTCAGTATGGCAGTAGTGGAGCGAGATTTGGAATGTATTTGGATGCTGTGATCTCTGAAGATTGCAGATGCACGTTGGGGTAGTAGTTGTGCAAACTTGGAGGAGGTGATTGAGTGAACTTGGAGATACACTTGAAGGCTATACTCGAGTGAACTTGGAGTATTACATACTGATAGTTAATTTGGATGTGGTGGATCTGGAGGGGGTCAATCAGATCGCTGTATATTTGAAATCATTTGACATCGAGGTGGATGACCATACAGCAGGCCGATTGGAGGCTGACTCTGTTCACTGGGTACCTCACAATAGTGGGATTGTATCATGAGCTGACTGGATCAGTATGCTGCTGATACACTTTCCATAGTTGGTTTTAAGTGATTTAATATTGAGGTGGTTGATTTGGATGTAACTTTTTGAAGGTGGTCAATCAGATGGGAGCCATGGGGCGAGCTGTGAATTCAATCTTGAGTACACTCTTCAACATAACAACCAGGTGAGAATTGACAGGACATGCATCAGCAAAATGTATTTTTGACTCTGGGAGCCTCTGGGAGCCTCTGGGAGCCTCTGGGAGTATTTGGGAGTTGTCTGACTAGAATCCCAGGGAGGTTATATCCCAGGGTTGATTAGACTGATGCAGTGGCCTTCAGGTGCTCCTTGGAACAGCTGGGAGCACCAACAACAAGCCTGGGAGCACCTGGGAGTGCCGGTGACAGGCCTGGGAATGCCAACAACATGCCAGGGAGCGCCAGCAACAAGCCTTGGAGTGCCGATGACAAGCCTGGGAGTGCTGGTAACAAACCTGGGAATGCCGGCAACAAGCCTGGGAGTGCCAGAGACAAGCCTGAGAGCACCGGAGACATGCCTGGGCGTGCCAGTGTCAAGCCTGAAAGCACCTCAAATCACAATTGAGTTGTCTGGGACAAACACCATATCCTTTGGAAACACTGCTGGTGTGCCTGGAAATCATAGATACTACTTATTGTTGAACAGTTTTTAAAACTCATGTATTTAGTTTGGATTCTCATCTATGTATCTATGTATCTATGTATCTATGTATCTATGTATCCATGTATGAATGTATGTATTAAGCTACCCATCTACACATGGTATATCTCGACTGGGTACAGACGGTGCTTGAGAGAAATTTAAGGGGCACATGATGATGATGATTGAGAAAACTCAGAGATGCTATTGGAGGCGGTGATTCAGCGTGGTTGGAGATGCAATGAGATGACATGATCGTGCGAATTTGGAGGCTGCAACAGGGTAAGTTTGCAGAAGGACTTTGGACTCCATGATCATGCGAACTTCGATGCCGTATTCGAGTTAGTTTGGAGATACACCTGGATGCCAACATCTGGTGAACGTCAAGATTGACTCCGAGGCAGTGATGGAGCAATTGTGCAGATGCACATGGATGCCAATATCATGCAAACTTGGATGTTGTCATGGAGCCAGTTTGCAGAAACACTTGGAGGCTGTCATAAAGTGAGATTGGAGGAAAGCTGGGAGGTGGTCAATGGGAGGTGCACTGGGTGGTGATGAAAGTCTATTCATCAGTTAGTAAACTCACAACCATGGGAATGTGACAAGGTGACTATACCATTGAACTCCCATGAAGAGCTGGCTGGTGGCAGTCGATCTTCTAGGGAGGCACACCAGAATCTGAAGCTACATTTATAGGTCAACTCACAATCATGGGAAAGACGGAAGACAGACAATATTGGGTGGATGCAGTCGTAGGTGTATGCTGTACTCAGCGCATGCTGTTCTTGGAGTATGCTATACTCAGTGTATGCTGTACTCAGTATATGCTGTATTTGGTGTATGCTGTATTTGGTGTATGCTGTATTTGGTGTATGCTGTGCCCAGTGTATGCTGTGCCCAGTGTATACTGTACTCAGTGTACACTGTGGCTGGTGTATGCTGTTTTCGGTTTGTGCTATACTTGTTGTATACTGTAGTTGGTGCTATTTCTTGATCATGGTATGGAGAGATAGACAGTGATGACATAACATTGTGTTCTGCGATGATGGCAGAGTTGTGGATGGCAAAGAGAGATGAATATGGGAACCTTATGAAGGATACGAACAGAAATGAGAAATCAGGGGTAGGACTTAGCTGATTGGGTTTAGAAGACATCAGATCAGTGATAGTACCCTCTGGATCGGGACTCGTGCCTACCATATAGGGTATTGTAAATGTAACTCACACATGAAATCCTCCTAAGTCACAGTTTCTCATGATGATTTCCCCCATGACCTCTCATCTCTCTCTTTCCCGTCCTCAACTCTACAATCATCTAAGAACAAGAAGTTAAGTCATTCCTCTCTATGTCTCCATGCCATGATCATGAGTTAACACCGAGTACAGTATGCACCGAGTACAGTATACACCGTGTACAGTATACACCGTGTACAGTATACACCAGGTACAGTATATACCCAGTATTACATCCACTGAGTAGTGCATACACCGATTACTGCATCGTCCCAAGATCGACTGTCTACCGCTCCCAGCTTGTCCCTCCTCTCTCATCTCTCGGTGGGCCTTGTTGCACTCGTCTCTGTCCTTTCCCACAATTACAAGTTAACCTATCAATTGAGTCTCAGCTCCCATCGCGCATCCTTCGCGATCTTCCACCTCTGGATCGACAACCTCCAACTACTCCTCCAATCTTGATTGATCATGGCCTCCAAGTGTGTCACCAAACTCGCTCAATCAGGGACTCCAAGTTCACACCATCATCGCCTCCAAAGATCATCTCCAAACTCGCTCGTTCACAACCTGCAAGTGCATCTTCAAACCCGCTCGTTTGTGGCCTCCATGTACATCTAAGTTCACACGATCACAGTGTGATTATACGGGGGAGCTAGATGTCAGAGGGTGCATCATCAACACTCCACTGCACCTCTCACGGCATCCGAAGTGAATTAGTAAGAAGGAGCCATTCTGGCCTGAGGAGCATCGGAAGAGGAAGTGGGTGAAAGGATGTGCAGGAATACGCAGCTTTGACGAACCACACAAATTGCGTGGATTGTTGAAAGCTCTGCAGGAGTGCGTGGTAACATGAGCTGCAAAAGATGGAGTGCGAATGGTGTATAATGTGATGATGTCAATCTACCCGAGGATGTCTGAAAGATATACACCCTGTCACTCAGTCCATATCCGTTTTCCATGTATCTATGTTCATCCCCCCTGGTCACTCAGTGCGTCTCCTTTGTCCCTATATCACTGTATGCCCTCTGGAGGCTTCCCCCTGCCAACCTGGATGGCGGTGGTGGTGAGTAATGGATATTCCCACCTCAACGGCCTCCAAGTGCATCTCTAAGATCTCCAAATCGGCGTCACCAGATGCTCCTTTGAGTACACTCGAGTACGGTCTGCAGCCAGATTGACCTTATGAATATATATCGAGAGACTTAGATAGATAATACATGCCATATTATGAGGTCGCGAATCTTGTGACTGTAACAAAGACAAATATGATAGACAAAATACCATGTTGTAATGGAACTCTAAGAACAACTGCTGGGAGAATATGGCACCAAGTCTCCCACAGAGTTCTCAGCTGCACACTAAGTCTGCCGCAGACCTGCGCAGAGGTTTCAGCAGGTCTCAAAGTCTCCCGGAGACCTGCGTAGAGGTCTCTGCAGCTCTTGAAAACTCCCGCAGAGCTGCGCAGTTGTCTCAGCTGCTTTCGAAGTCTCCTGTACACCTGGGCATAGGATTCAGCTGATCCAAAATTTGACTATCCTATAAGTCAAATCTCGTAGCATCCTGAGTGCACCTCCATAACTCCAGGTGCTTTCAGGAGCACCTGAGAATGCTCTTGAAGAGTCTGAGAGCACTTTGATTAGCTCCAGGGGGCCTGGCAGCATCTGGAAGAATTTAGGAGCACTGGTAAGGTCGACCTGAGGATCTGTGAGGATTGCATGTGGCTTCGAGACCGATTTGCAGTTTGCTGATGTGACAGCTCCTGCAGTGCGGGCAGCAGGCACTCAATCTGTCGGGAGATATGATGAAATCTGATCATATATTGAGGAGTTGACTTGTTATCATTAGAGAAAGCTGATGTTGGGTGTATGCTATACTCAGTATTAGGTAATAATCACAGCCTCAGGTGATACAGAGGGATGACTTAAGCTCAGATTATCCAGCCATGATAGAGGTGAGAATGAGACAAAGCAAGATGTTTGCGGAATATAGGTGAAGATTGCAGAAATTTTCAAGCGACACTAGGAATGAAGAGAACATCCTATGCAAAAGTCAACTCCCAAATGTGAAATGGTCAGTATGACAACTGATCTGCAAGACCTGAGTTCTAATATGAGGGGCAGTGATTCGGAACAAGGAGGTAAACTTTGATTTCACCTTTCTGCCCATATTCGGCTCAACCCCTTCCGCAGGTCATCTTGCTCTTTTACCCCACTTCACCCTCAAGTGAGTACCCGAAGTTAAGTTATCTGTTACTACCTCTCCAAGTTGCATATTAAGTTAGTACCAAGTACAGTATCCACCAAAGATTGACTATATCCTGCTTACAGCCAATCTCTTCCCTTAATTGTTAGTACACCATGTTAAGATTTACTCCATATTCATGGAATGATTGCAAGTTTACCCATTTTATTTCCCTTGCAATGAAGGGTTTCCAGATTGACAGCCTCCAAATGTACCTCCAAGTCAATTGAATTGTACCATTCAATAAAATCTCTCAGTTTTTTCCATTATGGTTAGAGTTAGCAATGGGTCTGGATAACCTGCCAGCGGTCCGGGTTCAAACCACAACAATGGTGTCTTTTGGTTTCAGACCTGTCGAAGAACCCGGCGTGCTGCCTCTTGGTGTGCCAAACCCATACCTGTACCTGTCAACTGACAGGTTTTGCTGGGTATATCTAGACCTGTGTGTTCCAATCTCTGGTTCTCCTTTCCGGGTTGTTCTATATATGGTCGCATTCAGATATCATACTGTTAATCGCAACATATTGACTTTGGTACATCATTGTCTGTTTTTGATGTTATGGCCACCTGTATAATCAAAACAAAGAGAGACACACTCCCTACCCTATCCTGAAAATGAGTGTCAATGGTGCATCACCGATTGTTGGTCTTGCATCTTGGGAAACCTGAGTGGCGATTGGCTGCAGGCATTCATCAATGAGGAATTGGTTGCCTTTATAGGCAAAAGAGAAAGTGACACACTCCCTGCCCTAATCTGGAAATGAGCATCAACAGGGCGTCAACGATTTTGGGTCCTGTAAGTCAGGTAATTGATAAGAGACTTGAGTGCTGTAATGCATAATGATAGTATTGGCCGCCTTTATGGGCACAAATGCTAGCGACAACATCGCTACAATCTCCGAAAAATGAGTGTCAATGGAGGGTAAACGATTTTCGGTAATGTAAGTCAAGTGATTGAAAAGTGACTTGGTTGTTGTTTACGTAATGAAAGTTTTGGCTGCCTCAATTAGCATAGGGCATAGTGACACACTGCCTGCCCCATGGTGAAATTGAGCGTCAACGGAGAGTCAACAATTTTTGGTCTTGTAAGTAAGGTAATTAGAATGTGATCTGGTCTTTGTTATACATAATCCAAGTATTGGCCGCCTGTATAGGCAAACGGGAAAGCGACATGCTCCCTGCCCCATCTTGGACATGAACATCAATGCGGTGTCATCAATTTTTGGCCTTGCATCTTGGTCAATAGAAGTGCGATGTGGCTGTCATTGTCTATATACAAAGTTTTGATCGTTTTTTTAGGCTAAAATCATCTTTAACACATCCTTGCAGGGTTGTAAATGAAATTAGTTGTTACTGTCCAGGGAGCTGACGCAGGAATATCTCTGGCTTATTTGCCTATAAAGGCTGCCAACTCCTTGGTTATAGATGGCTGCGATCAAGTGCGACTTGGATTACCCAAGATGCAAGACTAAGAATTGTTGATGCTCACTATACGTTCATTTTCAAGATGTGGCTGGGAGCATGTCGCATTCCCAATTGTCTATACAGGAGCCAAATACTTGGATTATGTATAACAACGACCAAATCACTTGTTAATTACCTGACCGTCACCACCCATAATCGTTGATACTCCATGGACGCTCATTCAGCCGCAGGCGTATCCGCAATATGCAATCATACTATTAGGCCTAGTATATCATCAATTGTGTATTAGCAGCCTTTCTATCATCTTCATGTACTTTCTCCTTTATCACTACATTGTTCTTTACAAACACACATATATATATCCTGTAAAATATACTGTATAGTGTCCGCTAATTGTAGATAATAATACACTCAAAATCCTGTTCCTTTCTATCAATGCTCATGTTCACTTTCAGGTTTGCTCAATAGGTTGCGCTCATCTGCAAAATGGATGTCAGTTGCATTACCATGCAGCCGATAGTGTACTAACCAGTGGATAATCCTTCACCAGTCCGCAAATCTGGTATATTGTCTTGATCCCACTTGCAATCCTTGGAATCTGCATTAAGATTGAACAATTCAGCATTGCCAGGAGGAGGATGTATATACACATATCTGGGTAGCACACCATCGATTTGGAAACCATGAGCTCTCTGATTGTGACCAGGTGGGGCGGGTGGCATTGCGGGCGGAGATGGCGTTGGTTCTGGTTTTGGGTGTCAGCTGCCATTTGGTGGAGGTGGACCCTTTCCTTTGTGACTCCAGCATTTCTGCGGATACTATGCTGTGCCATTTGGGCAAGGAAAGCAGCCGTTTGTTTGAGTTTCACGAACCACAGCCATGTGTATTTCCATTGCAGCATTCACATCCCTATACCCAGGGAACTCAACTCCGCACTTCTTCTCATCTCGGACTTGCGCGTGCGGTTTCCTGATCAGGTATCTCATTTCCTCTATTGTGGTGCGCAAAAACCCTCCTTTGGCCATTTGGCTATATTCATGGCAAGGTGCATGTTGGACTGTTCTAGCTGTACCGGACCTCCTTGTCTTGCCATAGTAGCAGATGTGGTGCAAACCTACAAGAAACTAGGTGTTTATTTCTGAAAATGAGATTCGGCTAATACCTCTACCACATACACTTCTGTAGCATCCTCTAGAGTGTGTAAATGGTGTTTCGTCTACTCTCAGAGATGTTTATCTCGATATTTGCCTGCGAGATTCCCAGAGCTGACAGCATCATGATGTTCCATCTTGCAGATAGTGCGGATGAATGCCTTGGTTAAACATGGAGGTTTCCCATTACGGTTTGGTATAAATTGGTCACTTAACTCTTTACATAGACTGGCTGTACATCATAAAGTTAGTTACGGCTGTCTACCCCGATACGGATTTACTCACATCATATAGCGTGCTATTTCAAATTATTGCTGCATTCTGTATTACCAAACTTTTTTAAATATGCGTCCTGGGTCATATTCTTGGTGGCTGCATTAGTAACATTGTGGTGGAGTTACTGGTGTCTGCATTGTTGCCCTGTCATGGCGGGTGGCACAATGAATGCAGCACCCTTTGGTTAGCTCGATTTGGATTAGCTCACCCCTTGCTGATGTGGAAAAGGAGTGGAAGACGATAACAAAATGAAGTGGGAAGTCCTGAGGCAGATATAGTTAGCTTTAAGTCAAAATGGAATGAGTAACAGCCAACTTGCACATTCAACTTGAGATAAATCCTGCTGCGTATAGCTGCAGGTTGCAGCGATTTTGAACGATCCCGGAATCTGAAGTCAGTTGCTGCGTTGTTTACTAGGATAAGTTGAGGTTAACGAGAGCCGAAATCGCATGTTTGTACGATGGAAAACAGACATTCTTCGATGGAAAGGACATCTGGTGATACTTATCTTACAATATCCCTGGGATCTTACATGATACAGATGCTAAACATCAAGTCATGCTGTACGGATAGCATTATTATTCCCAATGTAGCGACAGTCAAAACGCAGACTTTACTTGGTTCAAGTTGATCAAATGCACCAACCTTGACCTAAAGACGCTGCCTACCTCCATGTGGTCCATATCATGCGCCATCCAACGTCTCACCCAACTATAAAGTCAACACAAAATACCATGGTCAATGCTCCGAAATATCACCTTTCACCACGTCTAGTGAGCATATACAGCAAATCGACAAACCTATCCACCAAACGACATCATCAAGCCACTGAAGGCAACAGTGGCTTCGAAGCAGAAATGGTCAGCGCCTTTGGAGCATTACACAGCTTATGATGTAAAAAGAAGCTTTTGCCAGAGAAAAGATGTAAAACACGCTTTTGAGCAATGAAGAGAAAGAAATGGATCGAGGATTGTGTGGATAGGGAAACCACTATGGCAGGATACCCTATATCAGACGCAGAGCGAGCGATTAAGCAAGAGCAGGAAGATATGAGAAATGCTGAAAAGGCAGGATTGACAACCAGAAAACTCAAAAAATCATTTGAGGAGATGTTGAATGCTGTCAGGGATAGTCTGTGCAATCTTTCAAGTTCTGAAGATGAGGAGGATGCCTAAGGTGGGGAAGACATTGAACAAGGTACAGAGCTGGGCAAGCTGAGCGAAGTCGATGAACCTGGCTGGGTGATGGGCACAATCTCCAAAATGGTACAGCAGTACGTGGAGCGCTGTCGGCAGAAGCAGATAAAGCTTGATGAATTGACGTAACTGGGGAGTGGGGACGCGGCCTACTACCTTTGTGGGAGTGATAAGATGTACAGAATGGCCAAATTGAGGTTTCCGGCCATCATCAAGCCATCAACAGAAAATATTACAGCTGGACCCGCACCTACAATATTTGTCTACCTAATGTAGACTCCTGATATCATCCTGGGAAGATCGCAAATGCCGCAAGGGACTACTCAACCAGGAAGTAGACTTATGTGGCTAGGTTGCAGGAAACCACAGTCTCACAAACGCAGAGCATCTGTCCCACCAGACGCAGCACACGATTCGTCACTGATTAAGAAAGCACAGCCTGATGAAAACTGAAAGTTTCACCCCTGCATATAGCCTCCCAAGCTAATTCCCATATAGGGATCAGATTCGGACCAAGACATGGTGATGGCTCCTGCCTCACAGAAGGAATGAATGAGTACCTTTGCTTTCTTCAGGACATATCTCTTTGAAATGCAATTCGTGTACCTATTTTGCTAAGTGTCAGTGTATTCTTGATTTGAGTCACCAAATTGTGAGACCGGATAATTTGTCTGGACATGTGAAAGGGTTGTACAGGAGTTGTGAAAATTCTAGACTTCAAATCAGGTTGATAGATGACCTACAGACATGATCTCCTTTTGGTTGGTACAGGTATGTGAGAAAACAAACACTAAATTCAGGATGAAATATACTAACAACATTGAAGTCAGTGATGTCATATGAGTCGTAGAAGGAGTGTTCAATTAGCAATGCAAAATTGTACGAATAACGACTGTCAAACTACACAAATCCACGCATCCAACTGCATAACTCTCCGCTACAACCTGGTGCACATGGTTGAGATTGTGAATGCTCCTCATTGTAGGTCATGGAAATCGTAGAGAAGGAGCTGGATGCGGAACGGTGAGGAGGTCGGGCTATACATATCAAAACTAGTGGATGGATCTACATGCGGTAAATTGCAGGCCGAAAGTGCTGCAACATGACAACCCTACATGATTCATAACTTGAATACTGTGTATCGAGGTGGATCAGAAAATGAAAGCCCTCGAAACATTTGGATGCAGATGATTATAGATAGAAATCATATTTTGGCTGTCAATGACGACTATATGCATTCTGGCATAAAATTGTTGAGCATACAATGTCTGTTAGTATGTATTTAAGGTGAGCATCAACAGAGCATCGAAGATTTTTGGTTTTATATGTCTGAATATAACATAACAGAATTGGTGGCTGTGATACATAATCAAAGTTTTGGCCACCTGTATAGGCAACAATACTAGCGACCACATTACTACTATCTCCTAAAAATGAGCATCAATGGAGCGTCGATGATTTTTGTTCTTGCATCTTGGATACTGAAAGGGCTGTGTAACGACATTAACCCATAGTGAAAATATTGGCCGGCTTTATGGCAACCGTAATAGTGACGATATCGCTACCAGCTGGTAAAAATGAGTGTCAAAGGTGAGTCAACAGTTTCTGTGGGGGCTCAATAAGCCAGACAGCAACTAACTGTATTGCATTGATCCTATATCGTGGTTTTGATGGTCAGTGTTGTCGACGCGTCTTTGCATACAACTTCACAAAGCTGCGTACACATTAGCAAAAAGTGAAATTGGATTCCGCAAATGGACACCACTCACTGATCCTTCTCCACATTCCCCACAAATCATCCAAGCGACTAATTTGCAATCTTACACCATGCTTTGAAGCATTCAATGATGTGATCACATCGTCACGACGTATGAAATACTTGTTTAGTCATTGAAGTTCATTTACTGCACTGGTTTGCCGTTGGTCCTCTATATTTTAATCGTTTCAACCGTTTTTGGAACTATTCCATTGGTTTCAACAATAATCTTAACTATTTAATCGCTTGAGACATCGATTATACACAAGGTTGCCCAACTCCCATAACTAAAATTCATAGTAAACACTCATCAGATTGCTATATATCGCTGCAACGATTACTTCAAGCATCGAATGGAATAACGTACATGTAAAACAAACTGTAAGCATACAAGTCAATCAGGTTGCTCTAGTACCACCGCAAGCTTGCTGGCTACGGCGTGAGCAAAAGACGGTGGACAGCCCCTTGGATCGTGCGTATAGGGACTATATAAGGGGTTCCGACACTGGAAAGAGGTTAACAATGGTAGCTTCCACCGTTCAATGGTTGCATCGCAGGTCGATATATCTCCTCGACAAATCACCATACTAGCAGTCTGACATATCGGCACTGTTGCAAACGTCTGAACCATGGCAAGAAGCCCATCACTGCTCAATTCAGCATACTCGACGACGAAAAGACAGTTCAACCGTGTGGGAATCCATCCAGTGGTTGATTTGAAGCGGCTATCCGGACTCGTCCCCATCCAGACAAGCACTGTATGATTTCTTGGTTGCTTATGCTGTCTCCACCTTTTGGACCCACTGCTACGAACCATATCAACTGCTTGCTCGTCACATTGAAAAACAGTCACCGGAATTGTTACTGCAATTTACAGAATGCATTTTGCCACATTTAGATGACTGAACTACTGATCATGATCGACATAGTCTGTGAAGTGGGCAAATATCTTGAAACACTGAGCAATGTGATTCTTTAGCTCCGCTTTGGCATTGCACACCACTCAGCCAAGTTATCAAGGGTCTTTATTTCTGGTTGTGTGTTTTTCATCATTCACTTGATAAGTGCATTGGTTAGCGGCATTTCATCCTCACGTCATTGTTATGCAGTGTTCGGATTCAGCTCTCGATACTGAAACACCTCCTTCTGGGCTTTCTTGCGCAAAATTTGGAAGGTGGCCTCATGACCATTCCATGGTCAGTACACTTGTTTAAGATCCGATCTTACTCTTTCTGGGAGTTCAGAGCTTGCTTCCAAGAGGTTGCCAACCTGATGGATATGGTCAGAGAAGTGGTTCAGGAGATGGATCATCACAAAGTTGAAATCTGATTCGTCGACAAGATGTTGTGCAATTTCTAACTCGATCTTCATTTTATCTTCATCAACCTGATGACGCTTTCCGGCAGCAGGAAGATGGTTCCTAGCGGGGTCACTCTTCCGTTCCCCCTCTTTGGCCTGAGTAAGCTGCTTGTTGAAGGCTTTCGAGACCGTCTGGGTAGATTTACTGTCACAGAATCGACTGAGCACACCTGTGTGATGATGAAACTCCTGGAGATAATTCTCCATGTACTCGATTGTTGCTTCAGTCTGGTACCGGTATTGTGCCATAAGGTGAACATACACTAAGTCCTTGATGCACAACGAGGCTTCTGTGAAGCGTATCCTTTGGCTCCCCGAAGGGTGTAAAAGAGTCGCCGCTGAATCTGGAATGAGCACTCACCTGTGTGCTTTCATCTCTGTTCCACTCATTTGCGTCACCTGGCAACATGGCTTGTTGCATCCAGCGAAGCCAGGATATTGAGGCATCATCCCCCAGTGTAACGGGCGGGGTCGGGCGCAGGTGATATGGATGTTGCAGGACTGAACTCGAAGTGCGTATCGAGGAACAAGAATCAGAATATTTTCCAAAGTCGTACTATTGCTTGCTATACAAGAGAACG
>Ga0307512_10000436_pt1 | contig 61132 bp, 53 predicted proteins | sample 14_EM_MG_FD_200267 | JGI IMG/M metagenome (GOLD analysis project Ga0307512, IMG submission 200267) | Populus trichocarpa ectomycorrhiza microbial communities from riparian zone in the Pacific Northwest, United States - 14_EM | ecosystem: Host-associated > Plants > Roots > Unclassified | place... | reverse complement strand
AACATACATGAGAGCATATAGTCAAGTGAGATTGGGAGTGTCTTCCCTCTTGAGAGTGTACTTGGGAGCGTAAAGTCAAGTAGGCTGGGAGTGTGCCATCGAGTGTAATTGGGAGTGTACTTGAGAGCGTCCTCGGGAGTAAGCTTGAGAGCATCTTGAGAGCTTTCTTAGGAGCGTACAGTCAAGCAGGCGGGGAGTGTGCCATTGAGTGCAATTGGGAGCGTCCTGGAGAGCATGCTCTTGAGAACGTACTTGGAGGTGTACTTGGGAGCGTACTCAGAGTGTACTTGGAAGCGTCTTGAGAGCTTACTTGGGAGCGTATAGTCAAGCAGGCCGGGAGTGTGTCATCGAGTGCAATTGGGAGTGTATTTGAGAGCGTGCTCGGGAGTATGCTTGAGAGCATCTTGAGAGCTTGCTTAGGAGCGTACAGTCAAGCAGGCTGTGAGTGTGCCATTGAGTGCAATTAGGAGCGTCCTTGAGAGCATACCTGGGAGTGTACTTGAGAACATACTCAGAGGTTTACTTGGGAGCGTACTCGGAGGTGTACTTGGGAGCGTCGTGAGAGCTTACTTGAGAGCGTAAGTCAAGCAGGCTGGGAGTGTACAATCGAGTGCAATCAGGAGTGTACTTCAGAGCGTACTTGGGAGTGTGCAATGAAGTGCATTTGGCAGTTTTATTGAATTCAGCATGATGTATAGTATCAAGTGCTCATAATCGCATGCGTATCATAGTCATCTAGTCAACTTGCAGGTCCATAGGACCTCATAGTGCCACGCGCCAAATATGCTATGGATTACCGGCCCATAGACAGCTTCTCTATGAGTTACGCGTCGCGTAAGGTCATTTTTCCCGGTGGAACTAATCCGACAACAGTTAGCACGGCTCTCACTTCCTCCGGCTCTGGTCTTTCCGGATCCTCGATGCCATTTTGTTGATTTCCATTGCATTCAGCAACTGCCGCCTAATCATCATCACTGTCATCAAGATTATTGAAGTTGCCATTCCAGTGTATGGAATTGTCAATCTCCGACAGGGTTTCTGGCACTCAGTCCACATGACTTGCAATTGGATGATGGTGGATTGTGCGGAATTGGTGGACATATGATATTTCAGTTTGTCCACATGGCAGGTCGTTTGCTGACAAAGCTAGTGGCAATGGTGATCAGTCTGACAATTGAAATGCAGGCACACCATCATGTTACAAGAGCAACCAGGATGCATTGACAATATCTTGCATGTCCGAGATGTAGCCTCCGGTTGTCATCTCCTTCTTTTGAGCCCGAGATTCCCTTAGTGTGGCACCCCAGTTTGGCTGCCCTACCACATCTGCACTAAGTGGTGGACCTTGGCAATTCAGTGCAATGTCTATTCCTCTCCCTCTTAGTTAAATTCCGAGTCATTGTCTGTGTTTGTCTAATCCCATACCATGTTATCCCCTGCTAAAATCTCGGTATTGGATTAGGCAAACTTCCTCACAATGACTGTTTCACGCAGGGTTTCAGCTGGAGTTTTTCACTGCCTCTAGACAATAATATGTTGTCCAGAGGAAGTACTGGCATCCACTCCAACGCCATGTGGTATGATAGAGAATAGGTCATGTGCCACAATGCAGGAATGGGCGTAGTGTGATTGCGTTTCAACATGTTTGCGCCACCAGGCAGTTGTACCCAGGATCAAAAATATACTGCAAATCTCAATTGGCTCGAAGTTGGAATGATTGCATTCTGGATAAAGTTACCCCCAGGCCCATGGTTGTTCAGACGGCAAATGCAGATACTGCCTGGTGGGGTCAATACGGGTACTGCGCGATCACATTGTCCATGTGTCATCCCAGGCACATTGTTTGGGGTTAAGAATTCTTCATCATTACTGGCCAAATCATAAGGTTCAATGGATCGTTGACAGCATCCTGACGGTGATGTGACGGTGACAAGACTGTTGCTCAATAAGCTTTCAAGTATATTGCCTGGCACAGGTTGATGTTTGGCACAGTATTTATTCTCCGCATACTTCAGAATGGCCTCTTGGTATTGGGTAATATTGTACATCTTATCCTCAGAATTAATATCCATTTCCATGTCCAACTGTCTAAACAATGGCTACATCCGGAAAGGATCCAACATATGTGCAGATGTGTCAACCATACTCGTCAAGGGAGTCACATTCTCATAATCATGGGACACCTTCAGTTGAGCAATCTTCGCAGCACAGAACAAATCTCTCTTCCTTTCAGTTCCCTTCATAGGCAAAGCTCACATCACACCATCTGTATGATCCAACTTCTCATTCTACACTGTGATAACCAGATGGAATGTAAATGTATACCTCTACGATATCAACAGGATCCAATATCTGAATGGCCTCAATACGTCCATTACATACCTCTCAATTGTCCATCCATCTTGTGTTGTGAACAGTGGCAAGTAATTACAGTATGTTGGATATTGGAGCCACTTCAACGAATTTGCGGTACTTGGTAGGTACACTTGGGCAGCTCCAATGTCGAGCTCGAACATGAATTCACATGCAAAATGGGAAGTACCGTGATGCAGACATTCACTTTGTGAGAGTCACTCAACGAGTTTCAATGACCAGGTGTCAGCATAATCAATTCAGCAAGCATTCTCGGCATTATGATGGTCAGTTTCAGGACTTTAAAAATATCTTGCAATACATACGTTCTCAATTATCTTTGCTACCCCTGGTCTCATGGCTGACACCTTATTCCTTCTAGTATTGCCCTCTGTTCAAAGTTGTTGACTGTTCCCAATGACTGTGTGTTGATTCTCTCCAAATTCCTGATCGCGCTCATGGTCTTCCCAATACTTGCTGCGGCTATTGACTACAAGACTGCCTATGAATGCACCCAAAACCAGATGAATGACTTGCACCATGCATCGTATGTGGTTTCTCAGTGCGGACCACAGATTTCCAGAGGCCCAAAGTTGTATGTGTAGCTCCAGCATTAAGGACTAAGTGCAGGATGCAGTATCAGTCATAATACATAGCAAATGGCCGTCGGCATTGACAGCACATCAGCAACAACCCCAGTTTCCGTCTGAAACACCCGGGTGTTCCGGACGGCTCTGACGGCTCTGACGGAACCTCGTACCCTCTGACGGAGAATCATCACACCCTTCCCGTCGCCCAGGCGACGTGTCGCGTTGCATTGCAGAGCACCTGGGAGCGCCGGCCACAAACCTGGGAGCGTCTGGGAGGACCTCGAATCACAGTAGAGCATTCTGGGAAAAACAACATCTTCTTTGGGAACGCTGCTGGTGCGCCTGGAACTCATAGCTACTACTAATCGTGCAACGATTTCTAAAACTCAGGTATTCAGGTTGTATTCTCATCTATGTATCTATGTATCTATATAGCTACCAATCTACACACGGTATATCTGAACTGGCTGCAGGCGGTGCTTGAGAGCAGTTCGAGGTGCGCCTGAAAATGACAATCGAGTGAACTCAGAGATGCACTGGGAGGCCGTGACCGAGTGAGTTTGGAGATGCACTTGGAGGCCGAGGTCGAGTGAACTCAGAGATGCACTTTGAGGCCGTGATCGAGTGAGTTTGGAGATGCAATTGGAGACCGAGATTGAGTGAACTCAGAGATACACTGGGAGGCCGTGATCGAGCCAGTTTGGAGATGTACTTGGAGGCCGGGATCGAGTGAACTGAGAGATGCACTTGGAGGCCGTGATCGATCGAGTTTGGAGATGCACTGGGAGGCCGTGATCGAGCGAGTTTGGAGATGCAATTGGAGATCGAGATTAAGTGAACTGAGAGATGCACTGGGAGGCCGTGATCGAGTGAGTTTGGAGATGCACTTGGCAGCCGAAGTCGAGTGAACTCAGAGATGCACTTTGAGGCTGTGATCGAGCGAGTTTGGAGATGCAATTGGAGATCGAGATTGAGTGAACTCAGAGATGCACTTGGAAGCTGTGATCGAGTGAGTTTGGAGATGCACTTGGCGGGCGAAGTCGAGTGAACTCAGAGATGCACTTTCAGGCCGTGATCGAGCGAGTTTGCAGATGCACTGGGAGGCCGTGATCGAGCGAGTTTGGAGATGCACTTGGAGCATGCTATGATCGAGCGAGATTGGAGGAGTACTTGCTGGTGGTTCATCTGGAGGCGGTCGATCTGGAGGCGGTCAATGGGAGGCGCGCCATGTGCTGAGACTCTATTCATCGGTTAGTTAACTCGAAACCTTGGGAATGTGACGATGTGACTTTATCTTTGAAGCTCTTATGGAGAACTGGCTGGTGGCGGTCGATTGGTAGGGAGGCACGCCGGAAGCTGAGGCTACATTCAGGGGTCAACTCGAAATCGTGAGAATGAAAGGACGACAGACGATCTTAAGTGTATGCTGTACTCGGTGTATGCTGCACTCGGTGTATGATGCACTCAGCGTTAACTCATGATGATGGCATGGAGAGATAGAGAGGGATGACTTAACTTCCTGTTCTTGGGATGATGGTAGAGTTGTGGACGAGAAAGAGAGAGATGGGGGATGAAGATGAGAACGATATGGAGGATATGAGCGGCTATGACAAATCAGGAGAAGGACTTGCCTGATTGGGTTTAGAAGACCTCGTATCGGTGTTATCACCCGCCTGATCGGGACACGTACCTGCCGTATCGCGGATGGTCAATTGACTCGCACACGCAATTCTCTAAGTCCCAGTTTCTCATGATGATTTCCCCCATCTACTCTGATCTCTCTCTTTCTTGTGCTGAACTCTACCATCACCTAAGAACACGAAGTTAAGTCATCCCTCTCTATCTCTCCATGCCATAGTCATGAGTCAACACCAAGTACAGCATCATCCCAAGATCGACAGACTCCCGCTCCCAGCCAGTCCCTCATCTCTCGGGGGATGTTGTACTCAACTCTCCACATTCCCTCAATTACAAGATAACCAATGAATATAGTCTCAGCTGCCGTCGCGCCTCCCTCCAGATTGACCGCCTCCAAGTACTCCTCCAATCTCGCTCGATCATAGCCTGCTACAAGTGCATCTCCAAACTAACTCGATCACGGCCTGGGAGTGTATCTCTAAGTTCACTCAATCTTGGTCTCCAATTGCATCTCCAAACTCGCTCGATCACGGCCTCCCAGTCCATCCCCAAACTCGCTTGATCACGGCCTCCAAGTGCCTCTCTGAGTTCACTCGATCTCGGCCTCCAAGTGCATCTCCAAACTGGGTCGATCACGGCCTCCAAGTATATCGTTAAGAAGCGACGGTGGGTGTACGGAGATACAGGGGTAACGGAGGTGGAATGAGCGACGCGGAGTATATATTCGGGAGACCCTGGGGTAGATGGACAGTATCTCATTTTCATATCATCTTGTCATACAAAGAAAATACACTCTCTATCTTTCCTAACTTTTGGTCTCACTCGCTCTTTCCGAGATTTCGTGGATCCATGGAATCGCGTGGATCCTCACGGCCAGGTAGTATCATATCTTCTCACCTTCTTCCTACGCTCCTCGAGCTTAATGTACAAGGAACGCGAGGAGAGATTTTCGCAGCGTCACATTGCATTCCGACGTATGTTAACAGTTGGCTACAATGCCAGAGTGTGTGTTTAAATTAGGAGACCGACTAAGCAAGAAGAAACGGCGAAACAGCGTTCGGAGGGCAATATGCAACGCGACGCGTGGCATTGACGCCGGGCGTGGAGTAATCCGCCACCGGGGTGTCTCTGACGACTCTGACGGAGCACGTCCACTCTGACGGAGCCATTCTGCCCGGACGGAAATGTTTTTTGCTGATGCACGGTCACCCTGGATATTCACATGTACGGCTAGCCTTGGTGCAGTAGAAAAGCCTCTTGACTGATCATCCTGAATTAGCTTTCAGAAGCGGAAGTGAATCTGTGATCAACCTCAACGAAAGCGAGTTGTACTTCACTCAATACCCTGATTCAATCCTGATAGTAAGCAATCCCCGATGATATGGCTTGTTTGATCATTGACAGCCATCCGACCAAAGGCAAACACACCTTGTTTCGCGACATTAATTGCACCCTAGTTGCATCCACCCTCAGTGGAGAATCTCTCCAAACAAATGGTACTGAGGGTTATAGCGGACGGTCGAACTAGGTTGTAGCGTGATGACTTCCTTGAGGAAAATGTGTATCAGTCCGGATGAAATGCGAAATGCTCCTAGGCACTCTGGGCGACCTCACCAGTGCTTCTAAATAATTCTAGATGCTCCATAACCTCCCTGGAGTTACGCACAATGCTCTCGGACTCTGCAAGAGCATTTCCAGGATGCTATGAGATTTGACTGATGAGAGTGTCAAATATTGGAGCTCCTGAAGCCTTTACGCAGGTCTGCGGGAGGCATGGAGAGAAGTTGGGACCTCTGTGCAGCCCAGCTCGAGACTTGTCACAATATTCTCAAACAGTTTTTTCTGACTTTACCACAAGGCATGATGTCTTTGATATGGTCAAAAGATTTGCTACAGCATAATGTGTTATGCATTATTGAAGTCTTTCTATAGATACCCATAGGGTCAATCTGGATGCAATTGGTAGTCAAGAAAAATGGGAAAAGCACATGGCCACCCCCTTTGCGAGCATTTTGATGTGCACCAGCTGGAGGCCATTGTGGTGAAACAACAGAGCTTTAATGCAGATAGCCCACCATCCACATACCATTGCACCTTTCGCGACATCCAAACAAGATTCATAGGTAAGAGCAGATCTGATTGCAGGAGCATTGTGATGTGGTTAGAAGATATGATATCATCCAGCGTACAGGATTCACGCCACTGTGTGAAACGTTGAAAACATAGACAGAGCGAGTGAGATCAAGTGTCGGGAATGATAGAGTGTGTGAAAATGAGATGATATCTATCTACTCCAGGGTCTGCTGAATATATTCTCTCAGTCATTTTGTCCAGATCTGGTTCCGCTGCAGGTCCGGACACCGGCTGTTCCTTGTAAACGACGTCCTTGGAGCGTAAGATTGAACGTATGTGGCGATGCATTTTGGGACTAACAGTGAGTGAACTCACAGATATTGAGGCCGGAATCGAGCGACATCGGAGATGCACTTGCAGTCCATGATCGGCTATGATTAGAGGAGTACTCGAATGCTATTGCTATTGACACGATTGAACCGAAACCAGTCAAGATAGAGGGAGTGAACCTGGAGATGGTACCTCGGGAGGCATGTGCGATGGTAGCCGAAAGTCTGTTCTTTGGTTATCTTGGCATTGGGGGAATGTAAAGAATTGAGTACAACGCGGTCCGCTGAGAGCTGGGAGCCTGGCTGATAGCGGGTGACAGCCGATTTCGACATGATGCGATACGCTGAGTATTCAGTACTCGGTGTAAACAGTACTTGGCGTATGTTGTACTCGGCATATGCAGTACTTGGCATATGCTTTCCTAGGTGTCAACTCTTGATCATAGCATGGAGAGATAGACAGGCATGACTTGACTTGGTGTTGTTAGGTGATGGTAGAGTCGAATATGAGAAGGAGAGAGATGGGAGGAGACGTGGCATATCATCATGAGAAACTGGGACGTTCGAGAATTTCCTGTACAAGTCAATTTACCATCTCCAATATGGCTCTTCCAAGTCCCAATCTTGTGTGAAGTAATTCTCACATGAGGTCTTCCCAACCAAATCAGGCTAGTCATACCCCTGATGTCTCAGATTCCTCCACATCGTTCTCATCTTCAACCGTAATCTCCTTTGTTCTCGTCTACCACTCTATCATCATCGCAACACACAAAGTTGAGTCATTCCTCTGTATCCCTCCATGCCATGATTAAGAGTTGACACCGAGTACAAGCATACACTGTGTACAGCATACACCGAGTGCAGTATACAGCCGAGATGATGTGTCTTCCATTCACTCTAATGATCATTTGTAGACCACTGAATGTAGCTTCAGCTTCCGGCATGCCTTCCTATCAGATTGAATGCCAACAGCCTGCTCCCCAAAATAGTTCAAAGATAAAGTCAGCTTCTCACATTCCCACGTTTGGGTGTCAACTAACTGATAAATACAGTCTCTACACCCGGTGTGCCATTCATTCACCACCGCGCAGTCCTCGTCCAATCACACTCGATTAAGTCCTCCAAGGTGTATCTCCCAACACGCACGATGATGGCCTGCAAGTGCTTCTTGAACATCGCTCGATCATGATCACAGACCGCATCTATACGATCACTTGATCCTGGCCTCCCAGTATACCTCAAATTCCACTTCATTACTGCTTGCACGGACACACCAAAACTCGCTTGACCACGATCTCGAAGCACATCTCATACGGAGCACAATCACGGCCTCAATGTGCATGTCCGGATCCGCATGATTACCGTGAGCAAGTGCATCTCCGTACTCGCTCGATCATCGCCTGCTAGTATATCTCTGTGTTCTGTTGATCTCAGTTTGGATGTGCATCTGTGACCTAGCTGGATCCCTGACTCCAAGTGTATCTCCAAATTTGCTCAATTACCGCCAGAATGTGCGCCTCTCAACTCGGTCAATTACAGCCTTGCAGGGTATTTCGGAGTTCACTCGATTGTCATATTCTGGTGCACCTCGAATTGCACTCATCTCCCGCCTGCTGCCAGTCCAGATCTCCTGTGTGAACATGGGTAGCTATATAGATACACAGATGAGAATACAAACTGAACACATGAGTTTTAATAATAGTTGAATTCAAAGAAGTAGCTAAAATTTCCATGTGCACCTGCACAGTTCCCAAAGATGTCGTTTGTCCCAGACTGCTTGACCATGATTCGAGGTGCTTCCAGGCATGTCATTGGCAGTCCCAGTTATGTCAACTGCGCTTTGAACTGTTCTGAAACGTAGTAAAATCAGTCCGATGGTACTCCAGTAGCCAGTAATCTGACGACCCAGTTACTCCGACTGCCAGCCGGAATACCTCCCACGGTCTGACACCCCCCTCCACTTAACACATCCAAGTTTACACTCTATGTCTTCTCAGAGACACCTCCAGGCTTCCAGTGACTAAAATTCATTTTGCTGATGTATATGACCATCGCAGCACCAGATGTGATATTGCATTCCATGGAATATTAGCCTAAACAAATCCTAACATGGGCTAGGGATTCCATGTGTCTTGGCAAAATTCAGAAGTTTCATCGTAGTTAGCTACCAGTTTGGAACATGTTATTGCATATACAGGGCTTAGCTGGAGACAGAGATGTCTTGTATGGCCTGAGATGGTCATGTCAGGTATAGCTGGAGTTAACTGTTGCTTCTGTTACAAGCTGATGGCATTTAGCCATGCTGGTACGTTTATACATATACTGGCCTTGTGGCCCTTTTGTATGTACTACAATGAAGCTTCTCTGTCATCACTATTTGAACAGCTTATAAGCCTGGTGCCCACTACAATCTTTACTCCAAAAATTCTCTATTTATGTGGTACAATTAAGAACCTCAGAAACCCTAACCCACTTACAACCATCCCTGCTAATCAGCCGCAACACGATTACAATCCATCACGCTACATCATTACCTTCCTAACCTCCTCCACTCTAAAAACAAACATCAATCAAAACAATCAAGTCTGGACATGGCGTTGTTCGCAAGCAATCCCAGGAAACCTACCCTATCTGGATGCAAAACATCCGGTGAGTGCTCATCGCAAAGAAAGCCTACAATATTGTGACCGGAGTGGAAACGCTCCCTCGTGGGAACACTGTCGTCACACGTATGCTGCACAAGGACCGGCATGACAAAGCCACCAGGCCGGTAGCACCAATACCACTCGGATACTGCGATGAATACGTTTCACTCATCAACGATTTCGATACCCCCTCGGAATGTTGATAGCACTCAGGGACCGACTTTACCCTGCCTCAATGATACTTGGGTGCAGCCATGTCCTCCAGAAGATGACCGCCCCTTGCCAATCACCTGATGACTAGGTCACCCAGTACTTTACCCAACAAATCGCCTTCTGCAAGAAGGTAATTGGCACCACCACAAATTTCACTGAGGAAGCCATGAATACACATTTCTTCACTGCCCTATCTACTTATCATGAGATGACGATCCGAAACCTTCAATAGCAGACCCCCGCTCCCTGGGCCGAGTACTGCATGGATTTGATCCACAAATATGCCAAGCAAACCACCGTAACGAAAGCAAGCGGAGATGCATTCACCTGCGCAGCCCTATACCCCCGGTGGCGGAAGGTGTGGATGTGGCCATGGCTGATGAGGTGGCGAACGAACAGGTGGCCAAGAAAACGAACACCAGTAGAACAAATGGCCATCGTGCAACATCGACAATCGTACCACTGAAGAATGCGGTAGAAGATACAACACTGAAAGTGAAACAAATGCCTCCAGCAACAACGAGCCGACTTGCGACTACTGCAGTGTCACAGGCAACTTCAAAGCCGACTGCATCCACTTCAACCAGGGCAGGGATCATTGGATCAAGGTCAACAAAAGCACGGCATCTGCCTCGCTTCCTACATTAGGATATCGCGATCTTATCTGACTACCTGAAGATGGAACCATATACACCCCAGCCTCTGCTCCAACTGCATGGGTTATCGAGTCTGGAGCATCTCACCATCTGGGAAATGACCACACCAGATTGAACTGAATGAAGAAACTTGGTCTCCCAATAGTTATTGAATTTGGAAACAATAACAAAGTTACAGAATGCAACCATGAACTTGTTAACAACTCACTGGAATACGAGGTCAATACCCAAATATCACCCTCTTTCTGGCTCTCCATTCTCTCGAATCACCAATTAGACACAGGCAGATACACATCCGTATTTGGACGCGGCAAGGGCGCCATACCATCTCCATCAATAACTGTCACAGGAAATCGAGTCAATGATCTGTATATCATATCTCCAGCAACTGTACTCTCTTCTACAGGTACACCTACCACTTCAAGAAGGAGCAAGATGATAAGACAAAGAGCATCAACAATCACACACTCCACCGAGCCTATTACAAGCCCACTCCAGACCACCTCATCAAGCTCGGCCAGCACCGCACCTCACAGTTCACCGACCGCTGAATCTCCAATGCCACTCGCAATCTCAGAATCAGGACAATGGCATTGCGGCCTAACCCTCATTCATCCCACTGCCCTACGTTCTCTCAATGATGCATATACAAACGATCGCTCAATGCGCACGGCACGTAGTCTGGCCAATCACAAGCAGATAATCAGCAAAGCCAAGACCAAGTGCACGACCAAGTCAATAGAACTCATGGACAATTCTCCACGCCCACCGCCACTTGCGATTGTGACTATAACCTATTCATCGATGACTACACACGATCCACCTCCTTTTGGGTCCTTCCACTTAAGATGTCAATGACATGCACCACAGCCTAGCAAGGATTCCAGGCCCGAGTTGAGTCGATGGGATACGAAGTAATACCCGGTTGGTGTGATCATGGACGTGGAGTGTAGGACAACAACACCTTTCAGCAGGTGCTCGCAGCTCGTGGTGAAGCATACAAAGCCTGCCCTCCTGATGCTCAACACGAGAACGGAGTTGCTGAAGCGATGTTTTAGACCACCACCGCGATAGCACGATATAGGATGATTGCCTTACATGCGCCCCTTGAATTTTCGAGTCAAGCAGTCATTACTGCAGTCTACCACCACCAACAAACTCCAAATGAAGGCCTAACGAGACGAGATGACCAGAACAGATATATCGCACCACATTCCACTCCATACGAGATGCCGTATGTATTTGGCAAGCTCACTTAAGGCCAGGATGGCAATGCAATCTCGTACAAAGCTCCTCTCCATCACCGTCGGGGTTTCGGCTGCTAAGCCAGCCGACAAATCCCTGAACCCTAACGCCAGGGGTAATTCAGGCAAAGATCCAACCCATGTATGAATGTTTGTTACATTCAGGATTCGGCTACACTTTGGAGGATACAGAACCCAGCGTTTCGAGGGATAAGGTAACAGTGGGATGTCATTTCCGACACGAATAGGAATGCCCATGCATTGTGTCTACATGGATACCGAAGATACATCTTTGAAATACACGATGAGACGGAATATGTCGTGGAAATTGACACAGGTGGAGATTGACTTCACCATGACCACACAGCAACCAGTGAAATAGGTGAAGGCCACGGAAGTGGTGATCATGACTGTACGGAGTATGTTCCAGACCACATTCTGCCCGACGCAGACAATTGTCGAAGTATACCTACAAGCATATCTGTGAGTTAACGTCCTGCTGAAGAGGAGGATGGACCGCTGCTGAGCAGTGAAACTGTCGTCTACAATTGACATCTCGGCCGGGAAGCTGACTCATCCCTTCTAATGGCGGCCATGATCAAGCAATCGTGCATGCCACCAAACACAAATCGCATCACAAGAAGTCAGGTCAAGATCTCCCTATATGGACTGATCATCTTGGGAAAGGCTGTCGCATCGACATCCATCAACAGCGATCCATTCACTTATGCGGAGGCCATGGGCAGCGCACAACGAGACCACTGGAACTGAGCAAGGGAAGAAGAATGCCAATTGACCCCACTAAATAACACATTCACAACTATTGACACCTGGGATGCACGGCAATTGCAAGTCAAGCTACTTGGCTCAAAATGTCTCTACAAGACGAAACACAATCCTGGTGGCACCATATGATAGAACGTACGCCTAGGAATTAAAGGTTATCAACAAATTCACTTTGTGGAAACCTATGCCGCTATCAGAAACCTCACCACATTTCGGTATCTGATGTCCCTGGTTTTCAATCATGGCAGGATCATCGATCAATTGGATCAAGTCACTGTATTTCTGAATCCCGAGGTTGGTGACGATGATATGTATGTGATCCTGCCCGGAGTATGGCCGGAAGGTCTCATCACACATACTTACACTTTCTGACTACGGAAGGCACCTTAGGGTCTCACACAAGCACCACAACTTTGGCAATATAATATTAACAACTACCTGTGCTCGCATGAATTCACACAGTCCCAAGCTGACTCTTTCCTCAATCTCTGCAGTGGTGGTAATCTGATGCTGTTGTATATTTGACAGCATCTCCATGGTGTACCTCAAAGACGCTACATATGCTGCGATCAACGTTTCGGACAGGCTCTTGGCAACGTGCATGATCACCAATTGCGGCCAGGAATGCCAATTCCTCATCATTCAAATCCACAGGGAGGAAAATGGTACCTTCATTAGTCTTGGGCAGAAAGCCTTCATCATCGCGATTCTCATACGCATTCACATGCACAATCCTCATAACATATCAACTCCAATGGATCGTCATGTGAATCTAGATCGGGCCAAGGAGCGGGGGCAGAATGAACTAACACACATCAATGGCTACCAGGAAATCATTGGCTCAGTGATCTATGCATCACTTACAACTCGGCCTGATATCTCATTCTCAGTCACAGTACTTTGCAGATACAATTCCCCCTGTTTCACCAGCCACTTGACTGCCGCCAAATGTGTCCCCTCGTATCTCAAATTCACAGCCACCTTCTGAATGCACTGTAGCAGCAGCAGCAGCTCAACCAGTAATGATCAACTAACTGGCCACACGGACTCCGATTCAGCCAATGATAGTCCCGAGCTCAAATCTCATACAGGTCATGTCTTCTGTCTCAGGAATGGAGCTGGCTCCTGGCAGACACGAAAGCAAGATCTCATCGCGATGACAACTCTCAAAGCTGAATACATCACCTTCTTCAAGGGCTCCCAGAACACAAAATGGGTGCTCCAGCTCCACTGAGATATACCCGGCAAAGACACAACACCGCTCCAGATCAATTACGACAATCAGAGAGAAGTCAATCTCATCAAAGGAGACTCATTGCAGCGCGCACAAACCATATCGATGTTTGAGTTAACAATTCTGGAGACCTCCAAGCCTGCAAGATTTCTGACTACTCCTACATGTCTACAAAGGAGACTGCGGAAGATACAGAAACCAAGGCCTTCATGTAGGATCAGCTAGAGAAATTCACAAAGGCAATGGGACTATGGTTCTTGCGGTTGATTTCCGGATTATTTCACGTTTCTTTTGGGCACACAAAGTGTATTGTTTCTAAGCATATTTGTGAAGTTGTATTCAAAGACAGATTGCGAAAAATGACGGCATAAGTCTTGATATGGGAATAAAACAATGCATTTCATTTCTGCAAAGTGTACTGAGCCTCCAACAGAATGTTGACACTCGATGGGCGCTGACTTGTAGAAGGCAGACGTGCTATCATCACTGGCATTGTACCCAATAATGGCTGTCAATTGGTTCGTTTCAGATTATGGGCGTTCCATTGGTAATGGATTATTCAAGATACAAGCTTAAAAATCATTAACCCATCATTGGTGTTCAGGTGAGGATGATTTTGGGACATGGTTGCGATGCTGTAGTCATCAATGTTGCCTAGAATGGCCACTGCTAGTTCAAATATGGATTAATGTAATCCCCCAGCCCCTGGATTGTCCACGATGCATGAGATACATTCGTTGACACTCTGTTGATGATCATTTTTGAGGCATTGTAACGCTGTTGTTGAAATCATTTTTGTCTAGATCGGAGGCAAATAGAGGGATTATGGGTTAATGCAGTCGCACAGGCCCTTGATTATGCAGGATGCATCGCCCAATATTGTTGACCATCCGTTCACGCTTCGTTGACTCGGATATTTGAGCAAGAGTGGCGATATTGTTGAAACCATTCTCACCTAGTAAGGTGGCTGACAGTTTGTTGGTGGGTCAAAGGTGCGGCACAGACCTTGCATTATCCAAAATGCAATGCCAGATGTCGTTGATGCTGTGTTGACGCTCATTTTTGGGACATTGTTGCGTTGTTCTGGCAACAAGTGTCGCATATCCAGGTGGCCAATATTCTGATTATGAGGCACTTTCGCGATGCAGCCCTCAGCATTTTACATCATGGAATAGCAAAATTGGTTGACGCTATGTTGACTCTTGTTATTAGGATGTGGCAACAAGCAGGTCATTTGCCATTTTCGCAATAATGCTGACCAATCCATTCACTTGGGCAGCAAGTGACAATTCAGCCCATTCAGTGCTGCTTGTATCACACCAAACATCGTTGACGCTCTGTTGACACCTATATTCATCGCATCTAAACAGCCTCTGTACGCGCAAACATTGTATTAAACCAATCGTATATTCATCTTGGACATCCAATAGTTGGACTGTACGTGATATTGTTTGCATTCCGCCGTTCAGGTATCTCTCAGTTTCTAATAGTCTGGAACGACCCTATCTGGATGAGAGATTACCTGGCCCCATCAACTTCCTGTGCTTCCAGCCAACAATATACACCATCGGGATCAATTTACTAGATTTTTGTTATCATTGCCCAACTTCCGCATGTTTCCATATCCAGCTTCATGTTCTCAATTTTCATAATGTAAGATAGACAATGTTATGTATCTCAATCATGTGGACGTGGTCTGTGAGGAGAGTGATGCAGGTAGATCCATGGATAAATTCAGCATCACGGTCATCATTGAGACTGATTCATCATGAGCCCTGACAGCTGTGTCTATGACACATATGACATCACTCATTTGAATTTTGTTGGATAATTTGGTCATTAATAAAACTTTTCTTTTGTGACTGAACAGTAACTGGCAGACAGCAATCGAACAGGGTGGCTGTCTGACCGCCAAATCCGGGTCCCAGACATTTGACATGGTGTGCTTGACCCATGCGCCTGTCCAGATTAATTATCAGTCTCACAATGTGGTCACTGAAATTAAGAAAATCCTGACAGGTAGGAAAATTGGAAAACATATTGCTGTTCACCGACATATGATATCACAAGTTAAAGCTTGTGTATCTATTTTTCCGCAGATGAAGGAGCAATCACCATGTTTTCGTCCACATTATGAATCTATATCTTGCTTAGTTGGAGGCTACATTCAGATGTGAAAGCTGACAGGCTCCAGCATATGCGGGCTGAGTATAGGTGATGAATTGGGCTCTGCAGAGTGCTCAAGACCATGTCTGCTGGTGTTCAACTGCAGCTTACCCGAACCTAGCATAATGTGGCAATTTCCTGGCCGAGACGTCCTTTATAGCATTTGCGATATTCTGTATCCGATGTTAAAACACATCGTAAGCACTGTACATGTTGTCGGTGCAGGTGGGGAAGTGTCCTCATATGTTTGAATTTGAAATAATGCCGGAACCCTCAATTGGGATGGGTGGTACTGCTTATCTGATTCACGGAATGATCCGGCTTCATCCTCCCATCCTGGTTCCATCACTTCATTAAGCTTCATCTGCATCTGGTGAAACCTCTTCTTCCTCTTCTCAGCTGTTTTGTTGATTGTACCCATCACCCAGCCGGGATCGTCATCTTCGCACTGTTTGCCCTACTCAGTCTCTTCATCATCCTCATGGACCTCTTGCTAACCATGCTCAGAACTTGCAACATCACACAGACCGTGTCAGATTGGAATCAACATCTTGTTAAATGGAGTTTCGGGCGGTCTGTTCTTCAATACCGTGAGATTAGCATACTTCATATCTTGCCGCACTTGTTGAACCACTGCCTGTACATCTTCAACTTGCTATGTTGCCCCATCAGTTTCTCTCTCAACATAATCCTCAATCCATTCCTCTTTCTTAACATTGCTGAAGAAGTGCGTTTCTCGTCATTTCTCGGTTACAAGCTTCATTTTCGATGATATATGGCACAATGCCCCAATTGCTAGTAATGTGTCTGTCTCCGATCTGATCTTGCGTTCATTCGCTTGATGATGTAGCAGAGTGCCCAGTTTGTCAATTTGCCTTATCTGCCTGTTGGAAGTTGCGAAATGTTTCTGTTCAAAGAATTAACCATCATTGTTTGGGTTGACTTTGTTGTTGGGCGAGATTTTGGACGTTGCAAGTAGTGTTAGCAACATTTGAAAATTGGCAGGTCATTTCCAGGTTCGGTTCCGAATCAGAACCGAACTGTTACCACTGATCTTTCCACACGAACACCCGGAAAATTGCAATTGGGCCGGTTTTACCATCAATCACACGGCATTGAAACAGCACAGCTTGGGCTTTACATAAATATTTGAGTTCTAATCATATCGTGACATTATCGGTACGTAGATTGTGCTGTTCTAGTTGCTCTTCCTCCTCCAGCTCTTGGATTTGTGATCCGACCATTATTCGTTGAGTTGGAAATGAAAACCCTCGCATTTCGTGTAATATGAACCTTAATTTCTCAGCCACACAACGAGTATTAGTCGGATCGCAAATCTGAATGCGGGAGGTGAATGAGTGAGTAGAACTGCGCAATCTATATACTGTTCATATCATGATACAATCAGAACTGAAATACTGAATAGCAGAGAAAGTTGCAGGAACAATAAAATGGAACTGCAGTCCGGGTCCAACCTGACAAAAAAACATGGGTTTATGTCCGCTTCGGGTAACAACCCCACCAGGTCCCAGTGGATCGGGATCCTTGGCGGTTCCTGACTTGCACCGGGGTCTCGGATCCAGTTACAACCCGGACCGAAGCCGGGTTACCCAGAACCGTTGCTAACACTAGTTGCAAGACATGGACAATAAGGAGGCAAGCTGTGTCATTTATGTCAATGTTTGTACATTTACTCATCTAGAACAAGGCAAAACCTCCCTTTTGACTGTCAATAAACTGGGACTACTTTGGCTAACAGTACAACATGACGTGATTGTTAGCATTAGTTTCATGTATTAACCCAGGGATTATTTGAGACAGAAAACACCAGATATGCTTTCACTCCAACAATAATCTATATATAGCTTACCATCATGCGATTTTGGGTGTTTTACGCTGCAACATATACATGTTAACAAAGAAATATCCTGGGACCGACATAATGCACATCTCGGGCCATTTGTAAACCCTGGACAGCTGAAACCATACACAGCAGGATTCTCCCTGAGAATAACCAACCTGTTGTCCGCTATTTATGCGAATGTGACATGAGGCTAGCTATGTTATCCTCAGGACGGCCCACCTTTGTTCATAATCACCTTCATCGTGTGTTGCACACTGGCACATCATCGATACACAGCGACCTCACCCAGGTCAGAGTGGAACCCAATCAAACTGAATGGTTGGCCCTTGATCAAGTACGTCAATCCTCGGCACACAGCAAAAATGCAGATATCAGGACTTCCACCATGACACTGCAACTGCAGCCACCACAAATATGCCCCATGATGTACATTGCAATATTGCCCGTAAGACTGGAAGCAGCACAAATATAAATCAGGATGAAGTTTGATCGGAGTATATCCTTAACCTAGATATCGGCAGTCACCTAACCATATATCTTACAGCAGGTGAACATCAGGACGACCATGACCAATATATTGCTGTCTGTACTGGGAAACCTCCATGCGCTACCAAGGCATGTGTCTACACAGTTTGGGAAATTGAAAATCATGATCTAATCCAGTGTAAAAGCACTTACATCTGTGCACGACTATGTAGGGTTACATATGGCAATTGAGAGGATATGGTTCAAAAGGTCGACTGGAGTGATTATAGGTGTACATGTATTGGGAAGAAAATTGCCGGGGATCCAAGAATTGTGGCAAGCAGACTATATAAACATTGCATTACACAGCCTTCGACACGTCATGTGCCGTGCCGTGACATTATCACCTTCGTTAAGTGCAGACCTCCTGGGCTGCATATCCCCAGTCAATTGTAGGAAAGGAAAGAAATGGAAAGAAAACAATCCTACAAGAATTCCACGTACAAAATCGTATGAACCCATACGTCCCACAACCGGTCCGTCCCACTCAGAGTGAAGTTGCGGTGGATCCGGCATACGGAATACCCCACCTCGCATTGACTGAGATAAATTGGTGGTTAAACACATGCCGACGCCATTTATACTGGGACAAAATCCAAAGAAGTGATGAAGAGATGTCAGAATCAAGAAAACATGAAGAGTCATTGCGTCTCTATATCCCCACTTCCAACCCCATGCTGAAATAACAATCATTCCCGTAGCTCGTATCTCGGCGTAGGTCATTGTCGGAATGGTCAACGTGGTCAGGCATCTGCTACTGATTGCGCATCGTTGGGACCTTCAGCTGCCAACATCGGTCGTAGCCTGTTATGATCATTGATCATATGCAACGATTTCATCATTGTGCAGTTGCGTCTCATTTGTTGACATCTAACCTGTCATCTTCCCTAAAATTGTTAAACTTACCAACTTCCAACACGCCTGAGCTCTCTTCGGCCTTCATGCAATGCTGCCACATGCTCCACAGGGTTAATCTGGCTGCCGGTAGTCATCTGTCGGTGGAATTGACTCCCATGTTCATCCTGATTCGGACGCCACCTTTAGAAATCAGCATTGGGGACTCTCAGGTCGATTTCATTGTTGTGCTCATGACCGGCGTTTTCATCCAAAATGTGGGTCACTCAGTAGACTAATCGGGCGACTGCTAGGTGCGTGTCTCGGTACATTGCCTCCGCATGGATTACCTACTGGCCGGTAGCACTTGACTGGTCCAGATCATGATATGTTTCTTGGTGGAATGCTTGCGCATTGAATTTTGAGTTATTGGTAGGATTTCGTTTTGTAGAGGTGGTTATCATCACCTTGTGAAAACTCATTGCTTTGTTGACAGTTTCTTAGTCATATCAATTGTTGCTTGCCATCATGGCCTGGTATCAGTGTAACTTCATCCTCAAAATTGGAATTGGAATTCAATGGTTAATAGAGATTGGATTTGGGAATCACTGATGCTTTGACACGTAATTCGGTTCGGCATTCGGTCCTTATTGCAGAGTACTGGCATAGAGCATCATCGGAATTAGCCAGAGTCAAGTGAGGGAAATTGTTGACAATCACATGGATCCCATCTTGACTTTGGAAATTGCTATACGGTACCGCAGCAGGCATTGTGTCTGTGATTCACATATACCACTCGCAGGGACGACCCGGGGGTGGCCCAAAGGTCCCCAATTGCATCGGGTGTGGGTGGCATATCATTGATCCATGACTAACGCCTTTAAATTTTGGTTGGTCCCACTCACCGTGTAACCAGAGCGCGTCTGCCCTGGGAAAGCTGCTTTGTACATTGCATTTGCAGATCTGACCATCTCCTGATTCAGCATTCAGTAGGGTCCGAGTGGACCGCATCTAGGTGAAAGTCATTCCGCTGAATGCTTTGGATAATCCTTGCTCGACTTCCCTGTGGCCATCACTGCAGGCGGCAACAGTACAATATCTGTGTGGATCTCAGTCGCCATTTCGTAGGCCACAGGAAATGACGATTTTCATTCAGTTGGGGATGACATTCAGCAATAGTTTCTCTTTCCTTTGCTACGCCATTTGTAATGGATCTTGATCAGTGGCTTTGTACTGTAGGCCTCCCTGGACTCCTCTCAATTGCCATGTGAAGGCCTTTGGCAGTGATTGCCGTGGCTTTGCGATATCGGTGATCATCTCATAGTATCTATGTCGACTGTCACTCATGATGCCATGCAGTAGGCAATTTAGTCTGGTCCGTGCTTAAAATCAATCTGATTCAGGATCAATCCTGTAGCCTTGTCTCCGTGGTATGTTATTGTATTCGGAACAGTTTCGGGAGCATTGTTGGAGTCATGCAGTATCTCCTTCGGAAGCTCTATATGTACTTACACTTGGCCTCCATCATATGATCAGTGAACTTATCTTTGTCAATTGCTGGTGGTGCTCGTCAGTGTCCCTCTGCTGTACTTGTCATTTCTTCGTAACGTACGCTTGTCAAGTATGTTTCAGCTGGGCATCTCAATCGATCTCAAGGTGTGCATGTCACTCCTAGTCATCACTGTTATGAAATGCTTTTGCTGTTCGTTCTACCAGCACTTCCGGTAGGTTGATAGATCCTGGTAGAGGTGCTCAATTCTGAGACAGTAATGCTCATCTGTTGTGAATGTCGTTGCTCTGCCGACGACTCATCTCGCTCAGCAGAATCTGCTGCCTTATGGTTAGGCAAGACTTGATTTGGTGTTCATTTGAAACTCGATTGCAATTTCCCATAATGTAACACGAAGTCACAGGGACGTAGTCGGGATATCATATAGTATCATTATCGGCATTTGAACTCTCAATCTTTGTATTCCTAACACTTTTTATAAATGGTGTTCAGCTTTGGATCTCTGGCATGCATCCGCATTAGTCACAGTCATTCACTAGGGCTCTGGATATACTTGGTTGACATATGCCACCCGCAAATCATGTGTCTGGATCTCTGCGCTCTACGTCACCTTTCGTACGTTGAACTCAGTAGTCAAAGATCTCAAAACTGTATAACTTCACATAACCACAATATCGTTATAAAACATGACTGAATTGTCTCTCTCTCCCATGAGTGATTTCTGGCCATCTATCTCCGGTATTTCAAAGTCCAATTCACTGTGGTACTCCTCCATATTATTTATATCTGCGTTAGGCCAACGAATTGAAAAGAATGGATGTGGTATAGGGGACAATCCAGGAGGCCTGGTCACCAGCGGTTAACTCGAGATGTGCCAAGGCCCGCTGTCCAGTCAATCCCTTCGGGTATCTGTGAGCCAGTAGCAGGAGTTCAAGGTGCCCATGTGGACACTCTTCTGCCGCAAGTACTGCAGATGATGCAGCGGGCTCATCCAGTATACGACGGTATTCACCATTCTTGTGAGTCGGCTGTACTGTACCTCCTGGCAATCCATTGGAATCCTCTCCTTGTAGAGCATATTCCACGGCACTTTCTTCAGTAGCAAGCAGATCACCCATTGTGCAGCAGAATGCATCACCCTGATAACACCGCTCACTTCAGATTGACTGAGTTGGGAATACACACTAGCTTGGAAACCACTAGGATATGCAATGACAATAATCACATATGTAATGAGTATATCTCCATGTTCTGCCCTCTGTATGATGGAATCGCGATGGCAGAAAGCAGAAATATCGTCCCTCGCCCATACATGTGTTTCTGAATGCTGACCTTGGTCTTGCTGAAACTTGCTGTGTACATCATGGTTCAGTTCTGTAGGCTCTTGAGGTCTGGATGTTAGCTGTGGAACTGCATGCATGCAGTTCATCTCATATCTTTCATCTCATATCATTCATCTGATATCGTTCATATCATATATTTCATCTGATATCTTCTCATGGTGGTTTCCGTAGTCCGAGTCAATGCTTGAAAATAAAAAGGTCTCAGCCGTATATGCACTTCGCAGTGAGGGATGATTCTCCATAAATGGCGGTCTTTCTCCTCCCGAAGTGGGTTTGTTTCATCACTGCCAATTGTCCTCATTGCTGGTAGGTAGCTTCACATTCGTATGTTAACTACATTTGCAACTCCAATGAATGTTCTTCATAGATCGTCTCCGCCTTCGGGGCAATATCAAGAATGCTGGTATAGTTTACTCGACTCGGTGGAGTGTTACCGGGAGTTCACTTCATATGTGTTTTGCATCATGTGATTTGATTGTAGAGTTGTTTATCTTCAAGGCTCATATGGACTGTTAGCAACGCGTCCGGGTAACCTGCCAGCAGTCCGGCTTTTGACCAGTGGTTCGATTCAGTTCAGTTTGAGGACTGGCCAAAAACCCGACCCACTGTGTCTTGCTGAGGTTGTTACCCGGACTGGACATGAACTCACTGTTTATTGGCCAGGTTGGAACCGGACAGGGGATCCATTGTGCGGTTCTTTCTTCTTCGGCACCGCTTTGGGTGCAATTGAGTATTTGAGTTCAGTTCATATCGTGACATGATCGGTACAAAGATTGTACAGTGCTCGGTGCTTGTTCACCGCCAGCTTCCAAAAATGCGATCCGACCGATCCTCGTTGATTGGCTATTCAATACGTGTCAATTTTATGTGAAATTCGCACGTTTTGAAATTTGACATGACGAATATTGGTCGTATCGCCAATCTGATAGTGGGAGGAGAAAGACCGGCTAGATTTGCACACTATACATACTGATCATATAGTGATATGATTAGAACTCAGATACTGAATTGGAACAAAAGTGGTGATGTTGAAATAGGGGGTTTTTGGTGGTATAACCGTCCCAATTGCAACGATCCAGGTGTTCGTGTGGGAAAGCCAATTGTAATGGTTCAGATCCGGATCCAACCCTAACCCAGAACCGTTTTAGCTGTTTGGAATCATTGCTAACACTTCCCACATGGTCCAGTTATAGAAAGCATCTCCTTCATTGAAATAGATGGATAAGGGCAATTGTTCTACTCCGTAAATGTGTTTCTTGCTCTTTCTTAAGTGGGTTTCTTTCATCACTTTCATAAGTGCTCATTGGCTGTAGGCTGGTGATACCTGATATGCTGCTCGGCCATTGTATGGCTGTTTCATTTGGCACAACCATACCGTCGCTTCATAGATTGTGTCTGGCGTAGTGGTACCATGAGGGCTTCCGGAGCAGTCCACCCGACTCGGTGGAGTGTATCTGTTCGTGCGCGTGATGTGAGTGATTCCAGGTTCTGATGTGGCTGTGATAAATCGAATATGGTCTTAAGGGTAGCGTGGGGAGATCTGCAGCATCGAGCCAGCTCGCCTGGAGGCAGATGTGGTATTAGTTCTCGAATATGGTCTCGAACCTCATGTATAGCTCTTTGCTGGTGCATCGGCGCATTAAGAGGTTACATGATCACAATTGAATCAGCTCCGCACATCAGTCAGTGATTTCAGCCGCTGACAGGTTATGGTCATTGTTGATCTTATTCGGTATGTCTCCTTGGGCGAGTTGTAGACTCGTGTGTCGGTACCCAGACAAAATCTCAACATGGGATGTAACTCGTCGCAGTGGCCATTTGATCAGCGGAATGAGCTCGGCTGCCATTAATGACTTCCTTGAAGGATGAACTTCGTAAAACTCATCGCTGGTGTAATTGGCAGCTCTCTGGATTCATGTCCAAGTGGATATTGGGTGTCTTCACTGTGTATTCTGCCACATCGAAACAGGGGAAAACTCTCAAATTCCGTCCGTGAATCAACTCTGTTTACTAAACTGCGATAATTGTCTCATCGCACTTGCGTGTGTGCTAGACTATGTTACCATACATACAGGAATTGAGTGGATATAGTTGCAAACGTGGACTCAAGTGATTATAGGTGTAGATGTACAGGTAAGATTATCGCTGGCGATTTAAGGGTTATGGGGAGCCAGTTATATCAACATACCATGTCCTGACGCTGGACACGTTACGTTCCGTGCCGTTACTACATGTCTGGAATGGCACGGACGAATATCCTGATCAGTATCCCTCTGAGTCAACATATCAGGCATTACTCACTTTTGGGGAGGATATGGAAGTGTATATGGTTGAGGTAATAGGCGCATCTCATTGTTAGAAGCAGCAACTAATTGGTTGAAGGTATTCATGATTTCTCCTATGATAGCAAGGCAAGGATATCGGGTACCGCTGGAACAGTCCAATGTGTACCTGCCAATGAACATGGCCATAATGGCCAAGCTAGGGTTTTCGCGTGCAGCAATTCAGAAAATACAATATCTGATCAAGAATTATTGTGCCAAGGTTCCAGAGGAGAGGAAGAAGGGGGGGGGTGATGTCGCCAGGTATACAATGGAGAACGCTGCGAAAAAGAGACTTCTACTTATGCTTCATTAAAAACAGCATGTCGGATGCCTTCATTGACCAAATGGCACTGCAACAATTCTGCAGACATCCTGTGGTTGCCAAGAAACCGGCGCACCTGGACCCAACCTAGGTAGACATCCGACACCGGAACCAACCCCACCATGGCCCTGAGTTCCACCCACTGAAATGGGTAATGAATCAAATGTTGGCAATGCTGCGGGGTTACCTGGCTGCGCTTCGGGTTTAGAAGCGGACCAGAATGTCCAACCCAGGTTGCTACCCGGAAAACAGGTGTACCCGGCAGGTTCATGGACGGGTTGGAACCGGACCGCGGTTTCAATTTCTGGTTCTTACAACTTCGTCTCCAATTACGTATTTGAATTCAGATTGTATTGCAACATGATCTATCCGTGAAATGTGTAGATCGATGCCCTGTTTCATCTCCCGTTCTCTGTTTTCCGATCGGATCAGTATTCACTGAGCCGCTTTGAAATTAAGCTGAAAATCGCGCCACAATGACTGGGTTTCCGTCGCGACTCCACAACAATTGGTCAGATTGCAAATCGATGAACGAGAGCTGAAAGAGGACATCAGACTGCATAGTCCACTTTAGATTATGTCGCGATACGATGAAGACTCCAATACTGAATTGGAACAAGAAATGTTGCCTTTTGCGCTGCGGGATTTGTGCAGAAACCTGTTACAACGGTTCGGTTCCGGGGTGGACCTGGACCCGGAACCGACTCGGGACTTTGGACAGATTGCTAACACTACATGTATCCGTAACTCCACCTCTCGAAATCTTCAATGTGACGGCCGGAAATGCGCATTCACATACATCTCTTCCCTGTGCTGAATCTTGCACTGTCAATACATCTGCCCAGGATAGCAAGCACGATTCAGCTGTTGACCCACACATACGGTGTGAGGAAGGGTTATGCACTGGTTGGTACACAATCTGCTGTGTGGTACTGCCGCTCACAGTTCTTTTGAAGTCCAGAGCAGTGTATTGAGTGAACCTGGCAGTGATAACAAGCATTGATCAAATGGCATGGAATTATGGACAATATTATTATGCTCAATTTACGGATACTGTGAAGCATATTTTAAAGGACATATTTATATGTATCATTAAAGAACAATGTTGTGAGCAAGAGGAGAGTAAATCAACATGATCGAAAGGCAGCCAAATGAACCCGAAACATTGACTGAACTATACAAAATGATTCCAAAATGCGGGTACACCTGGGGCAAAATGAGCATCAACAGAGTGTTGATGATACTTGGTCATATATCTTGAGTAATCTGCGGGGCTAAAGGTAGCTATTAGTCACAAATGAAGTACTGACTGCCTTTATCCACACAAGAGAAAGTGAAACACTGTATGGCTCATCATGAAAATGTGCATCAACGGAGTGTCAATGACAGTTGGCATTCCATTATGGTTAATCAAAGTACAATGTTGACGTTATTGACTATATACATGGTTTTGACTATTTTGCTATACCGAGAGGGTCATGAACATTGGGTGGTAGCTCGGCAGATGTAATGAGTCATGACAGAACTGGAGAATATGGCAGCAATGTTCCTTACATATTTGACCACATGGGCTGCGATATCCTTGTTTATGGATGCTTGTTATCAAGCACCATTCATATGCCAAAAGATGCAAGACCCAAAATTGTTGAAGCTCCGGTGACATTCATTTGCCAGATAGTGTAGATAGTATTAGCACTGGGTGAGGGTAACCCACCTGCAGTCAGGATTTTGGCTGGTGGTTCGCTTCAGTTTGGTTCCTGACCTTACCAACCACCTGACCTGCTGTGTCTTGGTTGTGATTTACCAAGACCAGGCATTTACCCGCGGGTTTTTAGCTGTGGTGGAACCGCACTGCCATATCAATTTGCAGTTCATTCAACTTTGAGTCAAAGTTGGCTGCGCATAAGTAAGTGAGGTCTAATCGTATCATGACATGACCAATATGCACACCGTGTAGTCCTGGTAGCCCCTTGACCTACCAATTTCAGTTTGGCGATCCTACCTCCACTAGTGGAACGGCTGTCAAATCAGGCCAAATGTGATGTGAAACACAAAGGTTGTTGTTTGCGGTTCAACAAGTATTGGTCGGATTGCATACCTGACAGTGTCCATTGACAGATCGCATTCACTGGAATAATTTACATATTGAACATGTTACAATACGACCACAATGCAGATACTCATTTCGAGCGAAATGTGTGATGTTGATATCCCAGGATTTGGGTGGTCAGACCAGCGCAAATTCAATGGTTGCCAATTTTGTGTGGTGAAACCGGTTCCGAGAGTTTGGTTCCCGGTGGGAACAGGACCCGGAACTAACTTGCTGATTTCGAACCGTTGCCAACAATTGGGGTACAAAGGGTTGTGGCAATAACGGCGGCCAATACTCTGTGTATGATTATATATGACCTGTCGCCCCCCGATTACCCAGGCTACACGACCAACAATCGTTGACGATCCATTGACACTCGTATTCACTATGTCGCTGGGAGCGTGTGTGCATTAATTTTGATCATGATGTGGGTGAATACTTTGAAAATGAAGTTTGACATACCAATGTCAATAGTTTCAAATGAATAGTTGCATATCTTAATGCGACCACAAATGTAGAAGCCGATACCCACAACTGGGGTGTGGACCAGACGGCTTAAGGGAAATGCCAACCAACCCGTGTGTTGACAGGTACCGATCCGAGTTTGGCCCACCAACAGTCAGAGGATCCGGATTGTGCACGAATCTGGAACGAACCTGACCGGGTTGTGCATTTGGAACCCGAACCGCTGGCGGGTTTCCTTGACTGCATACTACCACTCTCACAACTCATCTTGGCCAAGGATTGAGCGACGGCTAGTGAACAGAAATACCAGGATCGTGGAGACGGACTGATTGACATGGGTGCCTATGTCTTCATGGCGAGTGGCGATGTATGGTGAGACTGGGAGGATTCATTTGGGAGACCACGAGATTGATGGATTGCATTGTATCCTGTATCTCATTTCATATTATCTCATTGCTTGATACCACAAAATACATATTCTATATTTCCCATCTCCTGATGTCAATCGGTCTTTCCGTGACTCCATGTGGATGCACGTAATTGCGTAAATTTACACAGTAGTATAGTATCAGATAATCTGTCCCTCATTCTAGGCTCCTCAAACCAGCACCGTACTTTCTCAAAAATTCCTTTGTTAATGCTGTCAGAGGTGTGGTGGAGTGTTTATGATGAGCTCCCCCCTTGCAAGCACTGCCATTTCACAACAATGATTTACCTTGTTGGCTCTTATCAATAGCCTTATAAATCCTCAAGATCATCTAGCATACAATGAGAGTACAATGAAGCACATTGACTTCTGTGTCTCCATTGTGCATGGTGGTCTACAAACTAGAAGACCATCAAGTACGAAAAGTTCCTCCCACATTCTGTATTCATAAAACGTCTCCTGACAGGCTGCCACCACTCTGTCTGCTTTGTCCCCACTGCCTTGCTGGCTTGTGCGCAACAAATTACCTGGTCTCCTCTGCACAATGGTACCAGCAATGCATTCCCTACAATGGATGGAAAGTAGAGTGGATTGCTTCCTTTGTAGGGGGAGAACATCTCAGAGTGATAGTGGAGAAGACAAGAAAACCAGCATAAACTGTGGAGACCGCAATGAAGCTTTGTGTGTCACACCTGAATGAAATTGTTTTTATGACTTTCACCTCATATAGAGTATATTGCTATTTCTGGAAGCATTTGGCTGGATTGTGGTGGTGTGATGTGTACTTTAGAAGCAGGAACATCAATCGGCCCAGAAAAAGTTACTGTTGTAGTCATACATATTTTGAATGGGGTGTCATCAGATGGTGTGGCCACATAGCATTCTGATTGGTTAAATGGTCGCAGGTATCTTACTATACCTGGTATTGCTTTTGTCACCCAACATTTTCCTCCCAATTAAGTACACAAGGTTTGTTCTAATTACAAACTATTCTATCCATGAAATGTCCATAACTATCAAGCCTTTCACCTGGCATATTGCAATGTATGATATCAACCATAGAAATTAAGTTGTTTTGGATTTAGCTAAAAAGTATGTGAAGATAAAACCAATGTGTACCATAGGACAACTAATATTCGAGATAGTGTAAATTGTAGTTTTATATGGGGCAGTATGCATACTCAAAGAACATTACCTGTATGGAACATAATGTTATGTGACCATACCTGGTGGACATAATTGAATGGGAAATTCCTGATTTCGGGATTTTTGGTTCCTCATCTGAGGTATCAGTTGCTTAGCATTGCAACTCTTTCTCAGTTAATCCATATTTAACCTTCCTACACTGGCTCCTTGTAGGTGGTACAAAGTAAGCCTGAATTTAAGGGAACCCATTATGGATATATATGTTGGCTCGGCCACATGAATACACTTTGTATGCTGTATACTATACAACATGATTGTATAGTAGTGGTAAATCACCCAAGTGCTATCAAGTACCAATAGATATACAGCAGGGAAAATAACTGTATGTGATACACATGTGGCACTTTTAGAGTCTACTAACCTCTGAATTAACAAAATTACAATAATACATATGTGACTGTATGCTTGACAGTATTCATTATATCTCAGTAAACCAACACAAACTCTATCAATACAAAACTATTCTATCACATGTGAATAAATAGTATCCTGCCAATTATACTACCAATGGCACTGAAATGTGTACAATTGGCCTGATTGTATGACATTGTGAAGGTAGCCACTATGCACAGCAGAATGTGATGTATTCTGAGTCTGACAATATCCACTTCATATAGTCACCTTCGGATCCCTCTCAGATTATCAGAGGTAATTTTCTTCCCAGTCTACCCTACAATTTAGTTATCTATATTTGGGACCAAATCTACTCATATCTCATTATGTGAGACCACACACTGGGATATGCCATTATATCTTCTTTGAAGACACTTCTAAGAAGGATTTGAATGCAGGATTCTGTACACTTGCAAGTATATTCTAAAGAATTCACTGAACTTGCTCTGATTAAACTCATCCATCCTACATGAATGTATACAATCAAGTATCTTTCCCCAATGTTTCACTGTATATCTTCATCCACAGGCAGCAATGGAAATCCTGTTTCGGCTCAGAATACCTTGATATATATATACAACACTCCAAAAAAGCTTACTTCCAAGAACAGAGCTGACCATACAATTGGATTTATATTTGAATGAACTGCAATGTGGCCTACTCGTAAGCATGATTGGGTAGTTCTCTCCAAGTTCCCATTATGCTCCACAGCCTAGTGTGGATTGTATTTGGTTGAGTCCTATCCATATGCTCTATAAGAGACACCTGGGTAATATTTCAACTTGCTATACTAGTTTATGTCTATGCAACCACCAGAATGTGCACTAAGTTATACTCCTATCTTACTGTATGGTATGCTTCTAGTCAAATAAAATAGCCAACAGGTAAATATTCAGACAGCATGAAGGTGTAACTTAGAGTATAATTTTGTTTATATTTGTATGTTAGTGTCAACTATACTTTCAAATACCATCAATTGTATATTTACAAGAATATTGTAATAGGTGCTGCCAACTGTACTCAATGGCATACTGCTGGCCTACTTTGCACTACAGTGAAAGTATACATTCTTGAAGCCTAATACTATCAGGATTACCTTACTCTGTGCTGGGGTGTATCTTTCTGCATGTAATATCCAGAGATCCACTGCTTTCTAGGTACTGGTGACTGGTAGGTATTGAGGAGGTACTAGGTGGAGAATACCAGGTAGTAGATAGCGTATAGGGGCCAAAATCATTGCCTCTGGCAATTTTTGATTAGAAAATTATTGTTTATACTATATCAGTACTGAGCTAGAACATGGATATTCACGGGCAATTGGCTACATGCATCTACTCCATCGAGAAATTGGTGAATATAGTCAATTTGGAGCTGATAGTAGTTATGGTCATAGGAATGGATTTTGTGATAAGAATCAGTGTACGAGTACCGTATATATAAATAGATTGGCTACTTTAATGGTATCATTATAGTTTGAACAAGCTTATTCTGCCCTATGGCACAATATTTCCAGAAACTAAGAGTCTTCTATGAGCCAAAGCCCTCGTGTGACGCACTTCTCCCAATGTGATTTATTGCTTCAACATGTGTGACTAACTTTACAGCAGCACTATCAATATGGAAATCCATTACATTATCAAGTACCATTTCGTGAAAATTACTGATTGTACTTTCAATTTGGCAGACAGCAATATTATTTGTAGAACTGGTAGGGGGACTATGTATGGAAAGTGAGGATATGGAAAGATTTGCCTCTGACTGCCACCTAGATGACCGAAAATTGGTCGACAAAGACAATTTTATGGATTGACTATTGAACCCAATGGAGTCTACCATTATCGAGGTGCATTACAAGTTTGTCATAACGTGTATGTGTATATGTAGCTCAGTAGAGAGCCATCTTGTACTTTTACAATTCTAGATTGCCACTCTGGCCATTCATCAGCAACAACTCTAGTTTCCGTCAGAAACACCCGGGTGTTCTGGACGGCCCTGACGGCTGTGACAGAACCTCGTACCCTCTGACAGAGAATTACACACTACCCTTCGCCCATGCGAAGGGTCGCGTTGCATACGTACTCTTTTACTTTGTGGTGATGTTTACGCACCATCAGAAGGACATGTGTGTTATACTCTTTGCAGGGGCTGCAGTTATACTGAAGCCGTTTACACAACGCCTGGCGATGTTAAATCATAGCTACTAATCGTTCAACGATTTTCAAAACTTATGCATTCAGTTTGTAATCTCATCTATGTATCTATGTATCTATATAGCTACCTACTATCTGCACACGGTATATTTGGAGTGGCAGCACGCGGTGATTGTCAGCAATTCGAGGTGCTCCTGAAGATGACGACGAATATGTACTCCCCGTCCCTCAGTCCACCTCCATTACCCCTGTATCTCCGTACACCCACCGTCGCTCATTAACGATGTACTTGGAGGCCGGGATCGAGCGTGTTTGGAGATGCACTTTGAGGCCGTGATCGAGCGAGTTTGGAGATGCACTTGGAAGCTGTGATACAGCGAGTTTGGAGATGCACTGGGAGGCCGTGATCGAGCGAGTTTGGAGATGCAATGGGAGGCTGTGATGGAGCCAGTTTGGAGATGCTCTTTGATGCCGTGATCAAGCGAGGTCGGAGATGCAATTGGAGACCGGGTTTGAGTGAACTCAGAGATGCACTGGGAGGCCGTGATGGAGCGAGTTTGGAGATGCACTTGGAGGCTGTGATAGAGCGAGTTTCGAGATGCACTGGGAGGCCATGATCGAGCGAGTTTGGAGATGCACTGGGAGGCCGTGATCGAGCAAGTTTGGAGATGCTCTTTGAGGCCGTGAGCAAGCGAGGTTGGAGATACAATTGGAGACCGGGATTGAGTGAACTCAGAGATGCACTGGGAGGCCGTGATCGAGCGAGTTTGGAGATGCACTGGGAGGCCATGATCGAGCCACTTTGGAGGTGCTCTTTGAGGCCGTGATCAAGCGAGGTTGGAGATGCAATTGGAGACCGGGATTGAGTGAACTCCGAGATGCACTGGGAGGCCGGGATCGAGCGAGATTGGAGATGCACTTGGAAGCTGTGATAGAGCGAGTTTGGAGATGCTCTTTGAGGCCGTGATCGAGCGAGGTTGGAGATGCAATTGGAGACCGAGATTGAGTGAACTCAGAGATGCACTGGGAGGCCGCGATCGACCCAGTTTGGACATGCACTTGGAGGCCGAGATCGAGTGAACTCAGAGATGCACTCTGAGCTGTGATCGAGCGAGTTTAGAGATGCACTTGCAGCAGGCTATGATCGAGGGAGATCAGAGGAGTACTTGGAGGTGGTCGATCTAGAGGCGGTCGATGGGAGGCGCGCCAGGTGCTGAGACTCTATTCATCGGTTAGTTAACTCGAAACCGTTGGAATGGGCTCTGATGAAATCGTGAGAAAGAAGGGACGACAGACATTCTTAGGTGTATGCTGTACTCGGTGTATGCTGCACTCGGCGTATGCTGAACACGGTGTTAAGTCATGCTGATGGCATGGAGAGATAGAGAGGGATGACTTAACTTTGTGTTCTTGCAATGATGGTAGAGTTGTGGACAAGAAAGAGAGAGATGGGGGATGAAGATGAAAACGATATGGCGGATACGAGCGGACCTGAGAAATCAAGGGTACGACTTGCCTGATTGGGTTTAGGAGACCTCGTATGGGTGTTATTACCCGCCGGATCGGGACTTGTACCTGCCGTATCGGGGATGGTAAATTGACTCGCACACGAAATTCTCTTATGTCCCAGTTTCTCATGCAGGTTTTCCCCATCTCCTGTGATCTCTCTCTTTCTTGTGCTCAACTCTATCATCACCTAAGAACACGAAGTTAAGTCATCCATCTCTATTTCTCCATGCCATGATCATGACTTAACACCGAGTACAGCATACATCAAGTACAGCATCATCCCAAGATTGACAGTCTCCCGCTCCAAGCCAGTTTCCCGCTCCCAGCCAGAGTCTCAGATGCCGTCTCGCCTCCTTCCAAATCGACCGCTTCCAAGTACTCCTCCAATCTCGCTCAATCATCGCCTGCAAGTGCATCTCCAAACTCGCTCAATCACGGCCTCCCAGTGTATCTCTGAGTTCACTTAATCTCGGTCTCCAATTGCATCTCCAACCTCGCTCAATCACGGCATCAAAGAGCATCTCCAAACTCGCTCCATCACGGCCTCCCAGTGCATCTCCAAACTCGCTCTATCACGGCCTCCAAGTGCATCTCTGAGTTCACTCGATCTCGGCCTCCAAGTGCATCTCCAAACTCCCCCGATCATGGCCTCCCAGTGCATCGTTAATGAGCGACGGTGGGTGTACAGAGATACAGGGGTAACGGAGGTGGACTGAGCGACGGGGAGTACATATTCGGGTGACCCCGGGGTAGATAGACATCATCTCATCTCATTTCCATCTCATCTGGATCCACCCAATTGCGTGGATTCTCACGGCCGGGTAGTATCATATCGTCTCACTTTCTTCCTAGGCTCCTCGAGCTAGAACCTTCCATTATGCTCGACTACCATCTTGTGCCAGATTGACCAAATGTATATATATAGAGATACTTAAATAATGCATGCCATATTATGAGGTAGCGAATCTTGTGACTGTAATAAAAACGAATACGATAGACAAAATTCCTTGTGCTTATGGAACCCTGCGTGTGGCTTCCGGAACAATTTCCATTTCGCTGATGTACCCAATGAACCTGTTCCGACGTATGGTCACAGTTGGCCACAACGCCACAGTGTCTATTTACAATAGAATACCGACAGAGCGAGAAGAACCGGCGAACTCGCGATCGGAGGGCGATGTGCAACGCGACGCGACGTATTGGCGCCGGGCGCGCAGTAGTCTGCCACCGGGGTGTCTCTGACGGCTCTGACGGAGCGCGTCCACTCTGACGGAGCCATTCCGCCCGGACGGAAATGTTTTTTGCTGATGTTTAATCTATTCAAAAAAACCGACTATTCAACATACTAATAAAATTTCTCATGTTTCTGTTTATAATGATATACTCATTAATCATTGTATATAACTATCTGTATGCAGTCTAGCATTTCATAATAGTACCAATTCTATTTATCTTCTCAATTGCACTCTGTCATTCAGTCAATTAATGTTGGTATTTCATTGTTGAGTAAGTTGACAACTAATCATACTGTTAGAATGAACATGATCTGTAAAAATACAGAAATGTAATTATGAATTATTATATTGCCAGAGACGGAGAGAAAATCAAGTTATTCAGAGACGTAAATTATTTAAAGTAAGATGTGATAATGTATTTTGAATAATTAGTACTGATTATTCAGGTAATATAGTCTATCTATATCTTGACCATTATTCGATTAATACCTGTATATATATGGTATTTTAGAAAGAAATATCAATTAAATTGTGCTCTCTGTTTGAAGCCTCTGGTAAGTGGATGGATAAAATTATTACTAATACCATTGTATTAGTATTTGAAAGCAGTTAATCAACAGATGCTGTAGAAAAATAGAGATATAATAGCCCAATCATAGAACAATAGAAAACTACTTTCATTCAATTGGTCTATTCATGAATCGATACTGATTTTGTTTAATTTCAGTTATCTTTCTGTGCAAATGTAGAAGAATTGAAATAGGCTGGGAAAGTATACAGCTATATAAGTACATAAGATGACATCAACATATAAGTTTCATGCCATCAGCAAACAACATTTCTGTCTGGGCGGAATGGCTGTGTCAGAGTGGATGTGCTCCGTCAGAGCCGTCAGAGACACCACGGTGGTGGGTCACTCTGCGCCCAGCATCAATGACGCAGGTCACGGTGCATGTCGCCCTCTGATCCAGTTTCGCCTTTTCTTGTTGCTCTGTCGGTCTCTTATTGTGATCAAGCACTCTGGCGTTGGGGCCAACTGTGATCAGAAGTCGGAATGGGTTCATTGAGTAAACGCTTGTATAGGGATTGCAATGCGATACGTGACCCGGCAAAAATCCCTCCTCGTGTTACATCCACATTGAGCTCGAGGAGAGTCGGACGAAGGCGAGAAGATATGATACTACCCGGCCATGAGCATCCACAAAGTGAGACAGAAAGTCGGTAAAGATAGATTGTGTATTTTCGTTGTATGACAAGATGAGATGAAAATGAGATGCTGTCTTTCTGCCCCGCAGTCTTCCGAATAGGTTCTGCGCGTTGCTCTTCCCTCCTTCATTACCCCTATATCTCCATACACCCACCGTTGCTCCTTGATGACATACTTGGAGGCCAAAATCAAGCGAGTTTGGAGATGCACTTGGAGGTCGAGATCAAGCGAACTGATAGCTGCACTTGGAGGCCGCGATTGATCCTGTGTGGAGATCCACAGGGAGGCCGTGATCTAGCGAGTTTGTAGATGCAGTTGGAGGTCGTGATGGAGTCATCTCAGAGATGCACTTGGAGGCGTTCATAGAGCGAGTTCAGACATGCACATGCAGGCTGAGATCGAGTAAACTCAGAGATGCACTCTGAGGCTGTGAGCAAGCAAGTTTGGAGACGAGCTGGCAGGCTATGATCGAGCGAGATTGGAGGGGTACTTGGAGGCAGTCGGTTGTGAGGGAGGTGCGATCGCAGCTGAGACTCTATCCATTGGTTACCTTGTAATTGCGGGAATGTAGAGAGTTGAGTACAAAATTGGCCGAGAGATGAAAAACTGGCCGAAGGCACGACGGACAATGTAATGTGTATGCTGTACTCGGTGTATGCTGTACTCGGTGTATGCTGTACTCGGTGTATGCTGTACTCGGTGTATGCTGTACTCGGTGTATGCTGTCTTCAGTGTATGCTGAAGTCGGTTTATACTGTACTCGGTGTATGTTGCACTCAGCGTTAACTCCTGATGATCACATGGTGAGACACAGAGGGATGACATAACTTCGTGTTCTTAAGTGATGGAACAGTTAAGCACAAGAAAGACAGTGATCAGAGGAAATGGGGGAAATCATCATGAGAAACTGGGACCTGAGAGGATTTCCTGTGCAATTCAATTGACATTACCTGATACGGTACGTAAGAGTCCTGATCCTGCGCGTAATAACACCGATTCGAGGTCTTCCAAACGCAAACAGACAAGTGGGACGCCTGGGGTCTCATACCCTCTCGTATCGTCCATATTGTGATCATCTCCATTCACCATCTCTCTCATTGTCATCCACAACTCTACCATCATCGCAAGAACACAATGTTAATTCATCCCTCTCTATCTCTCCCATGCCATCATCATGAGTTAACAGTGAGTGCAGCATACACCACGTACAGCAGACACCAAGTACAGCAGACACCAAGTACAGCATACACCTAAGAATGATTGTCGTCCCATCATTCTCACGATTCTGAGTTCACCCCTGAATGTAGCGTGAGCGCCCGGCGTACCTCCCTCCCCATCCACCGCCAGCAGCCCGCTCTCCATACGAGCTTCAAAGGGAAAGTCACCTTGTCACTTTCCCACGGTTTCGAGATAACTCACCAATGAATGGAGTCTGAGCACCTGGCACGGCTCGCATCGACCACCTCCAGATCGACCACCTCCAAATTGTTGTCCAATCTCGCTCGGTCATGGCTCCAGAGTGCATCTCTGAGTTGAATCGATCTCATTCTCCAAGTGCTTGTCTAAACTCGCTCGATCACGGCCTGCAAGTGCATCTATGAGTTCACTCCATCTCGTCCTCCATGTGCATCTCCAAACTGGCTCGATCACGGCGTCGGAGTGTATCTCTGAGTTCACTCAATCTCGGTCTCCAATTGCATCTTCAAGCTCGGTCGATCTCAGACTCGAAGTGCCTCTCTGAGTGCACTCAACCTCGGCCTCCAGGTGCATCTCCAAAGTCACTCGATCACGGCCTCGCGGTGCATCTCTGATTTCATTCATACCCGAGCTCCAGTTGCATCTCCAAACTCACTCGATCACGGCCTGAGAGTGTATCTCTCAGTTCACTTGATCGCCATGGTCATGCGCACCTCGAATTGCTCTCAAGCACCGCCTCCAGCCAGTCCAGATATACCGTGTGTAGATTGGTCGCTATATGGATAGATAGATACATAGATGAGAATACACACTGTGTTTTCCCAGACTGCACTACTGTGATTCGAGGTGCTCCCAGACTTGTCGTCAGTGCTCCCAGTTACTCTCATCGCCTGCAGGAATGCCCTCCTAGGGTCTGATACTCTCCTGAAATTGACTCATCTAAGTTTACACTCCACATCCTCTTAGACACTCCTGGTGGCTTCCAGTGACGAAAATACATCGTGCGGATGCTATGCAACACAACCCGTCTGCTGGGCGGGGGGAAATGTTCAATTTTCGGTCGGAGGGTACGAGGTTCCGTCAGAGTCATCAGAGCCTTTCGAAACACCCGGGTGTGTCTGACGGAGACTGGAGCTGTTGCTGTTGACTGTATTTGTCATAAGTTGACAACATTAAACACAATCTGAAACTGGATTGAAATTACAATATGTTGGTATTAATTATGACAACATCAATAGGAATATAATGTAAATGATTCAGACATCAATACTGCAATTGAACTTGAGCATATTCCACAACTTCAACATTCACAACAATACCTGGGCAAAGATCAATACCAGCACTCTTACCAACACCAGTACTAGTGTTAGCACCGGTTTCAGATTAGAGTTGAGACCGGAACTGAACGGTTTCAACCGGTTTCACCGCATGGAAACCTGGACCGTTACCCTGGGCCGGTTTTACCACCTAATACATGGAGTTTCCGGATTACTATGTTGGATCTAATTAAGTATCTGAGTTCTGATTGTATCGTGATATGATCAGTATGTACATTGCGTAGTTTTAGCCTCGCATTCACCTCCCGCTCTCTGATTTGCACTTCGACAAATTCACCTTGACTAGCGATCGAAAACCAATCAATTTCTAGAAAAATATGCTGTTATTTCACAACGATGCAACTAACATTTGTCCAATCGGGAACCTGACAGTCAGAGGTGAAAGATCGCCTTATCATGTACAATCTGCATATTGATCATGTCATGATACGATCAGAACTGAGATACTTCATTGCAGCCAATAGCGATGGACTGTAATGTGGAACCCCGATCCAGGATCAACCTGTCCAAAAGACTGTTGATTTATTCCTAGGCTGGGTAACTACCCCACCATGACAATGCTGGTAGGGTTTGCTGCCGGGTCTGGACCCCAATGGAACCAAACCGCCAGCATATCACTGGACAGCTGGCGGGTTACCTGGACGCGTTGCTAATACTAGCTTGGAATGACCAGAATTATAATACCATTACAAATACCGTTACCAATCCTAGTATTCAATCTTGTCACACTGACTTTCATCCATCTCTCAGAAATGTAATGTCAACAGTAAATCGTGACAGTGATGATAAGGACAACGGAACCTCTTCTGGTTGAATTAGTGCCATTCATAATGACTCCTAGCAAGTATAATGGCTTACTCCTGTATATGGACTTGTAGAAAGGTATATCGTTAGATAAGGTTGCAAATGTGGATGCCCATATTGTAGAGTTGTTAGAATGTATGAAAGGTATGAGTACGGCTATAGATGTAAGGCTGGTGATGATCCAACTTTATATTCATGGAGTGTTTCCCGGCCCTTGACACGCCACTTGCAGCCGTGCCACTCCCGTATCTCCCTCTGAAGGTGCAGACCCTCTGGGCTGCATACACCTGAACACAAGTAGTGTTAGCAACAGGTCCAGGTACCCGGCCAGCGGTCCGTGTTTTCACTGGTGGTTCAGATACGTTCATATCCAGACCCAGCCAAAGACCCCATCCGCGCTTGTCTTGGCAGGTTGTTATGCGGCCCAGACATAAAACCGCAGGTATTTAGCAGGGTTGGAACTGCACTGCGCTTCCAAATTTACGGTTTCTACAGCTGGGGTTTCAATTCAGTATGTGAGTTCTGATCATACTGTGACATGATCTGTATGTAGATTGTGCAGAATTATGAGCTCTTGCACCTCCACCATGCAGATTTGCGAACCGACAGCTATTCGTTGAGTGGATGAGAACAAAGAGCCACTTCTAGGTGAGATTCGCGGGTTTTCGATCGCGACTACACAAATATTGGTCGGATCCCATATCTCAAAGTGGGAGGTGAACGAGCTCGTTAAACTGCACAATCTTTGTACTGATCTTTTCACAATATGATCAGAACTGAAATACTTAATTGGAACCAAATTTATGAGGTAGAAATGCTTGGTTTTTGGTGGTGAAACCAGCCCAATTGCAACGGTCTGGCTTACCATGTAGTAAAATCCGTGGCAACAGTTCGGTTCCGGTCCCAACCCTAACCTGGAACGGTTCTAGTGGGTTGTAACCGTTGCAAACACTACACACAAGAAGAAAAGTGAACCAACTCTTCAAACATCCGTTCAATGTACGCAAACATAGGAACCCCTATGTCCCACAACAGATCTGTACCATATGATCACCATTCGGCAGATGAAGCAAACGTGGACACTCAACCAGCACCTGACACGCCTCCAGTGCTGGTAATAATCTGGGCCGACTGCATGTATCCAGGGCCGAGATCCGAAAATGTAATGATGTAAAGAGAACAGAAGAACAGAGAAAGAAGGAACATCCAAAGTGACACCGTCCTTCTTATCACAACTTCTCGAATACTCTAGATCCGACCAGACAATCTCGCATTGGCAACGTGTACGAAGTGTCGGTCAAAGTTGGAATTTGACACTTCAATCTAGGTGAGAACCACCATCATTGTATCAGCCTGGTCTTAACTCGGTGGCAGGGATAGTGGCGTCCACTCGCCACTCAGCATCGCTGTCACAATCACGATCGTCATGGCCCTCAGTCATTGCATCAGTGTACCTAATTTGTAAGCATTCCAGTAACCCGTCATACACACTATTCTTCCCAGTGCGCTAACCCTCATCAGCAACAACCCTAGTTGACGTCTGACACACCAGGGTGTTCCAGATGGCTCTGACAGCTCCGACGGAACCTCAAACCCAAAGACGGAGAATTCCACTCCTCCCACCGCAGAGGCGACGGGTCGCATTCCAAAGCAGAGCACCAGCGAGCGCCAGCATCCAGCCTGGGAGCGCCTGGGAGCAGCTTGAATACCAGTAAAGCATTCTGGGAAAAAAAAATCTTCATTGGGAACGCTGCTGGTGAGCCTGGAACTCATAGGTACTACTAATCGTGCAATGATTTTTAAAACTCATGTATTCAGGTTGTATTCTCATCTATTAATCTATGTATCTGTATAGCTACCAATCTACAACTCAGAGATACACTCCGAGGCCGTGATCCAGCGAGTTTGAACATGCACTTGGACGCCAAGATCGAGCGAGTTCGGAGATGCACTTGAACGTCGAGATCGAGTGAACTGCGAGCTGCGGCTGGATGCCGAGGTCGAGAGAACTGAGAGATGCACGTGGAGGCCGTGACCGTGCGAGTTTGGAGATGCAAATTGGAGACCATCATTGAGTTAAATCAGAGATACACTCCGAGGCTGTGATCCAGCAAGTTTGGAGATGCACTTGGTGGCCAAGATCGAGCGAACTGAGAGCTGCACTTGGAGGCGGTGATCGAGCGAATTCGGACATGCACTTGGAGGCTGAGATCGAGTGAACTGAGAGCTGCACTTGGAGGCTGTGCTCCAGCGAGTTTGGAGGTGCACTTGTAGCAGGCTAGGATTGAGCGAGATTGGAGGTATACTTGATGGTGGTCGAGTTGGAGGCGGTCGGTGGGACGCACACCAGGTGCTGAGACTCTATTCGTCAGTTTGTTAACTCGAAACTGTGGTAATCTGACGAGGTGACTTTACCTTTCAAGTTCTTATTGGGAACTGGCTGGTGGCGGTGGATCGGTAGGGAGGTATGCCAGAAGCTGAAGCTACCTTCAGGGGTCAACTCGAAATCGTGAGTATGAAGGGACCACAGACAATCTCAGGTGTATGCTGTACTTGGTTTATGCTGCACTCGGGGTATGCTGCACTCGGTGTTCACTTAGGATGATGGTGTGAAGAGATAGAGAGGGACGACCTAACTTTGTGTTCTTCCAATGATGGTAGAGTTTTGGAAGAGAAAGGGAGAGATGGGGGATGGAGATGAGAACGATATGGAGGATAAGTGCGGACCTGAGAAATCAGGACTGAGACATACCTGATTGGGTTTAGAAAACCACGTATCGGTGTCATTACCTGCCGTATCGGGACTTGTACCTGCCGTATCGGGGATGCTCAATTGACTCGCACACGAAATTCTCGAAAGTCCCAGTTTCTCATGATGATTTCCCCCTTGTCCTCTGATCTCTCTCTTTCTTGTGCTCAACTCTGCCATCACCTAAGAACACAAAGTTATGTCAGCCCTCTCAATCTCTCCATGCCATAATCAGGAGTTAACACCGCGTACAGGATACACCAAGTACAGCATCATCCCAAGATCAACAGACTCCGGCTCGCAGTCTGTTTCTCATTTCTTGGCGGATGTTATACCCAACTCTCTACATTCCCAAAATTACAAGTTAAGAATTGAATAGAGTCTCAGCTGCGATCGCGCCTCCCCCCAATTCGAGCGCCTCCAAGTACTCCTCCAAAATCGCTCTAACACGGCCTCTATGTGCATCCCGGTGTTCACTCAATCTCGGACTCCAATTACATCTCCAAACTCGCGCGATCCCGGCCTCCAAATGCATCTCTGAGTTCAGTCGATCTCAGTCTCCCAGTGAATCTCCAATCTCGCTCGATCACAGCCTCCCAGTGCGTATCCAAACTCACTCTATCACGGCCTCCATGTGCATTTCTGAGTTCACTCGTTCTCGGCCTCCAAGTGCATCTCCAAACTCACTCAATCACGGCCTCCCAGTGCATATCCAAATTCGCTTTATCACGGCCTCCAAGTCCATCTCTGAGTTCACTCGATCTCACCCTCCAAGTGCATCCCCAAACTCGATCGATCACGGCTTTAAAGTGCATGTCCAAACTCGCTCGATCACGGCCTCCAAGTGTATCGTCAAGGAGCGTTGGTGGGTGTACGGAGACACAGGGGTAATGGAGTTGTAATGAGGGACGCGGAGTATCTATTCGGGAGACCACGGGGCAGACAGACAGCATCTCTTTTTCATCTCATCTTGTCCTCCAACGAAAATACACACTCTATCTTTCCCAACTTTTGATCTCACTCGCTCTTTCCGAGATTTCGTGGATCCGCGCAATTGCGTCGATCCTTACCACAGGGTAGTATCATATCTTCTTAGCTTCTTCCTACGCTCCTCGAGCTTCTTGCAGAATGAACGCGAGGAGACATTTTCGCAGCGTCACCCATTGCATTGCAATCCCGATGCAACAGTGGACCCAATGAACCCATTCTGACGTATGGTCACGGTTGGCCACATCGCCAGAGTGTTTGTTTAAAATAGGAGACCGACAGAGCGCGAAGAAACGGCAATCGGAGGGCGATATGCTACGCGACGCGTGCTATTGACTCCGGGCGCGGAGTAATCCTCCACAGGGGTGTCTCTGACGGCTCTGACGGATCGCGTCCACTCTAACGCAGGCATTCTGCCCCGACGGAAATGATTTTTTGCTGATGCTGGAGCTCGCACCATTTCCTTGTTAACTATTCCGCAGGCCCAGCCCACCAGTGATCATTGTTGTCACATTGGCAGCTTCTGCATTCGGTATCAGAGCAGATCGTGATGGTACATTATATTCGACCTTGTATCTATCTTGTACGCATCACATGAAATGGTCATTCATACCACATATATTTTGAGGTGCGTTCGCGATCTCCCGACTCTCGTGAATGTCTCTGCAGGCTAGCCACGATATCTGGCAGCATATCATGCAGCCTGTGGCTATTACATAGTACCCTCCAGTTGTTACATTCATCCTCTTTCAGAATCGGACAAGCAGGCTTATAGGACTCCAGTATAGTCATTCGGGTTTCGTTTCAGTAAGCCATTACGTAAAGATTGGACTCAGTGCGTTCGGTAAGTAGGGGTCTTGATAATCCTCATATTCAATCCCAATAGTGAGTTCTTCAACCTTGATCTTGCTCGCTGTGAAATCTCCGTGATCATCTCTGGGTAAGTGTTGCAACTGCCTCTCATGATGTTGGTTCGTGACTATCTCGTACAATGGCGTTCGGTACACTTGTTGGTATGATCGGAGATCATTTTTGGTTTCGTTGGGAACTGTTTCGGTACACGCCAAAGTTCACATTCGGCATAGATCACAATAGCTTGATCATCTCATCATCTCTCCCATGCGCATGTAGTCACAAGAATCAGCTTCCTAGTCGGTGCACTTGTCGGTACAATTGACATCCGCCCTGTAGTCGGCGCAGTGATCATCTCCAATGTCTGGTTGCACTCGCCGGTTATCTTCTGGGTGTGCTTTCCAGTCCGTCTTCAGGTGTACTTGCAGTCACTTGTCTGCGTATCCACATCACTTTCTGAATTCACTTGTTGTTTCATCTCCAGGTGAACTGGTTGACTCTTCTCCACGTGCTTGTAGACTCTGCTAGTGATAACTTCCAAGGTATACTCAACAACTAATCTCCAGCTGCGATTCTCTGCCGGTAAGTGCACTCCAAGGTGCCTCCTCCCAGCTCTTCCTGTACGGTGATTGGGCTCAGTAGTGATTGATTGTGTTTCCGCTATGGTCATCCTCCTTTTGTACTTGATCCCTCCGCCAATGACTAATTCATTCCGGCTTCTCCGGGTGCCATATCGTGTGTTTAGACTTGATTCTAAAGTTGATTTCATGGAGCAGCACTGTCTCTCAAGATTGTTGAGACTGAGTAGGGATCAACGAGGCGTAGTCGGCATCTCATCCGGGATTGTCACACGGGCATGCGGCTTCTTGAGTCATCTGTAGGTGCGTTTGCCATCACTTCTCTGGGTGCACTTTTCGCGGTTCTCACAGTACAATTGTTGCTTCTTCTCTGTCTGCATCTGGAGCTGCTAGCCTGCTCTATGGGTGAATGCAATTCCCAGTGCATCATTACTGCACTTCCGGTGTGGTAATTATTGGCCGTAATGGAGGGTGCGAATCCCGCATTGTCATTCCGCTCAATAATGATTGTTCCTCGGCTGACGACTTATCTCATACGGCGTCCAGATGGGCGGAATCTGCATGGTCATTGTGTGACTCGGGATGCGATTTGAGATCATATTCGGTCCTAAACCTCGGGAATTTAGGTGCATAGTTTGGCATTTCTCAATAGTACTCGGCATTGTACTCGGTGCAACTTTGCCGCCAGTACCTTGTATGCACCCATATCTCCGTTCCCTAGAAAATTCGTGTTTCAATATACAAGTTGTGATCTTGCAAATTGTTTAACTTCGCATAATCTCACTTTCTTCATATAGGAAAGAGACCGATTGTCATCTGTATCCAGTCATTCATCTCCTCAGATCCATATCTCGAGATGCATCTCCTGTCATCTATCAATATCCGATCTATAGCACTATCCTGCCGCAAGGTATCTCCGGACTGGGTCCATGGCGTGTCATCCATCTCCGGCTGCAATCCATCTCGACTGCAATCCATCTCCAGCTGTGATCCACTTGGCTCCAGCCATCAGATTGCCCGATGTGCGTAACGATGCTCCTATAGGCCGAAATCTGCCTCATGTCATGTAGCTCAGTAAGCTTTTGAAAGGTTATTATTAGTAACCTCTGTAACCTTCATCTTCACCTGACTGTTCATCACAGTCCTATAATCCATCTTGTGACACTTTGTGTATCATAAGAAAATAGCCACAGATCTATCTGTCCATATGGTATAGGATCTTTAGGTCAAAATCAATGATCCGGCCTTGTGAACAAGTAATGATAATCAACGCGATTGCATGAATAACACTCCCCCCAACTCCGAGAAGTGGTAAATCCGCCTATATGGCACATTGTAGCCGGGCTCCAGATCTATTGCATAGCTAATTCACCAATGGGGCGGGGGTGTATTCGGCTTGGAGTTGCTGAAATCTTCCAAGATATCTCCGTATATCGGTGGATATATCCTCCCTTGTCTGTAGGCACCATCATTGTTGTGGTACCGGCTCCATCTGCGAACGTTATTTCTCAATTGATAATAGATATGGAGAGGTAGAGCAATATCCAGAATTCCGGATTTGAAATTGTTCACCACAATAGGGCAATGTCACGCTGTCCAGTACTTCCTTCATGTCTGGGCATGCTGGTAACAGTTGTTCAAGGTTCCATTGTGAACTCAGTTCTGCCACAACTCCGGCCACTGCCCCCTGCTCGCCCGTTCAGTGCCTGGTGTCTATTTCACCGGTACAGATGCTTTTCACGGTCACTCCAAGCTGCCGTATACGAACTCCCAATGTTTGAAAGCATGTTCAAACGACCTCCTCATTGTGCAGCTGATTATCAAAGGTGTTGGCATGCTGTATTGAAATATCCGGAACACACCACTTACTTCGAAACAGGTCTCCTCCAGAGTAGTGATCCAGGAATATTGCCGTGGTATCCTTGATGGCCTGCCCGGTCCACAATCCCCTGTTTCACTCGGCCTGGAGTTGCAGAGGCAAAGTTGAATGCTTTGCAATTTGACGCTAGGAGTCCTGGTCAAGTACCAAGGCTATGTCAATCAGCGTTCAGCTCACAGGATATTCACCCTTGGCTGCCATCATGTGTACGAATAAGCTCCCTGAGCGCATCACATACTTTTTTACGGGTTTGGTTCTACAGGTATACTTCCAGGATCATACATGATCACTGGATAATCCAAATTGGGAAACGCAATCAAATCAAATGATTTATCACTCGGTTATCCTAATTTGATCAACCTTACGGATTTGTTCACCTATTGGTATTATCTTTATTACCCTACCTTCATATCAATAAACCAGCAACTGCGATCATACCGAGTGCAAATAGCATTTGCATCATCTTTACATCAGTATGGGTTGTGTAATCTCTGATGTGAAAGGTGATTCCTGATTGGCCGGAAACCTTATTCCTAGTCACCGAACAAGCAACTAGTCTCTGATCATCTAATCGTTCAGTTCAAGGGAGATGGGGTATGCTCATCATCGGAACATCATGACATCTTGAGATATGCACAGTCATATTAGAGATAGGTCGATCACTGATACTCGGTAAATTGGAGTGCTGTGGACCGAATTGACAAATACCAATCAACCCTTTTTTCAACAACACCTTCTTGGCCTTGGGCGAATGGGACGTATGGTTCTTACATTCTGAGTGGTGAGGGATACTCTCTGTTCAATATATGACGAAACAACTCAGTTGCAGAAAACCGTATATTTGGCTCCAATCATTCTTAGTCAAATTAAGGGTTCTGTCGTTTTCCGCAATGATTAGACAGTTATGTACCATGTAGGTACATAAGAGGGAACTCTCACTGGCTGATGGTGACATGATTCTATTAGTTGTTAAATGGCTTCAGATCAGCTCGTATTCATTGGAGGTATCACCAATATCGATATTGTTGCCATAACAGCTCATTTTCTTGATGATGAGGTTAGTACTCATGGGATGTAGAACTCGACCATCTATGGTCAAAGAGAAATTGCAATGGAGGTTGTGAATGACCCTGAAACAGGCGTTGGCAGGGTGAGTATTGTTAAGGGTGTGCATCGTCTGATTGAAATCAGCGATACCAACATGGAGGAAGGACATCAATAACATCCTATGGAACATACAATCTATGTTCAGATTTTGGCTGGATACCTACTGGCCTTCTCGACCTGCAGGTTAAACCTTGACATTATTCCCGTGTAATATCAGTAAATTCAGTATCGAAGTCAACGAGGATACTTTTCGATTAAAGTCCAGAGTTGTATATTCATCCGCAGTTCTGTATCACACATCAACCTATGACTCTTGATACTTGATCATTCTGAGTACCTTTGTCGAAGAAAGTCATTGATTGGGAAGCGAGCAAGATGAGACTTCAGGGTCTGCTGAACCAGCCCGATAACATCACAGTTAAAACAACACTCTTCAGTCGGTGCTACTCCTTCTGCTGAGGGGAAACTTCTTTGTGGTTTCTTGTAAGACATGTCCATACTTGGAGTGGTCGCACTTGAGGACAGTCGATACTTGCGCATATGTGCCAGGTGCTGAGCCTATACACCTGAGTCCGAAGGGAGTCTGAGCACTAACACGATGGTGTGTTACATTGGGGTATCACCTGAGTAGGATACCCTTGAATCCTGTGCTCCAGTATATTGATAGCATCAAAGACGATACTCTTTAGGCGATACTATATTCCGGGAACAAAGAAAGCAACAGTTTCCATTATATCTTGGGTGCTAATCTATATTCGCTTCCTGAGTCAAGCATTAATCATTCTTCACTTTATTAGTCCAGATGTTATTAGGGACTTGTATTGATTAGACCTTTTGGTGGATCTCCCGGTGTTACATATTTGTAATGCCCAATTGGGACTGCCTGACAACCAAATACGATCCTTGCGTCACACAATTAGCACTGTCTCACAATGACGTCATGTCTATTTCCACATGGCGATCCGACATATCGGTTGAATCTCCATGCCTCAGGTCCATGCTGAATCTGCTTGGGTCCTGTGAGTGCCCACATGGTCCATCCTGTGGTAGCCCCATGGATTCTCACAATCCCAGTTACAAATACAAATCACGATAGCAATCCTAAAAACCACTTTGAATGCCATCGTATGGGCAGAGCGCATATCTGAATTCACTTGTTGGCCATCAGTTTGCGTTCAATTTTTTCAACAAATAGAATGCAGATGGGGCCAATGGTTCTCACTTCTAACAATGATCCTGTGCGGGTGTTGTTAGACATTTTCCCACTGGGAAAATTGAAACTGGTAATTGTGAATCATATCTGCAGGCAACTGTGAAATATTAGGGTGTTATAATACTTCCCTCATGGAGATGCAACACAATCTGCAATTGCTGATCCAACATCTTGAGCTCTGCCCATTGGTAGACCATGATATAGGGAATCTCAATGGTAATCACAGTTACTCCATTAACTCACTGACCATATATAGCCGGATAAAGCTTTTCTTAGCTACTGCGGTAAACCACTAACAGTCTGCTTAACATAGGTAATTCCATTGAGGTGTGTCGCAGGTACTGGTGATTTCAACTGCCATTGTGGATGTAGATTGACGTGAATAACACCTAATTTGGAAACTGAGTCTGGAGAAGTGGCATCTTCGCTATTGCTGGGGACGAGAATCACATGTACATATCGGCTCTGCCATCATCCCAGAAATTGTCAATTGTCTCCCTTGAAAAGTTGCGTATCACATCTGATGGATGGTGCAATTGGTAACCTTCGGGTTCTTATATGCATTCATCAATATGAACTTCAATTACCAAGGTGGTTCAAAAGCAAAAAATATTTCCATCCGGGCGGAGTGGCTCGGTCAGAGTGGACGCTCTCCCTCAGAGCAGTCAGAGAGACCCCGGCGGTGGATTACTCTGCCGACAGCCTCAATACCACACATCGCATTGCATATTGCCCTCCGATCACTGTTTCACCCTTTCTTCTTGCTCTGTCGGTCTCTTATTTTAAACACTCAATCTGGCATTGGGGCCAACTGTGACCATACCTCGAAATAGGTTGATTGGGTACGCGCTTCCATCAGGATTGCAATGGAATGGGTGACGCTGCGAAAATCTCTCCTCGCGTTCATTCTACCTGCGTGCAAATGCCATGCTCTGTTTACTAATTGTACGGGATTGCAAGGCGATGAGTGACGCTGCGAAAATCTCTCCTCGCGTTGCTTCCACCTGCGCTCAAAATGCATTTCTCTCTTTACTAATTATACAAATCATTCGAAGTCGCCAGATCTATGTGGCTATTGACAATCCATTGCTCGTACCGTCCGTCTCCTGTCTCAGTACTGGTAGCTATCTCTGGAACTCCGTGTGTGCCGCCAACGATGTTTTGCACTCTGAAAACTTGCAAAGCAATGGCCGCCGGTCCTTTTCTCACTTGTACAAAATTCGAGACTGGATCCAAGTTACCCGAGTTTTCCAGTATTGTGGTGAGCGGCAGGGCTATCCAGTCCTCAACAAAAGCTCCATCCTCGATTTGAAGCTTGATTTTGAATAGTCGTTGCAGTTGCCACAGGACACGCACATTCTGCGCGCCATAACATCTCCCCGTGTGTTGCTTTACCCACACCCAGTCGTTCCATCAATCCCCTCCACCCCAGCTCTGGCATCCTGTGCAGCGACACATCTGAGCTATGCGTTCACCTTCTAAACCCTCAACTTGAACCTTAATACCATTGTAAATACAGAGCTTCATGGCATGCAGTTGTTCATCTGATATACACCTCTTGTAACGATTTTTATGCTGTATGAATTGCCGCATGCCGGTGTATATTGCCGCATGGTGCGTTTTGTCATGTGCATTGTCAAGTAATGCTCTGAAGTGTTTGATCAAAGCATAAGGGGGCTTTCAATCACGGCAATTTGGGGGTTCCATGAATTCGGGCTTCGCATATGACTGGGGGCTCAGGGGGGTAGCCAGATCAGCACCAGAAGGGAGGACTTAGCATGTGGCAGCGCTGTTCTCCCGACGCTGAGCGAGGGCTTGGAGACTGAGCTCTCTGACTTCGAAGCAGAGGATGCCACGCTGAAAGGTGATTACTTGTGGCAGGTAGTTGAGATTGTGATTGGAGGCGTTCCAACCGTCCATGAGGTTCGTTTTATGTGCTTGTCCATGTCTCTCGGCAGAATACTGTTGCAAGGCTCTGTATTGACGAATCTGTCCAACCCAATGAGACATCAAGTGGATCTTCGGAAAGTAGAAGTCGGCATCTATCTCCTTGGAAACATCTATCTTGTGGCTGATATAATCCCGCCAGGCGTTTATTTCGCGCCGCTTCTTAGACGGCGTCCAAGTTTCAGCATTTGTTTCCTCGTCTACAGTTCACTTCTTCAGGAGTTCCGTTCTCAGGGTATTGCCTTTGGCCTTCGCCTTTTTGCCGGCTCGCCCGAGTAAGAAAACATCATTCAAGGTGTGAAAACGAGCCATGGCATCCTCCATGTAGCACAACGTTGCATCATCGTGAGATTTTTATCAAGCATACATATAGAATTCTAACAATGCCCTTGTGCACTCAATTGCGTGATTGAATATGGGACGCTGAGCAGGGCTTCTGCCTCGTAGAGACTGGGTTACAACTCCAAGCAGGTACCGGCTCATTTCCTTCATCTCCTTCCCATTCCATTGAGAAACTTCTTCATAGGACTTATTTTTTGGTGTTCGGTCGTGGTAGGCAGGCATGAATAAGCAGATTGCATTGGACTTGTCGAGCCGTTCGTGTGTCTTCATGAAGTGGAGAATCCACTTCTGGAGGTGGTCAAGCATGGCGATCTGCATTGTATGGAGGAGGTCGGGCATAGAGAGGTCGCTCATGATACAGGGAATATGTCGAAACATGTTGAATGCTCGGTGAAGAGGCACGCGACGAGAGTCCAGCATTGGCTGCCTTGGTGTTGGCATTGCGGAGCGTTCGATATAGGTTGTGATCCCGCCGGGGGTGTTGCTTGTCAGGAGGGACATCATCTCCAAGTTGGTTCTTTGGACACTCGCACCAAAAGCAGACATGCCGCTCGAGATGATGTAGGTCGCTACACTCAGGGCAATCTGCAAGCCATGCTGCTAAAACCGGTTTGCAACTCCTGAAGTTGCCATCTGCACAGAGAATGTTGTAATACCCGCTCTCGGCAATGGGATTGTGCTTAGTGGCGAGTGGCTGGAGGAACCACCGGAGTGCTTTGTTCAGCACCTCTCAGTTTGTTTCCCTCTGCTCATCCAGCCGCTTCTGAGGAATATTGCGGTTCTTGATTGGAATCGGCAGGAGAGCGACCATCACGACGCGGTGTGTTGAGGGCATCTGGCAGATCTTCGAAGATAGATTGCCAATTGTCATATATACAGGCCACTCTTTCTTGTCGCCAGCAAAATTGGAGAGATGTATTCTGTCGGACATGATGATCAAGGGAACCTGTGTATCCCCCACTCTGAGCGTTGCCTAAACGTCAATTAGCACGTTATTATCCTGGAGTATCTCTGCTTACCTGTGTCTCCCACCACCAGTCCGCACTGTGCATTTTGGTATAGAGGCGTTTCGGTGGCGTATCACTGTTAAAGCCATGCTGAGGGGCGTAAATATGATGCTCGGCGTATGCTGGCTGCCGCATCAACCATCTCATGCTTTTGATGATGTCTCGACTCCATTATTTGATGGGGCTTTGGTGATTGTCATTCCATGTCATATTCTCGAGAGTGTGTAGTTCCCACCCCCCGAGAGCCAGATCATCTGGCATGCTAGCCACGAGCTTCTGGACACCATCCCCGTTTCTGAAGCTTGGGAAATGCAGCCCGGTGTTTTCTTCCTTCAGCACGTTGTCATAGTATGTCCTCATGCCCTTCTTCTTGATCCCACACTGGATATATTTGTACTCTTCACGTGTCGCAAATGGGTAGTAGGGATTGTTCTGTAGGTTCGTCTGCAGGAAACCCTGAGTGTCGCGTTCCCATGGCTCAGCAATGTAATCGGTTCGCGGAGCACCTGCACCGGGGTATGGTTCCGTCCGCGCCAGCAGAGATGGCAGTGGTTGAGACTCCAAGACTGCGATGTTTTCAACGTGTTCGAGGTAGGGAGATGAGTCCAAGTCTTTGACTGAATCTTTGTTAGCGTTGAATTCACGACGCTGAGCAGTTTTAACGTGTCCGGGCGCGCTGCGAATAGTCAGATTCTTTGCAACTTGACGGTGTTCAGGATGTTGTAATTTGATATGTTTAAGTCGCCAGCTGTCTGAGGTGAACATATTTCGGCATGAAAATTCGGGGCAACCGAATGGGGTCTTCTCTGTCATTGTCGACGACATGGGAGAACTGGAGTATTCACTGTAGAAAGGGACAAAAGTTGGTGCTGGGCCTGAGCAGTCTGGTGTGGGTATAAGCTCACAATACTTGAGAGATTTATTGAGCCTCAACACCATCACGCCAGCAGTTGCAAAAACACTGCATGCGCAATGTCCCATAATACGATGAATAAATGAAAAATACACCCTGAGCAATCCAAAAACCTCGCGACGCGTGTAATAATCAATGCCTGACATAAATAGATTAGAACAAAGGAAACGAACAAGCCGGCAACCCTAACCCAAACGAACAAAACACCCCCACGCGTGCCTTAATCAGTGCCTGAGATGAATAGATCACAGCAGAGGAAACTCACAAGACATGAACCGGACTCTAACCCAAACGCATGCCTCCTCTGCAACGCGAGGACTGTTTCTCTCCTCGCCTACCGAGCCATCCAGGCGCGACTCAGGGGAGGGACATCAGGGAGAGGGACATCGGGCAGAGGGACATCGGGGAGAGGGTCATCCGGGAGAGGGACATCCGGGAGAGGGTCATCCGAGAGCGGGCCATCCCGGAGAGGGACATCCGGGACAGGGACATCTGGCACAGGGTCATCCGGGAGAGGGCAAACGGGGAGACCGTCGCCACCTGCCGATTCGCCGAGTATATGCTGCTCCACATCGAAATCTGATGGGTTTCCGGTAACCTCAGCATCTCGCATAGTTGGTGCTGCTGGGCGAGGTTTCTGTGGCGTCCCAAGCCCCAAGAACTCCAGCCGACTGAGGGTATGAGTCTCCAGAGTTCATGGTCGTGGGAGAGGCTCCGTGGTTTGTGGCCGTGGGGCAGGCGCTGGAGGTTGTGGCCATGGGGTATGCTCGCGCATCTCCCAGGCTTGCTCAGGTAGCACGGTTCATTCATCGTCTACCATGGTATCAGCATCGTCAGCCGATTTATTTACCATCTCTTTCTGGCCAATCGTCCGAGGTTCTTTGCCATTATCCTCATCCTCCTCCTCATCCTCATCCACCATCTCCTCCTCCTTCTCATCTTCCTCCTCTTCATCTTCCTCATCTTCACCATCCCAGTCCATATCCACATCGCCGTCGATGTCAACGCCATCCGGTGCGTCCACATGATCCTCAATACACATATTCACATCAAGTTCTGAGTCATATTCGCCGTCCGACTCGGCAGAGTCGGTATCATCGTCTGAGGCAATTGACACGGCAGGCGATGCTTCTGGCTCTAAATAAACCCGCTCTAGTTTGCCCTCCGTGTCCCAGACTGCCTTGGACATTTCCTTCTGTAGTGTTAGCAACGGGTCCGGGTTTTGACCTGCGGTTCGGATCGGATCCGTTCCAGAACCGGCCAAAAACCCGGACCGCCTTTGTCTTGGCGGGTTGTTACCCGGCCCGGACGTACAACTGCGGGTATTCGGCCGGGTTGGAACCGAACCACGGTTCCAAATTTACGGTTCCTCCAGCTTTGGCTCCAATTAAGTATGTGAGTTCTGATCGTACTGCAACATGATCAGTACGTAGATTATGCAGAATTATGAGCTCTTTCACCTCCAGCATTCTAATTTGCGATCTAACTGATATTCGTTGAGTGGCTGTGAAAAAAGGGCCAATTCTAAGCGAAATTCGCGGGTTTTCGATCGCGACTCCACAAATATTGGTCGGATCGCATATCCAACAGCGGGAGGTGAAAGAGCTCGTAAAACTGCACAATCTATGTACTGATCATGTCACATTACAATCAGAACTTAAATACTTAATTGGAGCCAAAGTTGTGAGGTTGAAATGCCGGGTTTTTGGTGGTAAAACCGGCCCAATTGCAACGGTCCGGGTTTTCGTGTGGTAAAAACCGTTGCAACGGTTCGGTTCCGGTCCCAACCCTAACCCGGAACCGTTGCTAACACTATCCTTCTGCAACTGCAAAGCAACGGCACGAGAGATATCATCTCCTCCTCGGGTGTGTTCAACAATACCTTTCCCTTTACCGTTTCCCTTCCCCTTCCCCTTCCCTTTCCCCTTCCCGTCCTCAGTCGCCTTCCCTTTCCCCTTCACATCCTTTGTTCCCTTCCCTTTCGCGGTCCCTTGCTCACCGCCCTGCGTGTCCTCCTCCCTCTCGCCATCGTCATTTTCATTGCCATCACCAGGACGGCTCCTTCCACCGCTTGGCGCACCGGGATCAGCCCAGTTGTTATCATCATCATCCTTGTCGAGTATCTCATCCCAATTCAGTGGTCTAACGGCCAGGAAGTCGCCTGGTATGTACTGCCAACAGCTTGGCGGCTCAATCTTTGCCCTGGGATCATCGCTACCGTACCAAGAGAAATGCTCACCAGTGCATTCAACCTTCGCTGAACTGGTTGTCTGCAGATCGGAGCGATCGACTTGATCCCCGAAGGCACGGGGGTTGTCCGACCTCTAATTGTTCATTTGGTCGCGGGTTTTGTCAAACATTTGGCCCATATATGAGCGGAAGGCAGCCCACCACTGCCGAAAAGGTGAACTCCTGCTCCTGCGGTCTGGCCACATCAGCTGGAATTGTACAAAGTGGCGAGTCGTGACTGGATCAAGAAAGATTATATCATAAACAAGGTCCCATGCCCTCACATCCTTGACGCTGCAAACATTGTATATCCGTATGTGTCCACGGATGTGTTCCAAGACGAATCCCTTTATACGGTCCCGATCCAACGACAGCCATCGATTTATAACCGATGTCGGCATCTTTGCCCTAGCTATCCCCTTTCCTTTGCTGCTGCCCATGGTCGCCATCGCTGCGAGTTGAAAATGAATCTAGATCCGAAACGTTAGCATTATGATACAGTTGTAGGGGAAGGAAGCCCAGAGGGAAAGTACAAAGTTGTGTACGTTATCGCGTGTATTTTGGAACCAGAGGCATTGGTTTGTGCAAGTCACGTGATGTCGGGATCAGGATGCTGGCAGTGTGTATAATACGGGAGTAAAAGAGAACAGAGGTCTAGGCGGGAAGAAGCGACATCTATACTCGAGTTCCGGTGATTTCTTGGTTCATGGTTCAACTTGTGAGTTTTGTTGGTTAACGAACACAAAACGGCCCGGCCTTCATCTTGCAGAACTACCAGCCACCTCATGAACGACAAGCCTCGAGACGAGATTTAGCACTCACGGAGAGGACAGTTTACCACTCCGGGCGTTGCCTTTGCATCATACATCAGTTTTACTGCTCAGACCTCGTGCATCTCGGAGCAAACTGAGTAGTTCTCAAGTTGTCCCAACTGTGCAGCCATCCAACATGGCTACCAACGCCTAGCAGTGCAAAAAGCACACCAAACTGATGTCATAGGATAGAGAATATGTCATTGTTCGCTTCGCGATGCTTGCAGCTCCGGCAAAGGCACATTTTCACCGGGAAGCTGAAGATATACGAAATCGATGGTTCGAAGTATTGTGCCAGGAACGAATGCAATACGATCATAATCGCGCCAAGATGGCATAAACACCCTTCAAGCGATGCAAATAGACCTTCAGACGTTGCTGTAACAGTGAATATCAATGCTCAGTTCAATCTGAGTTTAATCTGAGTTTAATCTGATCCCAGTCAACCCCATAATTGAATGCTATTGAAGGGATCTCATCACTGAGTATGGTCAAGGTTTGGAGTCTGGCGTGGTCCACACTGCGCCTCCCTTTGTTGTCAAAGCCTCCATGGTCGCTCAAATCGGAGTCTACCTCGCCTGCCTTTGCATAGGCATGCACAAGCAATCGTTCAGACTTTCTTCACGTCGAACATCTGTATTGGACTATGCATTCCCAAAGCCCTCACACTGACACGACTCCGGTCATACGAAATGTTCGAAGTCTTGTGAATGGTCAGAAACAACAAATGCGTGGGCCTTCGGGGAATTCTCCACTTCCGCCTGCTGAGAGACTCGTTTCCGTACTGGTTGGCAAGAGGGATTCCTCTCAAGGAGGGAGTTCCATACCCTCTACAATCCAAGGTCAGAACTCCACCCCCTCATCTTCGCTGAACAATTCTCACATTGCAGATATCAATCAACCCTTGACTTCTACCCCGTCAGCTCCACAGCGACAGACAATAAATACTCCAACTGCCATGCCGGGTACAAGCAGCCGTAGCACACCAGCACCTGGAGGAACCTCAACACGTCGCGTTGTATCCAGCCCCGCATTCGGCATTGTGATCACTCCCACTCCTCTCCGAGGTCTCGACCACCTGCCGACCTCCATCCCTAATCCAGAAGCCCGCGCGATCATTACAAATCCACTCTGAACGCGAGCTACTGACAAGAATCAGAGACAGAGGCATTGGCAATTGCAACCGCTGGCGGTGTGTACACCTCGATCAATGGTTTCCGGCCGTCGCAGCATCCATCGATTTGGTCACTCAGACATGACGTGTGTTGTGTTTGCAATGGGCAGACTCGTGGAGCTCTACATGTGGAACAGACAGCCGTTGATGAGTGCAACCGGCTTGGAGACAGTAAGTTATGCAACGCGACGCGTTTCAAAAGCATTAGCTGAAGGCCCACACTGGCAGATAATAGAGACATACTGGATCACCGCTATGCAGCAAAACAACATCTGGTCCATAGCATTGGAGGCACGCACATAGGACATCTTGAAAGAGGTATGCTGAATCAACGGCCCAGATCGGATAGTACACACTCAAACCGGTACTAGGTTCGAGCACAAGTTGATATGGTAATGTCCCATTTTATTCACTCAGCAAGGGAAAAGAGAGCAGAGCTTTATGATCTCCACTGGTTTGAATCCGCCGCAGAGCGTTTGAAATTCATTTATTCCCTTCTGGCAGACAATAAGTATCTTTTTCCAATCGCAGAGCGTGTGGAAGGTGGTGTACACGGTCCAAATCCAACGCAGAGACAGTCGAAAGCTGCTAACGAATGGCTAGCGTCCACTTTACTTCCTGGTGGAAGCAATCCCGCGGTGTATCTACATCAAATTTTATCCTCAGGCGAATAACCGCGGTAAGTATGCTGATGGATTTTATAATTCCATCATTGATGACAAGGACGGTCATATACCCTCGCCACTCATCATGTTTACCTGCACCGCGTTGTGCCATGCTCTCCTGGAGTGGCAAAGGAACAAAGGTGTTCATCTGAAAGCTTCCAAGTCAAAGCTGAAAGTGGACAGACCTGATCGCTCGAACTACTTGAACTGCAAGAATGACGGTGGTCAGATCGCATCCTGCTGCGCTGTAACGGGTCGCAAGGTGTTGACCTCGCCTGGCGTTGGAAACACATATACATTCTGGATGGATACCTGGAACACACTACCGGAGAGCTACCAGCAAAGGGTGTATTACAACACTCTTGCCACAGTCAAGCGTCAGATCCAACAGGCGGGGAACCCAACACCTGCCGTGGTGATCAGCGTGTAAGCAGCGCGTGTTGAAAATGCTATTGGTCTTGACTATTTGACCTCCGAAGGGGCGCTTGAGGAACCTGAGATCGGAAGCACTGACCTAAACATCCCGATAGACAACAATTGCACGGATGATGAACTGCATTTCTGGGTGCCAGGTGGCAGCGGGGATTTCGAAGATGCAGGTGACGAGAGCGATGCCATTCCCACCACCAGCCGGCCATGACAGGCCGCTACTGAACCCGAAAGGTTTGACCTGGGAACCAGTGATGTCGACGGGTATGAGAGCGAAAATGGCGATGATGCGGATGCAGGTGAGGAGGAAGAAGCATCGCAAGCCGATGATGGATCAACACAGAATGTGGAGGACTGAGCGCATAGTACTAGAGAGTGTGAAGATTGGACGGTATATTTCAGACGTGTAAAATACGATATTGGCGAAGGAAATGCAACGGCAAGCGATGTATCTGAAGCGAAGACTGTATTGCAATGAGTGACAAAATCTCAAAGCTAAACATAAAGGAGAGTGCGGCATGTGGCTATCGGCCGAAGAAAGGCATAAACATCACCAGGCATTGTGTAAATGGCTACTGCATACCTGCAACCTCTGCGAAGAGTGTAACATACGTGTCATTCTGATAGTGCGTATACGTCACCACATTCCGGACGCAAAGTAAAGGAAGGCTGACGCCGGAGCAGCGAGCGTAATATACAACGTGACGCGTCGCAAGAATACAAGGCATGGTATAATAGCCGCCGCAAGGGATGTATGCAACGCGACCCGTCGCTTGGGCGACGGGTGGCGTTTGACTCTCTGTCAGATGGTACGAGGTTCTGCCAGAGCCGTCAGAGCCGTCCAGAACACCCGGGTGTTTCAGACAGAAACTAGGGTTGTTGCGGATGTGGAAGCTCACTATCAACAATATCACCCAATATCGATGAAGGAAGGGCTATTACCCAACGGAATTCTACCACCTGCCGGCTGAGATCACCCTGGGCCATGATGGTTTGACTTCAGTAGGTGCACCTGAATGGCCATCGACGAACTGCCAATTAACCATCGACTCATAGACAACGTACCGGGTGCACCACCACCTGATGATACTCCCAATGAAGAACTAATAGACCCTCAGCAGCCTGATCTCACCTGTACCCCTGATCCAACCAAGACAAAGGTTCATAGGCAGGTAGTTGGACTGGACAATGCGGGGGGGAAAGCATATGGCAAAGCAACTGGATTATACAACAACCATCGCAAGTACTCAGAACAATGGAATCCATGGCATGCACTTCGGTCCGCTCACGACTTGCACCAGGCTCTGTCATTTTGCCAGCAAACGAACACCTGGATAGATCAACATTTCAGGCGTGGACTGGACAACTACAAAATCGAATCATTCCAATCGGCCGATGCCCAAGAAAAGCTGCTCTCTGAACTAGGTTTCGGGCTCGGTGTTGATAGTTCGATTGAAGATGACTCACATATCTTCGGAACATTATTCTAGAGGGATATTTTCAAATGTGTCCAGTTCCTTTTGGCACATCTCCCATATCAGGCGCACCTCAATTCTGAACCAGTGCGCCTCGCTGACTCTAAGGGTCATCGAATCTACAGCGAGATGCACACGGGAGATTGGTGGTGGGATACAGAGGATCAACATCCTGCCGGAGCGACGATGGTGCCAGTCATTTGTGCATCCGACAAGACTCACTTGACCAATTTTGCGGGAGATCAACATGCCTGGCCGCTGTATCTCACAATTGGTAATATTCGAAAAGATATCTGCCATACACTGAAAAAGCGTGCCTGGATTCTTGTCTGGCTGATCCCATGTCCCCCGAAAGGTGCCAAAAACATTGACAAGGCATGGCATTCCTCGGTTGAAACTGTGCTGTCTCAACTGAGGCATCTTGACAACACTGACCCCGGCTTGAAATGGGATTGTGCAGATGGATTCCAGCGACAATGTTACCTTCCTTTGGCTGCCAGGGTGGTGGATTATCCGGAACACGTCATGATTGCTCCAGTCTCATATGGCTCATTCCCGATGTGTGAAATTCCCAAAGGTGCGCCGATGGGGCATTCAACTTTTCAACCCCTCGATAACTCAAGAGACCATCATATTTACTAGGAGCTGCTGCGGGACAATCATATTGATGCTCTGCACACTGTAGGTGTCCACCCAATCTGCAACCAGTTCTGGCAATACCCTCTCTGCAATGTCTATCGGCTTTGGCAGCCTGATGAATTGCATCAGCTGCTCCTGGGGTTAGTTAAAGACTTATTGCACTGGCTGCTCAAATACCTTGAAGCTAGAAATGTCAAGGATCAATGTGACAATCGATTCACATCGGGGCTCCGATATCACGGTTTCCAGCACTTCTCTAAACCATTCGATTCATTGAATGGCGGCACCTGGCGACGTAATGAGATGCGTGGAATGATCAGAACACTGGCAGGGAATTGCGCTCCAATTCTTGTCTGCTCCACAGATGACGGGAAAACTGCGGCGGAAACACCCTCCAATGAAATGGTACTGGGAGCAGTTCGGGCATTATGTGAATTCTCTCCACTTGTTAGCCTACAAAATTAGTCGGACCTATCTCTCAAAGCACTGGACGATGCACTCAAGCGATTTTACCAGATGAAGGAAATTTTTCGTGAACAGAATATGTCGAAGTGTGTGATGGCCAAAGTGGATGACCTGTTGGTAAATGAATCCCATCAGTTACGCAAACAAAAGATTCATAAGATTCCTGCTGCAATGGAGGCTGTTGTGTATGGGGCTGAAAAGATTTCCACAACCAAACGTAGGCAATTTCAGGTGCACCTGAACAGAGCCCGACAAGCGGCCACGACTTGGTCAGATGCTGAGCGTCAGAAGGCAATCGAGCGATTGGAGCGCGAAATCCATCTGGTGACACCTGCTAAACGCAAACTTTTCGATAAATTATTCGAATGTCATGAGCAACAACTATTTCACGATGTCGGGACCAAGGCAACCAGCCCCAGAAGCAAATTCGATTAAGACCTTGCCATAATGAAACATGCCGCTGAAGATGAGGCTTACAGAGCGGCAACCATGACCGCCCACAAGCGACAGCAATTTCCGATCTACCTATCCGATGCTGACACAGATGCCATGACCTGGAGCTTGGCTGGTACGGAGTGGGACACTAACCAGCTGGAGAGAGAGATTTATGGCATCACCTCAAATGAACAGAAGCGGTTCAAGACGGAATTCTCCATCCATTTGATTGAGTTTGAAGCATCATGGGAGACAATCGGCATTCAAGAGCTCCGGATATCCATTGAACAACGCGTAATGCATTTCGGACATCCACAGATGCATCTCGTGAGCCATATCTCAGAGTGTATTCAGCAAATGGGTTCTGGTGACAATTTCACCACTGATATTTCTGAACGGCTACATATCGCCAACGTGAAAGAGGCATATCAATCTACCAACAAAGTTAATCACATTTGACAGATGCTCAAGCACAATGACCGGTGTACCGGTCTTCACTATATGGAGGAGACACTATCATATCTTGCACTCCAAGGCTGGTACGATATTGACTCGGCAAAAGTTT
>Ga0307512_10000435_pt1 | contig 61350 bp, 68 predicted proteins | sample 14_EM_MG_FD_200267 | JGI IMG/M metagenome (GOLD analysis project Ga0307512, IMG submission 200267) | Populus trichocarpa ectomycorrhiza microbial communities from riparian zone in the Pacific Northwest, United States - 14_EM | ecosystem: Host-associated > Plants > Roots > Unclassified | place... | reverse complement strand
CAGCCATTGGCATGATGATTGGAGAAGACAAGGTGATGTTGTGGTTTATTGTCGAAGGGAAAGGGACACGGGGGTAGTGTAGGATGATAAGAAGGATCGTAGGTTGATAGAACGGTGATGCTTGTGTTTTTCGGGGATCTAAAGAGCGTTATACATTTTCTTGAAAGGGAACTTTGAGGTCTTTCGTTAGGCAATCGACACTTTTCTTTCCGTCCCTAGTCCGTACAATGTCGCCTGCGTGCTTTGAATAGAAGGAGAGTGGAATAGGGCGTTACAGGTTCCCAGTGGGGTATGAGTCAAGCCGTAATTTGTGTCTCCTTCTAACTCTTTGCTTTCTCGTGGATCTTCTTCGGCAGTGGGCTCTCGAATCAAACAAATGGCGGATTGTGGACCAGGAGCTCCAAGCGATATAGTACAAGATGGTCAAAATCAATAAAAACAGACAACAAAAAATCAGCCACGGAAGAGCCGAAGAAATCGCATGCAGAGAATGCAGTAGCGAATGGGTCTTTAAAGATTGTCTATGGGATTATACTCTATACCCACCGCATTTATTGACGGAGGGGAGGGTGTTGCCATTTGTGCTGCAAGCCTTGCATGGTGACCCTTCCCTCTCTATCCGCTGTTGGGAGGTAGAGTATGTCCCCAGCCTCTTCTGGGGGGACATGTCTCAGTGCTGAAAGTGTAGAGTACAAAAATTCTCGCATACCTGCGGTAAGGATTTGGTACTGAAAGCTGCAGTCTCTCTCATTCATGATGCTCCATACCTCCCTGGTGAAGTTTCAACCACTGATCATTTCCGGTACTAAAGCAGACCTGGAGAAAGAAGCCTTGCCGAGGCGGTATTAGTCTCGTAATGCAGTATGTGTCTTCCCACTTGGTTTCAGGAATTTCCCCGGCAGATCTGCGTTTGAAGTTTATGAGTTTATGGGCAGATCTTCCAGTTGAATGGTAGAGTACTCCCGCTTCCCCCGCTTCGCCCCCCCATCTTTCCTTCCCCTCTGGTGGCCAAAAACCAAACACGCGTCCATCCCATCACGTTGGTGTTCCCGTCCCAGGACGACGACAACGATGACGCTCGATTGTGTCGTTTGCCGCTGCGGATCAACATCTGCGTAGGTATGCCTTTTTTTGCTCTCTTTGCCTTGTATGGTAGAGTCGACAGATACGGTAGGTGGGCTTGTGTTCTGCCCGCATTGGGTATCGCACGGTATCTCACTCGGCACTTCTGTTATCACCGAGGCTATCGCTATTAGTTTTTTCCCCTCACTTGTCCAGCCAGTGTCACCCAACAAATTATGCACAAAGCCTTTCATGTCCGCGCGTCCTCTAGCGGCGAGACCGTCGTAGCGGTTACGCAATATATACCACGGTATGTAGTCGAATCCCTTAATGGACATGGGTTGACGATTCGAAATGAGGCTTATTATTGACTTGGAAAAGCTTGATTACTTTACCGGTAGCCCATTCTATATTGCATACCCTCGAATACACATTATGTACACCATGTTTTCCAGCCATCTATGTTCATCATCCATCCATTCATACATGCTTATGAACATGAAGATATAGGTATCCAAAAGCTAAATACAAAACCCACGCCAGATATAAACGCCGTCAACTTAAACCTATTAATAATACAACCATGAAACAAAAAATGAGGTCGAAGATACGGCAGCCGCGGAAGTCGAGCGGAGGAATATAGGATGAGGACCTTAGGCGGCAGGTTTGGGCGGAACCTGGACCTGAGGAAGTTTTGGGGCGCCAATTCCAGCGCCATTCAGATTGAACCACCGAGGAGCGCAGCTGTAGCTATTCAAATCAAAGTTTCGGCTGCGGTCGCAATAACACCGCCCACTAAGATGGCTTTCATCATCCTGAGGGCACCGAGCTGCCGGACTGTGGTTATAGCCAAAATCTGAAAAGTGATGGATTTTGGTCTTCTGTATTATTGTAAGCAATAAGTTTAAGGTAATATCGAAAGACCAATCTTACCGGCAATAACAAAGCAAGTGCGAGTGAATGAACCGGGGCATCTCCCCAACGCTCATAGAAAAAGCCCCCTGCTGTGTCTAGGTAATCAAAGTACTTCTGATATGCGGGGCTTCGGAAAAAGTTTAAGTTTGCAATCTCGAAGTTGCTCCAAAAGTGGCAGAGGTTGTAATTGCCAGTAATCTTTTTCTCGACAAAAGCTTTAGATACGTTTGCATTGTCAACAATCCAGTTCAATGAGTTATCCTCAGAGAGAAATTCGGGATTCTTCTCAACAAACTCCTTGGTATGGTCGAAGAGTGTGGGGATGGTGCTGAGGAATTCGTACATGGCAATGACCCATCCATATACCTTGTTGTTTTCGCGCATGAAAGTGAAGGGGTCGTATGGAATATCGCAGTAAATCTCGATATCCGGTTCCACTCTCCAATACCAGTCGTATTTCTTTAGAGCTTCCTGCCGGAAAAAGAATCCAGAATTGAAGCGGCACATATGTCTGTATGAGAGTGAACCGCCGTATATTACGCCTTCCTTCTTGAGCATTTTCATTCCGTTGTCGATGCGAGTTTTATTGAGAGTTTCCGGGATACTCCAATGCTCCTTTGGAATTTGTACGTATTCGACCGGACCGCTTGCCATACCCGTGGTGTAGTTTATGAACTAAATCGTCAGTCAACCTCTATCCCTTCATCGTAGCGGAAGATGTACATACGTCATTTGTAAATGGTTTATCGTTCATGAAGGTCCACGGATACTTGTAGTGCCGATTGAAGCGATCTTCAACCATACGCATAGAACCCAACGCTTTTTGCATCTCTCGATTCCTAAAGGGCTGTCAGAGAATGCACTTAAAGACATCGAGGCAGGCACAAAACATGCCTCACAAGCATAAGCAATGTAGCCTTCTCCTTCCCTATTGTGACCTTTGAATTCGATTGATCAGGTTTCGATTTGGGCTTCGATTTAGGCTTCGATTCTTTGGTGGAAGTCGGTTGATGAACTTCCTTCTCAAGACTGGGTGTTACTTTGCCGTTGTTGGTCGAGCCGATGAATTCCCCAGAACTAGATATTACTTTTCCGCCGACAGAGGTTATGGATTCCCGCAACTCGATACTCGTAAAAACATGGTATATTAATACAAAGAGTGCTAGTAAACATAAGGTCCGAACTGCCACTCGTTTTGTCGTCAACCGTGACAATGGGATGCTTCCATAGCTGCCGTCCTTCCAGAAATGAAGCTTCTCCATGACTCTCCGTCAAGGAAAGGTTGGGGAAAGGTGATTGATATATCTCTCGAGAAAAGCCGTTGTTGGCGCCGCATATAAGTTGAACGAAGAAAGAAAAAAGCACGAGCCGATCCCGCGGGCTGTGCTGTATTTAAATACTTCTGCAGGGAAGGAAGGGCTGAAAACGTTATCTCGTTCGTTGTCGTCGTCGCCTGCCTGCCTGCCTGCCTGCCTGCCTGCCGTAGATCCGAACTGGCCAATATATTGGAGAATGTAAAGAATAAGTGGGTTAGGGCAATAAAAGGAAGAAATCAAGCTCACTAGATCGAGATAGGTTTTACTCCGCTATTTCGATAGTGCCATCAGTAATCCTAGTCCGGCGGTTTTCATATTGTTAGCCCTTTGAGTAAATGAAAATCGGGTAGAAGCGCGTCTTTGTTTCACCTTGAGACGCGTGGATTAATCGATTTTGAAGGATTACGTGGCCGACTGCAGCGGAAAAATTCCTACTGTGTCACCAGCCGGTGGGTAGTTTTATTTCTATTCATTCTGGTAAGCAGAAACTCTAGCCGCGCAAGCCTGTGAGCGGGGCTAATATAGGAACGAAGTGTCGTGTTCTCTAGGCAGTTGTGCGCCGCACGATTTGTCCCAAAGTCACGTGATATACTGTTGCCAGCCTCTGTGGCTGGACTGATGATTGCTTTTTTTATATACTACTTGGAGTATAACAAAAAACCCTGTTTATTGATAGAGTACTATACCGGTAGTTGTATATGCACTCTAGTACTTTGAATCACAGCAATTCCGAGCCCTGAAGGCCTCGGTACGGTAGTGAACTGGCTATATGGTTATTCTTCAGATAGTATCATAGCTATAGGTATGGCCATGATATCTTCTACCTAATTTCCGGGCTTTATGCTGTAAGTACTGAGCATATAATTGCCTTATTTATCACGCCAGAGTCCCTACCCACCAAACTATGGCACTATGGACACAGTGAGAGAATGGTTCCCTCCAGCAACACTTCCCTGTCAAGTAATCACAGCTAAGCACTCGCCCCCATAGACTCAAGTATCTAAAGCTTGACGTCTCACCTTCAATCTGCCGATTTTAACATTGCTCCGGTGGCGTGAACCAGTGGTTTCACGCTTCCCATCCAAACGGTCCATTGAATCAAAATACTTATCGTATTTCTCCGTTGAATCCGGTGAGGCGACTTCTAGCCGCCCAGGCTGACGCGGATCGGTCTGATAAGCTCACTTGAGGCGTGGTGAAGCTCGTCCGAACCGCTCTGCCTTATGCGGGTTTGTCGGCCATTCCGGCGAAGCAGAGGAGGCACGGTGCGTGAACGCCAGAAAAATATAGAGATTAATGCTCGTATGTGCGATGCTCTCACAACACGACGTATCGCTACTTGCCCAATTTAGCGAGAAGAGCTTCAGGTATTAAATTGCATAAATAATTAGTGATTAGCACTGTGTGAAGGGACGGATGATGGGAAACTCTAACTGTAACAACCCTAACCTTCGATTTGCCGTCTCCTGTCGACGTTCAGTTATCTTCGCCTTAGGCTAGAGTGGTCTCTAGATGGATTTATGGTCTGGAAATGAGCGCTATTCCTGTTGATCGAAATGACGAAGTGACTCCTACGCTTGAGATATATACATAAGTCCGTGTAAACACCGGCTATCGGTATATACGGCCGGGTACTTATCCGTGCACCGAATACGCAACACCTCATTTCTTCATATCACTGGGTGCTTGCTAGAGGTCCTGCTCGATTCTGTTGTGTTTTACACAATTCGCGGTAATAGTTTTTGACCCTACTCCTAATCCTATTCCCGGAATTCATGGCTTTAGCAAGTTCCTCCGCTTCATCATGGCTGGCCATAGTGGCTGGGACGGGGTAGGGTGCTTTGTAGGGCCTTGTCTGGCGGCTCTAAGTCAGTGGATAACATGGGCTAGTGTGGCTTCTAGGTATCCCTACGAAAATTTGCCCGGCCGACGCTAGGGTATGGCGAGCTTGCACATGCCCGAAGGAGCCGAAGGCGAGTTCGGCCAACTTTTAGCACACATTTGTTCATTCTCGGGGATAGCTTTGATTCTTGATTTCTTGATAAGGAGTGGCGGAGTCAAGCACTTGCTTCATGTAAGACTGTAACAGAACATAATCACCCGCTGCCGAGAGCAAGATTTGTGCAACACAGCAGTCTTCTAGCGCTGACCAGTACCAAAAATGATGAGATTTACGTTCTCTGCTGCTGACGTTGGTCAGTGCATATATGCTCTGCACTTGCTAGAGTGCTAGAGTCCAATCAAGTCCACACGAGCAGGGTCTGCCCTCCTCACAAGGGCGTCCCGCCTCGATAGACTCTCCTTCTGCAATACCCTCCCTATCCTCGTAAACGGAAACACAATATGTGTGACCTTCGCAGTAACCAAAGCAATTGGTATCGGCCCGTACGAGTTGCTATCCAAGCTGTGAAACGCCTCGTCTCCTTCCACCCATAATTGCCCTTTTGGCACCGCCACTAGATTCTGGGGAAACGGATGCCGCGTGCGGACGATATCGCCTTCGAGGCCAATGATTCGTTTCACCACCAGTCGTTCAGAGTCAACAGGAGAGCTGTATGTTGTCAGCACGTTGAAATGCTTGTGGCGAGGAGAAGGAGTACCGAAACATGACGACCTGTCCGCGCTGTAGGTCTTTAGTAGCATTCCAGTGCTTTGCAAGAATGTAGTCCTTTGAGGTAGGGTCTGGACAAAAATTGGGCGACATGGAACGCCCCGTTACGCGTTCCAGGGAGTAAACATAGTCGGCAAAGAAGATATAGGCTGGGAACCAGACCACGAAAGTGACAACGTAGCTACCGAAGCGAGCGAGAGGAATTTGTCGAATTCGAGAGAGATGTAATCGTGGTGGCATTTTGGGCGAATAAAGTTTGATCAACACTTGGAGACAGGGTCTGTGAGGCTCGTTGCAGACGGAGTTTGCCGCAGATTTGAAATGACGTAAAGTCTCTATCATGGATATCACTCGTTATTAACGTTTCATCGGTGACAATCTTAATAGAGTAGAGGTTTCCGGTTGAATTCAAGGGATCTCCTCATCAAAATACTGCCGGCTAAAAGACATCAAGTTCCGAACGCCCACCCCCCATAGTTTCTGCTTCATAGGGACAAGTCGTTATGTATGCATGCCAATGCCCTCGTTATACCCTGACCCATTCACCATCACCTTCGTCAACTTTGGCCTCGTCCGAAGCAGTGCTCTCAACTTTCTCGGTATTATCCTTTGGTGCAATGGGCTCCGCTTTGGGTTCAAGTTCAGCTTCTGTTTGGGCTTCGGGTTCAGCTTTTGCTATAGCTTCGGGTTCAGCTTTTGCTATAGCTTCGGGTTCAGCTTCTCCCTCGGCTTCGGGTTCAGCATCTACTTCTGCTTTGACTTCGACTTTAGCTGCCTTTTCAGAAGTGTCGTTGGTTCTAGACTCTTCAACAGGCGGAAAATAAAGGCTGTAAAGGGTTAACACTACCGACAGTCTTCAAGTTGTGGGGAGGCATTTGTCTTACGGGATAAGCTCGTGGTATGCATCTTCATCCTTCTTCTCAAAGTTGCAGAAGACGACTAAGTCCAGCTTCTTTCCATCGTCCGTCTCCAAGAACTTCCTTACAGTCTTCAGGGCAGTGCGTGCAGCCTTTGCACTAGGGTAACCATAAATACCAGTGGAGACAGCCGAGAATGCAATCGCATTGAGTCCGTTCTCTACCGCGAGCTTCAGAGAGCTTTCATAACAAGAAGTCTACACTCGAGAAATTAGCTATGCAGGGAGATGATCGTCCAGAGTATTCAAGGATGCACCAAAAGCTCTTGGGCCTTTTCCTCCAAGCTGTAAACTGGCCCCACTGTATGAATAACCTTCTTGCATGGTAAGTTGTATGCATTGGTGATCTTAGACTCTCCTGTTTGTGCACCACCCAATGTTCGACATTCGTTAAGCAAACCAAAGCCTGCAGCACGGTGTATTGCACCGTCGACACCCCCACCTCCGAGGAGTCGCTTGTTGGCAGCGTTGACGATAGCTCCGTTTTTCAGCTCAAGAGTCGTGATGTCGGTCCGGATGAGGCCCACGGCTGTGCTGAAAGTGTTTGAAGCGGCATAGAGGGGCTGTCCTGCAGCAGGTACGAGTTTCTTTGTAGCGTAGAGAAAGGCTAAGGTGGGAATCTGACTTTGCTGGATAGGAGCCATAGTCTTTTTCGATGTTTGTTTGTTTGAAATGAAGGAAGCTAAGGTAGTAATGGAAATGTAGTTAAGGAAGGGGTAGTAGTAGGGTAGCTTAGAGAGCTAAAAGCTAGCTGGAGCTCGCTTTTGGTTTCGCTGACGGTAGCGCATAAGGCTTCACTAGGTGCCGGGTAAGCAAACAGACGTTAATGACGTCCCGCCCCGTGCCTGTGCGCGTTCGGTGGGATGCGTTAAGTGATATACCAAGCAAATGTCAACTCTGATACAACCAATTGATGGCCGTTCGGTATACTCATCCCATTCCAATACTCACTCATATGCGGCCAGCCTTACTGATTCTGCTGTTCAGATCCATCATCTTCAGTCAGGTCAGGTGATAAACGATGGGTTAAATTCAGCTGTCAAAGAGTTGGTGGAGAATGCGCTGGACGCGCATGCGACGTCTATCGAGGTTCGATTCAAGAATTATGGTCTGGAGAGTCTTGAAGTGATTGACAATGGTCATGGAATCTCTTCCGACAATTATGAAAGCATTGGTATGGCTCCAAGCAACGGTGGACAGCATTTGCTGATGAAGATGACCACAGCGCTCAAGCACCATACGTCGAAGTTGAGGACCTATGCCGATCTCGAATCAGTAACAACCTTCGGCTTCCGCGGAGAAGCGATCTCTTCTCTATGCTCTTTGTCCGACTTCTACATCATCACTGCCACAGCTTCTGAAGCTCCAAAGGGAAGTAAGCTGGAGTTTGAGAGTTCTGGACAGCTCAAGTTCAAGACTATGGTTGCAGCATCAAAAGGAACAACTGTTTGTGTAGGAAATCTATTTAAGAATTTGCCAGTGCGGCGCCGAGAACTAGAGAGAAACATCAGAAGAGACTATTCAAAAGCTCTGGGCCTTCTCCAGGCATATGCAAGCATTTGTGTAGGAGTTAAGTTTTCAGTATTCAATCAGCCACCAAAAGGGTGCGACGTATTGCTATCCACCACTTTCCACATGTGCTAATGGTCGTCAACTATGAAGAAAGAGAACCCCCGCATTTGCAACCAAAGGAAATCCCACAACTCGGGAGAACATATCGAATGTTTTTGGCTCCAAAACGCTGGCTACATTAGTGCAGCTCGATCTTCAATTTGAAATGCATCCGGCGAAGAAGCCGCCATCCTTGACCCAACCCATCGCGCAGAGCCCAGAGTATGATCCCCCAACAGTTCGGAAACTGATAGTTCACACTTACCAGAATACAGGAGCCGAGAGGTCAAGATAGTCGGGCATATATCTCGGCCTGTGGTAGGTGAAGGTAGAAGTGCCCCAGATAGACAAATGTTTTTTGTCAACGGAAGGCCTTGTGTGCTCCCTCAAGTAATCCCACCTCATCAAAGTCTGGGCGTCAACTAATCCCCGGAAGATTACAAAAGCTTTCAACGAAGTATACAAGGGCTTCAATGTCACCCAGTCACCCTTCATATTTGCCGACTTGCTATTAGATACTAGTAAGCATGCAGGACTACCATTTGCAAATCCCATGGGACTGATCAAGTACAGACTCATATGATGTGAATGTGTCTCCCGATAAGCGGACCATATTGCTCCACGATCAGGCCGATCTCTTAGAGAATCTAAAGGTATGCAGTCATTTTTCTCTCTATAACAAACGCTACTAATAGTCCTTAGAGTTCCTTGACCGAGTTATTTGAGAATCACGAGCAGACTGTCCCCATTAACCAACTGGGGGCTGTGCCCAAGTTTTCCAGCTACAAGCAAACCAGTTTATTCTCTTTTCCGGCTGCCACAGGCTCGTTACCTCTCAGAGGACATCGTGGCAAATGGATAAAAGCAGGGGAGGACAGCGATTTACCAAGTACCCTGATACCCACCTCGAGATCACGAACGCCTCATATTGATGAAGAGGTTGTCGAGGCTGTCCTCCAAAAACCTGCTCAGCGAAGCAAGGAAGCGCCGAAGTATGATCTTTCGAACGGACTATCAAGATTTGCGAAGAACGCCACATTGCCATTTACGGTGCCCAGCGCTGTTGCGGGGAGTGAGAATGCCAGTAAGGCTGGAGGAGCAGGATCATTCACTTCATCCACAGCGGATGAGATGTTGTCAAATATTGAAGACAATTCTCCAGAACGGGAAGAAGACCCGGCGGAAGATTTATCTATGGATGGAATACTCCCGACGAAGCCCCTAGCAAATTTGCACCCCCCACCATCGCGTATGCCAAAGAGGAAGGATGCATCTGCAACCATTACCATTGGAGACAGGGCTCCGGTCACTACTGGTATGGAACCGGGAGAGACACTTCGCAAGAAGAGAAGAGTCGAAGATGAACGTGCAAAGGAAGATGGGATCAAGCCGAGTGGGGTTGTCAGTGCTCTCAGTAAATTTTTGGCACCCGGAACGCAGACTTCAAATAAAGATCAATACCTGGGACATGAGCGGAGAAAGCGAACAGAGAAGTCAAGAATTGCAGATGAGGATGAGGATGAGGATGATGACGTCTATTATCGCATTGATATACCGAAACGGAGGAGCGCACTAGTGAAGGTTGATGAACTAGAAGAAGATGTCCTGTTACCTGATATGGATATGGTTCAACAAGGAGATACAGGCAGAGAGGGCCTGGAGGGAGAAGACAACACTGAGGCGCCAGCCAACGATAAGGTAGATAACCAGCCGCTCTTCCTCCCTAGGCCATACACAGATGAGGACAGTGAAAGTGAGGAAGATCGAGACGGCGAGGAGGACATTCCACTGGACCGATCACTCAGTCCCGAACCGCCTAAAGAGGACAACGACGAAGAATACATCCCTGAAGCAGAAGCGGAAACAGAACAGCGAGTAGCAGCCCGAGCGGCTCGACGCCTGAAAGAAGCAGAAGCGAATAAAATAACCGAATCAATCGGCAAGCTTCTAGAACGCAACCTACGCCTCTTCAATGATTCACGCACCGTCACAACCAACGGATTAGTTTGGGTTGCACAGACATCACTAGAGCAGATCCAAGAATTAGCTCAACAATATTGCAAAGTCGCAACTCCACGCTCCTTCGCTACCGTAGGTAGCGGGCCAGGCGATCTCCTCAATTCACAAGATGATGAAGCAGAGCAGCGGTTAACTCTTACCGTCACTAAGGAGGATTTCTTTAAGATGAGAGTACATGGACAATTCAATAAAGGCTTTATACTTACTACACGAGAGAATGAACTCTTCGTCATCGACCAGCATGCATCGGACGAAAAGTATAATTTTGAGACACTACAAGCAACGACTGTGGTCCAAAACCAGCCACTCGTGGTGCCTCGGGTGTTGGACTTGATGGCGATGGATGAAATCACAGTGATGGACAACCTAGACGTCTTCAAGAGGAATGGGTTTATAATAGAGGTGGATCCGGAGATGCCAACAGGACGCCGGTGTAAACTGATAAGCTTACCCATGAGCCGGGAGACAATGTTTGGTGTCGAAGGTAAACTGATTAAACCTCTAAAATGGTGTCAATGAAACTAACGAAAGTAGATTTGGAGGAATTGATACACCTTATCCACCAATACCAGGGCTCAGGCACGAATCATCTCCGGTGCTCCAAGGTTAGATCTATGTTTGCGATGCGCGCTTGCAGAAAGAGTGTCATGGTAGGGAAAGCATTGCCAATCAAAGCGATGGAGAAGATTGTCAGGCATATGGTGAGTCGCCATAAATTTTCTTCTCAGGGATGCTGCTGAGATTATCCGTTGTGAAGGGCGAGTTGGATAAACCTTGGAATTGTCCGCATGGAAGACCCACAATGCGTCATCTAGCCGAGCTGGATTACATAGACAGGTGGACCGAGAAGGACGAGAGGCGAGGCGGAGGCGGTCTGCGGTGGAATAGCGAGGAGTGGGGGGAGACACTAGAAACATATGGTCAAAAAGAGAGGAGTAGATCAAGCTAAAGCGAACTTGCACATACGAAACGTCGGTACCTTTTGGATGAATGTGTACAAGTATATATCTCGTATATCCCTGGGCTTACTTATCATGCCCATTACATTCAAAATAGTGGAATTTATACTGGTCACAATTGCAACACTGATACCCTCGCAATAAGCAAATTAATTGTATAACGAACCGAATAGACGCCATAGATACTCCGAACTCGCAACCTTGAATCCTGAATCTAAAATATCAACTACAACCCAGTTTCCTAACAAAATCCAACCCTAGCCCCATATCCACTCTTATACCAGCAGCCCCGACTGAAATCATAGCGTTCATCTATCGCAGCCGGATTGGAGAAGGCCCCAGAAATAGTTTGCGTAAAAGTACGACGAAAATTTCCCCTCGATATTGACAATGTTGAAGTCGCCTGTCGCGCGATTCCTAACCACAGCCTTCTTGAACACTCCAGCGCCATCGTCTTGCAATTCAATTCCGAGACCCCTGAAAACTCGTAATTTCAATCTGTTCCCACCGCCGCCACTATCAGTATCACTCCCATCTTGCAATCCAAACCGGGGAACAAACGTGGTGCCATCGTCCGCTGCTTCCAGCACGGCTCTTTCCATCGGATCATCGTTCTGTAAATTCTCTAGTTCCTCTTTAAGCTTTGCAAGGTGGCCCTCGAGGGCATGCACATTGCTCTCCAAGTCGTTCACATTCTTTGCGAGCGCAAATTTTGTGCGGTCCAACCCCATCATATTGTTGCTGTGTTGTTTGGCTTCGTGGTCCGCCTGTGTGTCCGTGTAGCTTTGCCGCGCGAGATTGAGTTTGCGGGCTAGTGTGCGCAGATGCTGCTGCTGCTGTTCGTGCTTCTTTGTGCGGTCGTCACGGAGGCATCGTCGTTGGTCTGTGATGCGCGTTATGGTCGCCATGTCGCCATCGATGCCGAAGTTTTCTTGGACTGAGGCGAGGAGCTTGTGGGGGTCTTCGTCGAGTAGAACCATGCTCATTTATAGGTATTTGGGTCTAGTTTGTGGCTTGTAGATTGGTTTGTCCGCGAGATGATTGACTGTTGTGAGATGGAGATGGGGATGAGGATGGAGATGGGATGGAGATGGGATAGAGATGTTGATTTCTGAGAGTTTGCGACATGGGGTTGCTACAACAACCGGTTATACCTGCAGCCTGCCAGCATGTGACGACGACGTAACCCTCAACTCGCAGCCACCATCACCAACCATACTAAGTTACCAACTACCACCGCATCATCTCCGGCTTTTCACAAACACCTCGTCTCAGGACCCATCTCTTTGCCATGGCATCCCCTAGCCTCCCTTGTGTGTCCCTCTCCCCCTCTCCAGCATCCCGGCTAACATCTCGCAGACGCCGTCGACGCCGAAAGGTTCCCACGCATTCTCTCGGCATCGCCGCCACATAGCTAACATCTCTCAGTCCTCTCAAAGACTCCGAACTCGCCGTGCTTCGCAAGCAATACGAATCCGAAGGCAGTTTTGTGGGCGTGCAAACGAAGTTCAACTATGCGTGGGGGTTGATCAAGAGCAACCGGCGCACGGAACAGCAGCTTGGGGTGCGCCTGCTCACTGATATCTTTCGCCAACACATCGAGCGCCGTCGAGAATGTCTCTATTACTTGGCGCTCGGACACTACCGCCTCGGCAACTATGCAGAGTCGAGAAAGTATAATGAAATCTTGTTGGAGAATGAGCCGGAGAATTCACAGGCCCTGTGCTTGAGAGGGTTGGTGGACGATAAGGTTGCGAAAGGTATGTGATAATATCTTGAGGAGGCGACTGTGCTAATGGTGATGATAATGGTAGAGGGAATAATTGGTGTGGCGATTGTAAGCGGTGTCGCCCTAACGGCGGGGATAGTCGGGAGTATGTTATGGAAAGGACTGTCTAGGACACGATAAGGGGAATTGTGGGGGTTGTAACGAAGGGAAAGAAGGCCGGGTGGATGCAGAGACTACGGTACGTAACGAAGGTAATGGGTCATGGACTACGAGGGTTGGGCGACTCTTTGAATTTTTACACGTTGTGCTAAATACCGATTACTTGCTTCGTACCATCATGACTTTTTTCTAACTGCCCTCCTATAGTTGCTAGTTTTGCAGTAGCTGATGTACCATATATGCCTCTGTCTGCAAATTTGCAGATCATATCTCAATGATATCCATTTGTCCATTTGAGCCGCAATTTGAGTGGCAACCTGAGTGTATACATGCGCCTTGTCATTATTCCGCCGCCACCGCTGCTCCTTTGTGCTGGTACTTCTCTGCATTCGCACTAGTGATGTAGGGGCGGAGAAAGTACGGAGCAATGACCTCAGTCAGTTACTCCTGGTCGAAAAAGCTGGTCATGAGCCATCACTCATAAAGTCCTGGAATATGTTGCATGCCGAACCCTATTTGTGGGGAATTGATACCGAGAGTCTCGGAGGAACAACGTAAGAAGCTCTATAATAGTAAGTAACCGTTTCCTAGGAGCTGTATACTGGAGCACGTTAGCTGATAATGCGTTCCAGACGTTAGTATTGCGGACCTGCTGGGACAACGTGCTTGAGTTGGGGTATTCTCTTCCTCCAAGTTCTGATATTTCTACATGGGGTGAGACAGGGAAAGAGAAGTAACACTTTTGTTTATGCTTGGTGTTTTTTCGCTTCCTTTTTTGTCAGATTATTGGAGACACTGTTACGGATACTGGTACTAACAGATTGAGGTTGAGGTTGAGTGTGTTGAACGCTTATGGGGAGGTGTTGATGGTAATATACTGTTTGCGGGACTCAACCAGATGCAACGAACGTGCTGTTATGCCATGGCTGCTAAAGACCACCCTCGTCCTGTTTAGTGGTGCGGGTGTTACGATCACTGTTAAGATGCTCAAGAGGTGATTGCTATGAGGGGTCTGTGGTTTGGTTGGAATGTCGCAGGTACTTTTTGCGCTGATGAAGACGAGTGTGATATTTATGATGGTCGAGCTAGAAACTAGATATATGGTTAGCGCTTCGATTTTATAAATATCGTGAAATGACCATTGTCGGTGTTGATCCTGGGCTATTGCAAATCTATTGCGAGAACTCCTTAATCGTGCAGACTGCAGAGTGTAGATATAGGGAACATGGTAGATAATTGAGAAAGACTTAATTATGGGGCAAAGTTGCCCAAAAACAAGCCGACTGTCGGAACACGGTAAATGTGAGATATCAATACACATCCTCCCCCTAGAGCTAGTTAAAGGGACATGCCGAGAAGACAGACAACCAACCCAAAAACACAGGATGCAATATTTGTGCGAAACTACATGATCCATGAGCATGAATAAAACAAAAACACTCCAGCATCCCCTTACCCAGCCCAAAAGAAAACAAAGGAAAGGGAAATACCACAACACGCAGAAAGAAAAACCTAATCAACTGAAACCAATTCGGTCTATCCATACAATGTTCATAAGAATCAAAGTATCGAAGGTAACACCAAGAAAATATAACTATTAGCTTTGATAAGTAACTAACTCCCCCTTCTCCTAAATAGGCTCGTAAAAGTAGTCCGTCCTGCAGTTCCGCTCCCCGAATTCTGTGCTTGATTCGATTCTGTCGGGTTGTTCGACCCGCCCTGCTCAGCAGCACTGGGCTGTTCCGTGCCTGTTCCTGTATCGCTGGTGGAAGGTTGGTTCGCGTCTCGTGGTGAGCTGGAGCTCATTGGCCCCCATCTACCTCCGGCTGGTGAAGTTGAGCTAAATAAACCCAGCAACGGGAAACTAGCAAGAGGGGTTTCTGGAGATGCGGTTGGAGCTGCGGGTTGTGTTGATGTCTGCCGACGTCTCTCCTCTGGCGTAATCGGGTGTCTACAAATAGGGCAGGTCTACAGCGAATTAGCAGGTTCACCAGGCCCGTCCGATAAGGTACTAACGTCATGCGATTCCAGCCATTTCGACACACAGTCGAAATGGTATGAGTGATGGCATGGCAACGTAGTCACCTGTTCGCCCAGCTCCAGGTCCTCTTTGCATACAGCACAGTCTATACCCTCGTTCACCATTTGTTCGGTAACCTTGACCTTGGGCAATGCCTCAATATCTTCCTTTGCTGCTGGCGGGGGGGCATTTCCTTGATGCTGCTCCATGAGTTGCGAGACTATTCGATCAAGCTCTGCTTGAGAATAAACATAGTCTCCACCAGCGCCGTGAGGCATACCGAGTATTCGTGCGAGAGCTGGGTGGAATTGATCATCACCCGCCGGGGGCCCAAACAGTGACGCAAGAAACCTGGATGTTGTTAGCACTTACACGCATATAATCCATGTGGGATACCTTACGTATGAATGTCAGGAACCTGTACTTCACCGGTTTGGGACGAATCCGCATTTCGAGGGTTTAACCTTGCCCCACCGAATGCAAGGTGATGAGAATGATAATTTTCCCCCCCTTCGCCGGTATGTCCCTCCCGGTGATTATCTCCTCCCTCTTGCGACCTTTGCGCTCCTTGGTTTCCCGGCGGCCTGCTTCTCGCAGCGTATTGGTCACCAACAATATTTCGTAGCATTGTTGAGAAGAGATCTGCAATTACTTCCTCCTCCGGTGCCACACCTCCCGGCGATCGACTAGAGCCTCTTGAAGAGCCAAACGTCGTCCGTGCCGTAACGTAGGTATAGCCTGGACCTTCAGCTCTGATAACCGTGGTACCGCCAGGCGATTGAGAACGAGCACCAAATGGAGGGATTAAAGGGTGAGGATGGTGATGATGATGATGATGGTGGTGGTGGTCGTGATGATGGCGATCGTGTTCATCGTCAGTGTCCTCATCCAAGTCCGAAATTTCTGGAATGCCGCTGCGCGGGTCATTACTATTTTCAATCTGAACTGACATTAGGATATGAACTTCTTGGTAACAGAAAGCGCGCTCACGATTTCAACAAAGTCACTGCGGCATTGTTCGTTTGGACAAACTAGACCATGTTCATCGCGGTACCAGTCTTCCCGGCATTTGTGGCAGTAAACTTGCTCTCGGGCGGTAGCCATAGTAGTGAAGGTGGCGAGGTGGTTGCTCCAAGCAATTGAAGCGTTGCGGGGCAATGGTGGGGTACGGTAAATAATCGACCGCAATCTGGCGAGAGAGAGTAGGACTGAGTTTTCCCGAGCTACTGGCGACGATGTGATGGTGCTGGTGCTGGAATTAGGACTTTAATTAATGACGGTGGTAGTGGTAGTGGTGGTTTGTGGAGTGTGATGGGTAATAACGGCTGATGCACCGACTGTGCTTGTCCGAGGAAGAGCCAGAAGGAAGGGCATACGAAGCTGAAGGGAACACATACAAAGCAGCAAACTAGAACGTACTGTCTCTACGCTGGCACTCTGCCGTACCTGCTATGCAAGAGGGCAGGAGATAGATGCCAGTATTTGTCCCAAGACATTTGTGTTAGCCGTCCGTTCTCTTTCCGAATCATGACAGCGGCAACCTCAAGCTTCTCGTTCAGTAGCCACAGAGGCAAAGTCTTGGCGAAGGCTTGGCAGCGCGTCTGCAAGTTCAAGTTTTGAAGCTTTCAGATTGCAATAAAAATGTGGGATCAATTCCTCTACACAATAGAAGTATTTTCTTAATTTCAGAGTTATATGGGGTCAGAATAAGGAGTGAAAGTATATTACCATTGCATATTCCAGTAAATATATAATAACCTCAAATCTAATTATATATATTGTCAAAAAGTTCTCAGCTTACATGATTTCAGAGTTAGGTGTACTATCATGATAAGAAAGTGAGTATACCTGACTAGGTAATCAGTGCCTTCTAGCCTATATTTACTTTCTTATTACAACTGTATATTTATAAGTAGTGTTAGCAACAGTACCGGACCGTCACTTCGGGTCCTGGTCCGGGTCCAAACCGAACCGCTGCCAATTTGGCGGTCTGGGTTGTCAATGAACCCGAACCGTCAACTCGGGTATGGTTCGATGGTAAACTCCCAACCCGTCTGAATTGGGCGGGTTGTCAGCGGGTCACCCAGCTGGTCCATCTATAGATTCAATTAAGCCACTTGTTTGTGCAGTATGTTAATAGTATCTTATCAAAATGGCGTTTTCAACAACCAAGGATATGTTTTTGCACGCTTTGCAACTTGCAATATCGATTATTTTGGAATCGGTGTTTTACCTTTGATAGATTGTATTTTTGCCTGTCAGGGCGGTCAATAATTCCGTTATGAATGTAAAGATTCGCGCGATGCCTTGATTACCAAATATGCAACAACTAAAACTGTTGACGCTCCGTTGACGCTCATTTTCAGGATGCGACAGGGAGCATCTCACTGTTGTTTTTCCCAGTAAAGGCTGCCAATATCAGTTAAATGGATGTCTGCAACCAATCGGAACATAAATTATCCAAGATGCAAAGCTAAACATCGTTGATGCTCCGTTGACGCTCATTCTCAGGATGTGGCGGTGACCGTGTTGCTGTCTCTTTTGCCAATAAAAGCTGCCTACTAACCTGATGGGATTTTACGACCTGAAGATACTCCCAACGAAGAAACGATAGACCCCCAGAAGCCTGATCTGGTTTGTACCCCTGATCCAACAAAGATGAGGGCTCATAGGCAGGTAGTTGGAGTGGAGAACGTGGGGGGGAATGCATATGACAAAGCAACTGGATTGTACAACAAGCATCGCAAGTACTCAGAACAATGGAATCCATGGCATCCTTTTCAGTCAGCACACAACTTTCAACAGGCTCAATCATTTAGCCAGCAAATGAAAAGGTGGATAGATCAACATCTGAGGCATGGACTGGACAACTTCAACATCAAATCATTTCAATCAGCAGATGGTCTATGACAGCTCCTCTCTGAACTCGATTTCGGGCTCGGCAGTGATAGTTGGATTGAAGATCATTCGCACATCTTCGGAACATTATACTACAGGGATATTTTCAAATGTATACCATCGGCAAAAAACATTTCTGTCCGGGCGGAATGGCTCCGTCAGAGTGGACACACTCCGTCAGAGCCGTCAGACACACCCTGGTGGTGGATTACTTCGCACCCAGCGTCAATACAGTGTGTCGCGTTGCATATCGCCCTCCGATCGCCGTTTCGCCGTTTCTTCTCACTCTGTCGGTCTCCTATTTTAAACAAATACTCTGGCGTTGTAGCCAACTGTGACCATATGTCGGAATGGGTTGATTGGGTACACGCTTCCATTGGGATTGCAATGCAATGGGTGACCCTGCGAAAATCTCTCCTCGCGTTCCTTCTACATTAAGCTCACGGAGCATAGGAAGAAGGTGAGAAGATATGTTACTACCCAGCTGTGAGGATCCACAAAATCTCGGACAGAGCGAGTGAGACCAAAAGTTGGGAAAGATAGAGTGTGAATTTTCATTGTATGACAAGAGGAGATGGAAATGAGATGATGTCTATCTACTCCGGGGTCTGCCGAATATATACTCCCCGTCACCCTGTCCACCTCCGTTACCCCTGTATCTCCGTACAACCACCGTCACTCTTTGAAGATGTACTTGATCGAGCCTGTTTGAGATGCACTTGGAGACGGAGATCGAGTGATCTCAGAGAGGCACTTGGAGGCCGTAATTGAGTGAGTTTGGATATGCCCTTCGAGACTGGGATCAAGTGAACTCAGAGATGCACTTGGAGGCCGTGATCGAGCGACTTTGGAGATGCACTTGGAGGTGGTAATCGAGCGTATTTGGAGATACACTTGGAGGCCATGATTGAGTGAACTTTGAGATGCACTCCGAGATTGTGATCAAGCAAGTTTGGAGATGCACTTGTGGAGGCTGTAATCGTGCGAGTTTGGAGATACACTTGGAGGCCGTGATTGAGCGAGTTTGGAGATATGCACTTGGAGGCCGTGATTGAGGGAGATTGGAGGAGTACCAGGAGGCGGTCAATCTGGAGGCGGTAGTTCGGGAGAGAGGTGCGATGGGAGCTGAGACTCTATTCATTGGTTAACTCGTGATTGTGCGAATGTAGAGAATAGAGTACAACATCCGCTGAGAGATGAGAAAGTGGCTGGTAGCGGGAGACTGTCGATCTTGGGATGATGTGGTACTTGGTGTATGCTGTACTCTGTGTTAACTCATGATTATGGCATGGAGAGATAGAGAGGGATGACCTAACTTTGTGTTCTTAGGTGATGGTAGAGTTGAGCACAAGAAAGAGAGAGATCAGAGGAGATGGGGGAAATCATCATGAGAAACTGGGACTTAGAGAATTTGGTGTGCAAGTCAATTGACCATCCCCGATAGGGCAGGTACGAGTCCCGATCCGGCAGGTAATAGCACCTATACAAGGTCTTCTAAGCTCAATCAGGCAAGTCGTACTCCTGATTTCTCATAGCCGCTCGTATTCTCCATATCGTTCTCATCTGCATCCCCCATCTCTCTCTTTCTGGTCCACAACTCTACCATCATCGCAAGAGAACAAAGTTACGACATGCCTCTCTATCTCTCCATGCCATCATCATGAGTTTACACTGAGTGCAGCATACACCGAGTACAGCATACACCTAAGATTGTCTGTCGTCCCTTCATTCTGAAGGATTCGAGTTGACCCCTGAATGTAGCTTCAGCTTCCGGTGTACCTCCCTACCGATCAACCGCCACCATCCAGTTCCCCATAAGAGCTTCAAAGGTAAAGTCACCTTGTCACATTCCCACAGTTGCGAGTTAACTAACTGATGAATTGAGTCCCGGCGCACCGTCCATCGACCGCCACCAAGTACTCGTCCAATCTCGCTCCATCACGGCCACCAAGTGTATCTCCAAACTCCCTCGATCACGGCCTCCAAGTGTATCTCCAGATTCGCTCGATTACGACCTGCAAGTTCGCACAATTATGGCCTCCAAGTGCATCTCGAAACTCGCCCGATCCCAGCCCCCAAGTGCATCTCTGAGTTCACTTGATCTCAGTCTCCAAGTGCATCTCCAAACTCGCTCAATCAAGGCCTCCAAGTGCATCTCTGAGTTCACTTGATCTCCGTCTCCAAGTGCATCTCAAACACGCTCGATCAAGTACATCGTCAAGGAGCGACGGCAGTTGTATGGAGATACAGGGCTAATACAGGTGGAGACTGTGATGGGGAGTATATATTCGGCAGACCGCAGCCAGTCCAGATATAGCGTGTGTTGATGGGTAGCTATATAGATACATAGATACATAGATGAGAATACAAACTGAATACATCACTGTGATTCGAGGTGCTCCCAGACATGTCGCCAGCGCTCCCAGGTTTGTCGCCGGCACTCCCAGGTGCTCCCAGGCTTGTCGCCGGCGCTCCCAGTTACTCTGAAGGCCGGCAGGAATGCCCTCCTAGGGTCGGATACTCTCCTGAAATTGACCCATCTAAGTTTACACTCCACATCCTCTCAGACACTCCTGGAGGCTAACATACATTTTGCTGATGTACAACAGCCCATTCTGAAGTTTAATAAATACACTGTCTATGAGTATATTCTGATCATATCCGAGCACCAGTCCACTAACTTCATGTCCCCGGTTGTCTTCAATTTGTGTACGGAATAGCTGTCCAACGTTGGGAATTCCGAAATCTACTCATGCATCTCCAGGTGAGGTTAATTTGATACTTCTGCACACGCCGCGGACATGAGTTTCTCTCAAATGATGTACCTGTTGTGATACGGGGCAGAAAAATGGCTCTTTCTGACAATGGTGGAGGCATAAAAGATGGGCTCGGCGTGTATTGCGCCGTCTATCGGCAGCTGATAGTAGGTTGAAAACTTTTGCAGAGTCAATATCATACCAGCCTTGAAGGGCAAGATATGACAGTGTCTCCTCCATATAGTCAAGACCAGTACACCGGTCATGGTGCTTGAGCATCTGTTGAATGTAATTGATTTTGTTGGTAGATCGATATGCCTCTTTCACATTACCGATATGTACCCGTTCAGAAATATATCGGTGGTGAAATTGTCACCGGAACCCATTCGCCAAATTGACCCTTATATATCGCTCACACGATGCATCTTCGGATATCCGAAAAGGATTACACTGTGTTCAATGGTTTTCCAGAGCTCCTGAACACCGATTGCCTGCCACCAAGCTTCAAACTCGATCAAGCAGATGGAGAATTCCTTCGTGAACCGCATATGGTCTTTCGAAGTGATACCATGAATCTCCCTCTGGAGCTGATTCACAACACGGTCCGTATCAGCAATAATCCAGGTGGTGGCTTCAATCTCAGCATCGGATAGAGAGACCTGAAATTGCACACGTTTGTCGGCGGTCATGTTTACCGCCCCATAAGCCTCTTCTCCTGCAGCAGTCCTCATCTGAGCAACTTTTTTGGCAAATATGCTTCTGGGACCGGTTGCCTTAGTCCCGACTTCCTGCAATAGTTGTCGCTCATGATGTTGGAATAATTCATCGAAAAGCATGCGTTTAGCAGGGGTCACCTGATGGATTTCGCACTCCAATTGCTCGATTGCCCTCTGCCGATCAGCATCTGACCATATGGTTGCCACTTGTCAGGCTCTAATCAGGCGCATCTGAAATTGCCTTGGTTTTGATGTAGTATCATTTTCAGCCCCGTACAGCTGAACCTCCATTGCAGCACGGATCTTATGAATCTTTTGTTCTCATAAATGATGGGATTCTCTTGCCAATGATTCATCCACTTTGGCCTTCGCAGACTTTGACATTTTCTGATCTCGAAAGGCAACCTTTGTTACTGGGGTGCTTACACCTTAGTAACTATACCGATAACAACTATTGGTAGATTCTTAAGTACGTACTAGGTACACTGCCGTAGCTCTCATTGAAATTCCTTAAGCGTATCTCCAGACAAAGTGTATTGGAAGTCTGTAGAGATCGTACACGCAAAGAGGACAAATATGTATTGTCGTATCAGAAGCTACTGGATGAATAGCAACCAAATCGTATCACGGTGTAATACAATATTGGCAATACATATAACTTATATAATTAATCTCTTTGATCAATTGATTATGGTTCGTATAATTATTCTCGGTGATTAATATCGTAAAGTATATTTGTTTAATCAATCTCGGTGATGAAATAATATTTGGTGGTAATGTTCTGCTTGTTGATAGTGCAATCTCAGTTGACACGTATCTTCACAACCGTCTTCTCAATCTCCTTGATAAATCTCGCGTTCAGATACTATCAGCAATATTACGTCCCAAAGCATAATCTCACTCAATCCTGGTCTTTTACAGACTCAATAGTAGATGTCAATCCTACTCAACCGTATATCCTGGCATATAGTATTAAGCCATCTTTTTGTAAGGAAGTTTGCATCTTCTGTAATTCTTTACCGCTGCTCCCAGGATATCTCTTAGGAAGAGTTTTCTGCTTAATCTTTTGTGGCTTAAAAACTCTCCCGCTTCTAGTAGTATAAATTGGAAGGCAGTCGCTAGTGTCCTTAGGCAAGAACTTTTCCCTTGATGGATGTTCAATATAATTTCCTTTGGATGATTTCTCAATATTCGCCTCTGCTAAATTCAACTCCGAAATATTATCCTCGAAAAATATTTCTTCCTGAGACGATTGAACGGGTAATGGCGTAACAACTAAATCCCTAACGTATTCTGATGGGAATACTTGATACTCGAAATAGAACTTTAGTATTTCCGTATACTGGACAATACTTGCCAGCCACCAGATGCACTGTGCTGCAAATATATTATCTGCTTTTTGGAATCGTCGTATTAACAAGGCGAATGCGTACACAATGATATTGTAATCGTTGGAGAATGTTTTCTCAGTCATGGGGTGGGGGAACCGCATTCAATCCTAATAAATAATACTAATATACTTTGGTAATACTAATAATAGTTAAATAAGAACTTGAAACTTAATAATATTTCAACTTTGTCTTTTGCAGGTAGGTATCGTTCGTAACTGTGGGGCTACCCTTCCAGAAGCCGGAGCTCTTGTCATTCTTTTATATCCTTTCTTGGACTACTGAAGTTTATGTCCGAACCTTGGTATGATAATATCTGTCATATCTTAGAGTACTCTTTTATTGCGAGCCAGGCTCTGAGATAGAAGACCACGCATCCCAAAGGTTGTTGTGTGTAGGTATGATTGGTTTGTTTTGAAGCATTACGCTCCCATACAGGGTGCCAACCCCCATAACAATCAATCGAATAGTAACTTCAACTTAGATATCTTGCAACTCGTTTATTTTGGATAGTCAAAACCTCTCTATCGCCTGATGTGGTTATTCGGAGGGCTTTAAACAGACTGCTTAATAAATTGAGAGACAACCTTCACCATATAGGCTATTTGGCTTATCTGCTTCAGAGGCTTACATGGCGACCCACGATTGCTCTGTCGACATTTAACTTGACGTACATCAGCAAAATGTAATTCGGTCTGGAAGCCATACGCAAACCTCCCAGACACTCCGGTTGCCCTCGCCAGTGCTTCTAAGTACTTCCAGATGCTCTCAGCCCCCCCTCGAGCTTTGCAAAGTGCTCTCAGACTCTACAAGAGCATTCTCACCAGCTCCTGAAAGCACCTGCAGTGATGGAGGTGCATTCAGGATGCTACAAGATTTGACTATTAGGATAGTCAAATTTTGGAGCTGCTGAGACCTCTGCGCAGGTCTGCGGGAGACTTCGAGAGCAGCTGAGACCTCTGCACAAGCTCTGTGGGAGACTTGGTGCTGTATTCTCACACCAGTGGTTCTTAGGGTTCCATAACCACAAGGCATTTCATCGATCATATTGGTCTTTGTACAGTCACAAGATTTGCTACATCATAATATGGCATGTATTATCTAAGTCTCTCTATATATATACATACGGAGATACAGGGATAACGGAGATGGACTCAGCAACAGGGAGTATATATTTGAGACCCCGGGGTGGATAGACATCATCTCATTATACGAAGTGCACACTCTATCTTTCCCAGCTCTTGGTCTCATGCACTCTTGCTGAGCTTCGTAGATCTACGCAATTTGTGTGGATCCTCACTCACTGTTGTCAAGGGTTCATAGATCCACGCAATTTGTGTGTTCATTGTGGCCGGGTATCCCTTCATATCATCTCACCCTCGAGTGAACTTAGAGATGCACTCTGAGGCCGTAAGGGAGCGAGTTTGGAGATGCACTTGGAGGCCGTGATCGTGCGAACTTGGAGGCCGTAATCGAGCGAGTTTAGAGATACACTTGAAGGCTGTGATCCAGTGAGTTGGGAGATGCTCTTGGAGGCCGTGATCGAGCGAGTTTCGCGACGCACATGGAGGCCGTGATCGTGCGAGGTTGGAGATGCACTTCGAGGCCGTGATCGTGCGAACTTGGAAGCCGTAATCATACGAGTTTAGAGATACACTTGGAGGCTGTGATCGAGCGAGATTGGAGGAGTACTAGGAGGCGGTCGATCTGGAGGCGGTAGTTCAGGAGGGAGGCACGACGAGAGCTGAGACTCTATTCATTGGTTAACTCGTAATTGTGCGAATGTAGAGAATTGAGTACAACATGGTCTGCCGAGAGATGAAAGACTAGCTTGGGAGCGGAAGACAGTCGATCTTGGGATAATGCAGTATGCGGTGTATGTAGTACTCAGTGTATGCTGTACTCGGTGTATGCTGTACTCGGTGTATGCTGTACTCGGTGTATGCTGTACTCGGTGTATGCTGTACTCGGTGTATGCTGTACTCGGTGTATGCTATACTCGGTGTTAACTCTTGATCATGGCAAAGAGAGATAGAAACCGATGACTTAACTTGGTGTTCTTAGGTGATGGTAGAATTGAGGACAAGAAAAAGAGAGATGAGAGGGTACGGGGGAAATCATCATGAGCAACTGGGTCTTAGGAGAATTTCGTGTGTGAGTCAATTGACCATCCCCAATATGGCAGGTACGAGTCCCCATCCGGCGTGTAATTACACCGAAACGAGGTTTTCCCAACCCAATCAGGCAAGTCGTACCCCTGATTTCTCCTATCCGCTCGCATTGTCCACATTGTTCTCATCTTCATCCCTCATCTCTCTCTTTCTCATCCACAACTCTACTATCATCGCAGAACACAAAGTTAAGTCATCCTTCTCTATCTCTCCATGTCATGTTCATGAGTTGACACCGAGTACAGCATACACCGAGTACAGCATACACCGAGTACAGCATAGACCGAGTACAGCATACACCGAATACAGCATACACCCAAGATTGTTTGTCTTCTCTTCATTTTCATGATTTCGAGTTAACCCCTGAATGTAGCTTCAGCTTCAGGCATGCCTCCCTACAGGATCCACTGCCATCAGCCAGCTCTCCGTGAGAGCTCAAAGGTAAAGTCACCTTGTCACATTCCCACGGTTGCGAGTTAACTAACTGATGAAAAGAGTCTCAGCACCCGGCGTGGCGTCCATCGACCGCCTCCCAGTACTCGTCTAAACTCGCTCGATTACGGCCACCAAACTCACTCGATCACGGCATCCAAGTGTATCTCCAAACTTGCTCGATTACAGCCTCCAAGTGCTTCTACACACTCGCTTGATCACAGCCTCCAAGTGCATCTCCAAACTCGCTCGATCACAGCCTTCAAGTGTATCTCTATACTCGCCCGATTACGGCCTCCAAGTTCCCATGATCATGGCCTCCAAGTGCCTCTCCAAACTCGCTCGATCACGGCCTCGGAGTGTATCTGAGTTTACTCGATCGTCATTTTCAGGCCCACTTCGCATTGCTCTCAAGCATTGCCTGCAGCCAGTCCAGATATACTGCGTGTAGATGGGTAGCTATATAGATACATAGATACATAGATGAGAATACAAACTGAATACATGAGTTTTAAAAATCGTTGAACGATAAGTAGTAGCTATAATTTCCAGGCGCACCAGCGGCATTCCCAAGAAGATGTTGTTTTTCCCAGACTACTCTACTGTGATTCGAGGTGCTCCCAGACTTGTCGTCGGCACTCCCAGGCTTGTCGCCGGTGCTCCCAGTTACTCTGTAGGCAGGCAGGAATGCCCTCCTATGGTCCGATACTCTCCTGAAATTGACGCATCTAAGTTTACACTCTGCATCCTCTCAGACAATCCTGGAGGCTTCCAGTGACTAAAATACATTTTGCTGATGTACTACCATCAACCATTTCACTGCCCTATATCTGTTGAGCGTCTGGGACTTGATTGCAAGGGAGAATATATGGATGCCAACCGAGGGATCATGACTGAACTTCATAACTCCTTGGTCCAATATATGGACAGTGACCTCGATCACACTTTCCAAAGCCGTGTTCCTTCTCTTTCTGTTTTAAACTTCAGCTGGACTCCACCGAATCAGATCCTCCAATTTCAGGAGTGCCTGCCCGCCAGAAAATCGATATTCACCTTCTCTAAGAGGTGCAAGACCACCCAACAATGGATATTATGTCCTCAACCTCAAGAATATGCAGTGGTGATTCAAACAAAGTACAAAGATCCGCATGGTTGGGCTGATTGTGTTGACGGGTTCATCCGCGTTGTCAAACAGACTGATAAGATAAATATTGTACCTGTCGGAGCAATTGTTGGACCTTGTTACGCCTTTAGTGTTACAGGTATACTTCCGGGATCATTCAGGATCACTCGATAATCCAAATATGGATACTCAATCCGAAATCACGAATGATCACTCAGATTTCCTAATTGGATCAACCTTCCGGATTTGTTCACCTATTCGTAATATCTCCATTACCCTACCTTCGTAAAATTGACATCAACAACAGCGATTGAGCCGAGCGCAAATACAAGATCCATTATCTATAACTTGGTATTGGTCGTAGAATCTCTATTGTCAATGGTTATTCCTTATTGGCAGGAAACCTTATTCCTAGTTGCCGAACAAACGACTATTCCTTCATGTCCAATGGTGTATTCGTTATGAATTGAGACGTCGTCAATGTCAGAACACTATCGCATCTCAAGATATGCAGAGTCATATAGGTGATAAGTCGATAACCAATAATCGATATATTGGAGCCCAGTCAACCGAATGGACTTATACCAATCATCCCTCAGTCCGACCACACTTTCTTGGTCTGGGCAGTTGGGACCTTGGATTCATATGTTCTGAGTGGCGCAGGATACTCTCCATTCAATCTATGGCAAATCAACTCAATTGCAGAATACTGTATATTTGGCTCCAATTAAGCATACTCAAATTAAGGGTTCTGTTGTTTGCCGTAATCATTAAACCGATACATATCCGGTGGGTATATGAGAGGGCACTCTCACTGGCTCTTGGTGACACGAACTTGTTCAGCGATAATTGTGTTCAGATAAGCTCGTATTCATACAAGGTATCGCCAATAGCAATCAAGTCACAGTACGAGCATATTACCTTGATGACGTAGTTAGCACTCTTGGGAGTTAGAACTTGATTATCAATGGTAGAGGCAAAGGATGATAACGCAGATACATAGGTGAACTCCGAAACAGGCTTTGGCAGTCTTAGGATTGTTAAGGGTGTGGATCGTCTGATATATATCAGCGATACCGACATGGAGGAAGGACATGGATAACATTTGATCAGCATACAATCTACATTCAGATTTATCTACGGATACCTATTGACCTTCGCGACCTGGAGGTTAAACCTTAACTTCATTCCTGTGTATTATCTATTAGTTCTGTATCGAAGTCAACGAGGATACTTCTCCGTTAGAAGTCCACAGTTGTACGTTCATCATCAGTTCTATATCATGCATAAACTGATCACTCTTTATACTTGGTTATTCTTAGTACCTTCGTTGAAGCAAGTCGTTGATCGGGAAGAGAGCAAGATGATACTTTGGAGTCCGAAGGATGTCCGAGGATCAGCCCGATAGCGTGGTGATTCAGAGGATACTTCTCCTAGGATACTCTTGAGTCGGCACTACTCCTTCTGCTGAGGCAAAACTACTTTGCTGTTTCTTTTAGACAAGCCGATACTTGGAGTAGTCATATTCTTGGACAAGTCAGTCCTTGAGTGTAAGTGCCGGTTGTTAGGACAATACTCTTGCATCCGTTGGAAGTCCGAGAGTCATCACGATAGTGTGGTGGTTCCGAGGATACCTCTTTCAGGCTCTCCTCGAGTTGTATACATCGGCATACTGATATCTTAAAGACGATACTCTTTAGTCGATACCATCTATTGGGAACAGAGAACGGAACAGTTACCTTGTGTTCCTTGGGTGTTAATCCTTATACCCATCCTGAGTGAAGCCTTATTCATCTTCTTCTTTATTAGTCCGGGACTCATTAGGGGCTATTGTTGATTAGGACTTAGGGTGAATCTCCCGGTGTTACAGACCTGCACATTTGGTGCGAGAGAATAATGCTGCATCAGATAGAATCAATAGCGTATGGCTTGTAAATAATCATGTGGATTTAGATACCTACTGGACTGTGTATTAAAGTTACAATACCTGAATCAAGGTGTGCAGAAGATAGTTAATTGAATTGTACTATTTGGTATAAACATTATAATAATCACTCCAGAAGAGTATGGCTCCAGGTTGGAGGTGCACCGGAATACTCTCGGAGACGCGGCCAATACTCCCAATAGCTCCGAAATTTGCACATCCTAATAGTTCGATTTGGAAACATTTTGAAGACAACTATACACTCTTCAGGATATTCTTGGATTCTGTTCCACAACTTCCGGATTATTCAGGAGCACCGGTGAAGTAGTCTCAGAGCACCTGGGAGCACATCGCTTTACATTCAGCCTATCTGGGAGCATCTGGAAGCATCTGGAAGCATCAGAGTGGCTGTTCAGAATTGCTGAGTTGTTCGGTTATGACTTCCAAACCATTTTACATTTTGCTGATGTATTATCATGGGTTACTGAAAACAGCTCTGGGGTGTTTTGCATTATGTGGTGTTATCGGTGTTATGGGAGGTTACCGTAGGCTATATAGCCTATGGTAGATTTCACATAACTAGTGTTAGTAATGGTTCCATTTTTGGACTGTTTCTACTATAGCAGTTCCAAGAAAACCCGGAACCGGCCAGTTCGGTTCCAGTTTTTGCCAAACGGTTCCCTCAATTAAGTCCACCAATATTGATTAAAATATTTAGAGCTTGGTATGTGAAATATGCAGCATTGCATCGCGCATCTTTTGGCGGTCTCCAATGTTCAATATCTTCAAAACTCAGCAAGTGGCTTCAAAAATACAGTCATTTTTGGTCCAAAAACGATGTTTTTGGGCCACCACTTGCTGAGTTTTGAAGATATCAAAAATCGGAGATGGCCAAAAGATGCGCCACGCAAAGCTGCATATTTCACATACCAAGCTCTAAATTGTTAGATTAATATTGGTAGACTTAATTGGGCAGTTCGCTAAAAAAAAACGTCGATTTTTGATGTGGTAAGGCCTTTGCCACGCAGACCTATAAAACCGGCCGGTTCCAAATATGGAACCGTTGCTAACACTACACATAACAGAATATGTTTTTCCAGACGTGGAGTTCCTGGGAGGTTTGCATATGGGTTCTAAACCATGTTGTATTTTGCCAAGTAGGAGACAATGTGACCATACATTCACCTTAAACCTATGGTCTAAGTCTAAATCAAATATATAAACCTAAGCTTGACCAGATATATATAGAGTTAGAATAGGCAGAGCAGAAGAACTTTCTAGAGCAAATCCAAAAGTCATCATATAGCACTGTCAGTAACATGAAATCGGCAGATAAATAATGGTGTCACAGGGTAGAGGGACATGGAGGTAACAATAATGGGTAGATGGAATACTTAAGTAGAAAGGCGGTCGAACATTCCAATAGCGCATTTGGCTTGGCGTATAGAGCATCCTTCGAGATGTATCAATTCACCCTCTCTTTCAGTATTGCGATCTCACCCTTTAAACAAGAGCTTGAAACTCTAAGAAATTCTTACTCCAATTCAATATAGATATATCACGTGATGTAAAGATTTGACGCTTTTCTTCTTCTGTAGCACATAGCCTGGTCCATGCGACATACTCTAGAAGGAGAGCCGCTTTGTACTTATGCACTTCTTAAAACCCTCGACCCAGAAGTCTGACTCTTCAACCGCATCACTATTCGGCTACCTACATCCTCGCCGTCGCTTTTGCCACTCCGGTGCTCTGTCTTGAGGTTCCGAGTACTAACACACCCTCGACTCGTCTATTCGATTTTCGAAGCCATAAAGGATCTCGACGTTACATCGCGCCAGTTTAGTTTCCAAACGAACTAGCATTCTAGAGCTATCCAGGTAACTTACTTACATTCTCTTCCAGCTTGGTGTTGACTTTTCCAACTTTCAGAGTTCGCATCCTTCAGGTCTACACCCCGATGTCGGCTTGCTTGTAACGGAATAACTGCTACTAGCTTCAGCAATGTTTCGTGGCAACGATGGAGTTCAAGCAAGCAGCTCAGAAGCTCACCCTGCCAAGCGCGCGAGACTTGATCAGCACTATGGAAGTGGACTTGCTACAAACTCGAGCATTTACACGTTACCACCGCTCGACCGCGGTGTTCATACATCATGGGCTTCCACTAGTACTACTGTTGGGGCAGGGAAACAAGTACAAAACATTCCCGAAGAACTTGGCACGGGACAACTCCACCCAAAAGACCTCGGAGAAAGGAAGGACGAGCGACTTCAGTCTAGAAACCTACCCCCTCTAGAAGCCACAAATGCGCGCCAACTACTCGGACTACAAGAAGGATTAGTGCGAACCATGCATCCATCGAATAGTGCTGTAGGAGTGGCACAACATCATCTAGGGCTACTACAGCGCAGTAAAATCCTTCTCCCGGCTTCTGCTCCGCCATCTATGCCCCCATCGACAGCTAGCAAGCCGGGTCCGGCATATGTTGATTTGACCCTAGATGATGACGACGATGATGTGGTCGTCCTAGCTGTGTCTCGTATGCGTCACAATCATGAAAATCACAAGGCCGACGAAATTTGTTATGGTACGGTGAAGAGCGGAACAATCAACTCTCACCTTGTTCCGGCTTTCCCACCCGATGCACACAATTATCCGATGCTCTTGAGGATTGTTCGCGGGCATCATACTCAGTCTCTTATGATCCACGCGTATGATTATTGTAACCAGCAGTTTGGTCACGTCGATGTCAATACCGCTCGAGCGCTTGTCCCGCTCATGGATCTCCATATTTATAGAATACAATGCTATCTGTACCCTTTGCAGGAGAATGTCGAAGGCCCTGGAGAACACGTATCGAGATCATATAACTTTTTTTTTAATGTGTTTGGTCCAGAAGCCGAAGGCAAGAAAGCCGCAACCTTAATTTCTCAGAAGAATATGTTTTTTGAGGATCCACATAATGGCTATCATGATTGTACCCTGTACAGTAACCCACATCATATCATGAATGGTGCTGTCCAATTATCCGCGTCAAGAATACGCAGAACTGAGTATACCTTTGTCTCGCGAACAGCGGAAGAAGTTCGAGCGGACGTCAACAAGGTATTTGATGGGTTAGATCAAGCAGATAATTTGCCAGAAATGGAATGCGATCCTCGAATCAAGACCCCGCTTCTTAAACACCAGAAGCAAGGTCTGCATTTTCTGTCAACAAAAGAGCGGGAACGCACTTATGATGAGAATGAAATTAAGAATATGTCACTTTGGCGCAAGGGTCAGAAATCAGATGGCCAGGAGTACTATTATCATGTGATTACAAGTCAGCAACTCAAGAGGCGACCTCCAGATGTCCTTGGCGGAATCCTAGCGGATATGATGGGATTAGGGAAGACTCTGCAGATTCTTTCTTTGGTGGTAGCGGCACAGGCGGACTCTCATGCGTTTGCGAAGAGTCCGAAACCCCGAGCTCGTGCCGTGAAGGAGAACGAGCCTAATCCTCCAATCATGAACGCAAAAACAACCTTGCTCGTTAGCCCTTTGAGCACCATCAGCAATTGGGAAGAACAAATCCAGGCGCATGTTCAAGAAGGAACGTTGAAGTATCATATATATCACGGCAGTCGGCGCGAGACTGACCCAAAAGTTCTTGCCGAATACGATCTTGTTATAACTACCTACCAGGTCATAGCCAGCGAATGGAACAAACACATGAAGGACAAGGAAGGCTATTTTAGTCCGCTGCAGCAGATAAATTTCTTTCGAATTGTACTTGATGGTAAGCAAAACACCCTGTATTTCCGTTCGCAGGCGCCGATGCCGCCCCCACTCAGGTTGTTCGGTTTTGTTGATTAAAACATAACTATTGAGTTGTGCGCGGCTGCTGACACTTCCTTAGAGGCCCATATGATTCGGTGAGTTGCAGAACTGGTCTGTCATGCTATCCAAGGCCGCTGATGTTGGGTAGGGAGCAGAGTACTCTGCAGTCAAAAGCCGTAATTGCCTTACACGCTCAACGAAGGTGGGCTGTAACAGGTTGGACTAACTCCATAACATTTGTGACATGCAAAATTATTGACGGCTCTGATCAGGCACTCCAGTACAAAACCGGCTTGATGATCTTGCAGCTTTGACCAAGTTTCTCCGAGTGAAGCCGTTCGATGAGAAAAACGCATTCCACCAATATATAGCCGCTCCTCTCAAGACCGCAAATGAAGTCAGTTTCCTGGCACTTCGATTGCTTGTAGATAGCATCACCTTGAGGCGACAAAAAGATAAGATTGATCTTCCGCCTCGAAGAGACCAGATTGTGTATCTTAATTTTAGCCAACCGGAACAAGAGATCTATGATGCGACTGCTAAACAGTCGTCGAGGCGTGTAGACATGGTGGCCAAACAAGGTCATATGGGCGGCAAGAATTACGTTCACATCTTGCAGATGATTCTCCGTCTTAGACTCATCTGTGCTCATGGTCGTGAGCTACTCGGTGACGAGGATACCGCAGATCTAGCGGGATTAACATCTTCCGACGCTATTAACGTCGACGAGCTTGATGACTCGGAGAGTGCGACAAATCTGTCTCATAAACAGGCATATCAGATATTTAGTCTGATGAAGGAAACGAATGAGGATATATGTTCAGCTTGCCAGAAGAAGGCGGTTTATAAAGATCCTTTGCTCTTGGCGGAAGAGAATGCGAAGGTTGGAGACGACAAAGGAAAAGAGAAGGAAGGGGGTGAAAAGGACAAACCGAAGACAGCTACATCGATTGGATTCCTCACTCCCTGTGCCCATATGCTCTGCAAAGATTGTGTGCCGACCTATACCGCCAGGATCTCGGAGCATTTCCAACCAGGAATGCGTGCTACCTGCCCCATATGCGGTCTATACAATAAGATCTCTTTCTTCGAATTAAAGGCAAATGAGCTGCTTATACACGAGACTGGAGCTGCAAGAAGGCACACGAAGAAGAAGGAATTTCGATACCGAGGCCCCAGCACCAAGGTTAAAGCATTAATTCAAGCGGTGCTCGAGAATCGGCAGCAAGGCACGCAGGAAGACCCCATCAAAAGCGTCGTTTTCTCAGGCTGGACCTCTCATTTGGATCTAATTGAGCGCGCTTTTGTTGATAACGAGATTCGCTATGTTCGCCTTGACGGTAGTCAAACCAGAATGCAGAGAAACGCTGCTATTGTTGAGTTCCGTGATGATTTGGCGGTGGAGGTTATCCTGGTGTCGTTGATGGCAGGTGGATTGGGGTATGTTTGTCGTCAATCAAACCGGAAACAAAGAAACAATCACTGACTTAATATAGCCTCAATCTCACGGCTGCCTGCAGAGTCTACGTCATGGAACCTCAGTGGAACCCCGCGGCGGAGGCGCAGGCTATCGACCGCATCCATAGACTGGGACAAAAAAAACCTGTTGTAACGGTAAGGTACATTATGGCTGGTAGTTTTGAAGAGAAGATTCTAGAAATCCAGAAGAAGAAAACGGATCTGGCGAATATGACAATGGCTGCGGGGAAGAAGTTGAGTAGGATAGAGATATCCAAACAGAGACTAGAGGTTGGTTATATCCTACCCCCCCCAGTGCGTTAGTTGCTGATGATTTCCGTAGCATATGAAGAGTCTTTTTATGTAAGAGTAGTCGGAGAGAGGCTACATGACTGTAAGTTGTTTGTTAGTGACTATCTATTAGAAAGTAGAACTTTGCCGGCAGCGCATGGTTCGGGTCTATTCTTGGCATGTTTCATTTATGGGCTTTCCTCAGTTTTGGTTTGCGGGGTTTTGGGCGCTGGCGTTTGTAGTCTTGAATATTGCTAACTATCAGTCGATCGATGCTTTTACTTGTTGTAGAGTTTTGGATTTTGAAGTGTAGTTGTCATGTACGTATTGGAGACGGACCTTATGATGGGATACTGCTAAATGGAGGAAAGGTAGGTAACATGCAATTGATGATGGGCTGGTATCTTTACAATTGATATGTTAGAAACATGGACGGTTCGCACTGGTAATTGAATTTTCCATGGTTAAATCATGTCTGATATACACACCGTCCATCTCGCGCGCGGCAGACATCGTCAGGTGGAATGTAGCGTAAGCGCGGCAAGCGGATCGCTCGTTCAGGCTAGCGAATCCCACCGAGTTGAATCGGGAGTGGCTCTAACTGACGTATGACATGCCTGCGCAAGGAACACGTTCTCGAATCTTGACTAGCTCACCTCGCTGTCTTAGACGCCATGCAGTAGCCATGTGCATGTCTCGAGCTGGTGCGATGGGGAGACGCACTCAGGTGTACTAAGATGCATTTCGTGATTTGTAGGGGATGTCCGCGTGGGTGGGCGATTGGTTGATACTCCTCATCGGCTGTTGGTGTGTGAAGTACTTCTTGGTACCGGTACAAGCTCTACTTTAGTTGCATCCAAAAAGTAAACGACAAGTGCGAATTGCACACGGACGAATGATGTAACGATTAACTATCATCAGACGACCACGGTACCGCTACGACTGGGGCTGAGGTATACCATCAACCTGACAGCCGATTACTACCAAAACGCGTTAGAGACTAATAGAGATGAAGAACTTGGGCAAAACGAGTGGATGTGTTTAATTTTCGGTGTATATGTCACGCCGAGACTACAATCCAAGTCTATGGGCTCGTGGCTTAAAGAACTGTGGGACTAGATGCCCCGAGCTCAACTGAGGTCTTGTCTCGTCTTATCTCGTCTTGCACCGCATATTACGTCTATTAGATTGAGGTCGGCGTGGACCGGTGGTCACGTCAACAGTTGCCCCGTTCTCAGATTGCAATCCCGCACGGTCCGACACCAGGAGGGAACCCGGGTCGCCGAAGGCATCAGTTAACTTCCACATCCTATTAGTATGTAGACAAGAAGTAGAGTAAGTTGTATTCCTCTCCAATCCCCCCTCCTCTCGGCGGCCTCATACTGGACAGCGTATTGCGTGCGGTTATGATTTAAATCAATGGGGATTTGTGACACTCTCCGTAAGTCATAGCTGCCCAGGTCCTGTGGATACCCTGCTCGAGTCGGCTGACGCCGTGCTCTAGATCTGAGAAAGAGAGCAGTGAGGTTTCAGATACATCGACAGCATCTAGCTGACGGAAGACAAGCGTTTCCCGAATTCCCGAATTCCGCTCTATTACTAGGGTTCCTTGAGCCGGAGGATCTTGAGGGCAGTAAAGGTATTCGGGCTTCAGATACCTTCCTTGGATGCATTGTCGTCAGATGCTAAGGCCGAAAGTTCATCAGACAACATATCGCCATTCGTGAAGGACACGCGTCATCTAGTCATTTTCGGCTACATGAGTAGGTCACACTACAGCTATGACTAGAATGTTCGTAGTGAACAGTGAACCTGTCAAAAGAGTATTCACGGCTCTCTTTTATTCCTATTTCGTCTAGGAAGGGCGTTTGTTGCGCTCTCTTCCAGACCATTTCGTGGCAATGATTGGTTCACATCCTTGATTAGTCCATAGAGAGTCGTGAGACATGCGCATGCTGTACTGTGTCTGGACAGCGCCGGTTATTTTGAGTTGGACGGCGGTACTTAAGAAACTGACAAGGAGACTTTACCCGCCGACGGTTTGAAGCGGACTCCAGCGGGGTCGTGTGATATCTGATGACTAACGATGCCTCTGCCTATAGCACGAAGCCATACTCTTTACAGAGCAACACAGACCGACTGAAGAACTGCCCTTTAATGACTCACTCCATTCACAGTCCTCACTCGGTCAAACGCTGCCTACATCTTTGCCATTTGATAAGCTCTCATAACTTATAGTTCTTCCTGCAATTTGATGGCATCTACTAACGAAAGAATTGTATGCCACAACCTGTGAAATGAAACTTCGATCGTAGTACAGAATTACCGCTGACAACTTATGAAGGGTGGGACAGCCCGGGGCTGAGAAGACCAATCCGAACAATCACCGAGACGGACACCTGATGCTGATCGCTGATGTTCAAACTTCTGTGGACAGTACTTTATATTTCAAGACTTGTCGAAGACATCTATAACAACGCGCCTCGATTATTGGACTTATGGAGCTGCCTGCTCTTTTGTGATGTTCCATGAGATTTATACTGGCTACATCGAGATGCGCAAGGCATACTTCAGGATAATAACTATGTTAAAACTTTGTAGAGAAATCTCAGCAGTGTAAACTTTAACATTGGAATAGGCAATTACATTTGCGGGGATTCCTTTCTGCGAAGACAGACCTAGATGTTTCTCAGACGTCTGATCGTTCAACCCCAACTCTCCTGTTAGTAGTTTGTGGCGATGTCGCTGTTGGCTCAGAAAGAGGATTTGAAACAGAATGGCCGAAGTTTGAGTAGGAAGTTTACGGCCATTGAAAACCGCTTGTCGTTGAAGAACCCCTAGTCATTGTAACCCTCGTAGTATCGCGAAGGCCAGAACCGTCGGTGCAATGTGAAGGGATGCACAGAAAATCTATAGGAAATATTAAAAGAGACGACGAGGATAGTCGAGCCATGGCCCTAAAAACGGTTTCAAACCTGATCAAGACAACAATGAGGTAGAAGTACTCATGAATACTCGTACTCTAGCTAGTCGTTCGTTCCCTCGTCTACATCCCTCCCTCCCCCTCGCTCACTCGCTCCCTCCCTCGCTCGGCACCAGCCACCACCATCACGGAGCGCGATCGCTTCCCCGTCGTCGTGTTGTCTTGTTTTGTCTTGACTTCATCCTCTTGCTTCCCTCTCTCGCTGCGCCCGCTTCTCAATCCCGACTTGGCTAAACCATAAACTCCGGTATTGATGCGGAGTCGACGCTCTTCTCGCGATTCGATACCCTCGACCCCAGCGGAAGACGGCGACGATTCAGAACTATCGGTCGGTTCATCGAACGAGCGTCCATTCACTACGACTCAGCAGTTTCATAAGGCGGATGGGAGTGTGAAGAAGGGTCTCCCCCTTACCCCCGATAAAGGCGTGTGGAGTGCGGTGTCGGCAGCGGCGGCGGCGGCGATAGTATTAGGCAAAGAGGTCGACGAAGTCCCTTTACCGGCGACTACGGTAGCTACGACGACGACAGCGCGATCTCTAGCCTCAGAGTCGCCGCTAAGTAAAGAGAAGATGGAGGACCCGAGGAACTACAGACGATCGCGGCTACGCTCCATATGGGTTTGCTCTGCAGGGACACTGGCGGTCACATTGCTTTCGGCATTCGCACTATGGTCAATCGTACAATCGTACCGGGAGAGACAATGCGATGCGAAGGGTTGCCGGATGTCGCACATGTCCCCCATCTATCTAAAAGCCAAAGACTTCGATACGGAACATACGCGTTTTGCGAGCAAGTACAATTTATATCTCTATCGGGAGAATGGGGTGGACGAAGACTATCCGGTATGTTATTTGTCCTATTGACACGATGATCGTGTTGATCTTGGGACCAACAATCGTGTAAAGATGATGCGCTGGGCGCGACGGCCCCCGGCAACTTTCCCGCAGCTCGAAGAAGGCTGACCTCAAACAGCCCAAAGGAGTACCCGTTCTCTTTATACCTGGAAACGCCGGCAGCTATCGACAAGTGCGACCGATAGCTGCGGAAGCAGCTCGTCACTTCAGAAACGCCATTGCAACAGATGAAACCCTGGCTAAGGCCGGGGCTCGGAATCTAGATTTCTTTACGGTCGATTTTAACGAGGATATAACTGCGTTTCACGGCCAGACCGTTCTCGACCAAGCTGAATACCTGAATGAAGCTGTTGCATACATTCTTTCCCTATATCATGACTCTCGAAAGTCAACAATGGACTCAGATTTGCCCGATCCCAGTTCAGTAATAATATTCGGGCATTCGATGGGAGGTATTGTGGCGCGAACGATGCTAATAATGCCCAACTACCGGTCGAAATCCATTAATACAATAATCACTATGTCTGCACCACATGCACGGCCACCCGTTTCATTTGACCGTCAGATTGTCAAGACATATGACGATATCAATAATTACTGGAGCCGGTCATTCTCCGAGAAGTGGGCGAATAACAACCCCCTGTGGCATGTCACGTTGGTTTCGATTGCAGGTGGAGGCTTGGACAATGTGGTGCCTTCGGACTATGCCAGTATTTCGTCTCTGGTTCCAGACACACATGGATTTACGGTGTACACATCTACAATCCCAGACGTGTGGCTCGGAGCCGATCATTTGGCCATTCTCTGGTGCGATCAGCTTATGAAAGTAGTCGCCCGTGCCATGCTCGACATTATCGATGTCAAGAGACCCGAGCAGACAAAACCTCGTCAGGAGCGAATGCGACTGCTGAAGAAATGGTTCTTGACAGGTCTGGAGGAAGGGACCCAGAAGACCTTGGCACTTCAAGAGACCAAGCCAACCACTTTATTGACACTTGGGGCTGACTCCCAGAATATTACTTCGCAGGGCCAACGCCTTGTTCTACGGCATTTGGGAGAATCACAGAAGCCTCGGGCCTACCTAATGCCAATTCCTCCATCCCCGGGCGCGAAATTTACGTTGATGACGGACCAAACACTTCAGGCTGGACGAAATGGAAAGCTGGAGGTTTTATTCTGCAGTGTCTGGCCGCTTCAAGCTGGGCAGAGTGCCACTTTATTCTCTATGAATATGGATTTATCAGGGGATAGTACCGGATCCACACGTCTTGCCTGTAAGAATGCAGCCGATGATGTGATACGGTTGCCGGCTTCCACTCAAGATTCAAGGTATTCGTTCGACAACAGAGCTCCTTTCTCTTACCTTGAATACAAATTTGAAGACCTTATTGACGAGAACCGGGTTAATAAATTCGAATTTGTCGCTGTTGTTGATAAAGCGACCAAAAGAGCTGAAGGGTGGGTCATAGCAGAGTTCAGCACTAAGGACTCTCAGATCCAATCCAACGTTGGCTTGGGGGGACTTCTCACCGACGGCATACACGCCACACTTCCAGCTGAACGGTCGGTGGTTATGGACATTAGCATTCCCATAATACATAGTAGTCTTTTTGCATATAAGCTTGAAGTTGGGCCCCAGTCCTGTAGCGGCGGTCGGCTGTTTACTCCACTTGTCCGACAATACCTGGCGGATCCACACGAGTCGAAATTTTTCGTTAATGCGAAGACAGTGGATATCAATCTACACGGCACAGCACCTTTCTTACCTCCAGCTCTTCGCCCAACAAGCAGGCGTGGGCTATCTCTACAAGTTTGGTCGGATCCGACATGTAATTCTCCAATTGATATATCGATTCGTGTGGACTTCCTTGGTTCTCTGGGGAGACCGGCGGCGCGGTACAGAATGGCGCTTGCAGCGTTTCCTTTACTTGTGGTTGCTTTGGTGATTCGACAACAGTTCATGGACTATAATAACGTTGGTGAGTTTTCACTGTGCCTCTACGAATCCTGCCCTAGGCTTAATTACTGAATTACCACAGGCCGATTTATCAGCTTTAGTGAAGGGATGGATCTTTTTGTATCAAAATCTTTACCATTTGTTCTGGTCTCCCTCTCCTGTATGGCGGTTTCACTTTCCTTTGCAAATTCCGAGTCGAACAACAGTGCTTTTTCGCCTCTTGACAAGAGGTCTGATGATCATCCTAGTACAGCTTCCCATATGCAATTTGCCAAGAACGACATGCTTGTCGGTCTTCAGGATCCATTCTTTTGGTTTCTGGCGCCGTTATCTGCGTTGATTGCCGTTGGTATAGTTGTTGTTCTCAATTATCTGATCATGATAATTTTGAACATCGGAGTGGCAATATATTCCGTCTTCGACAGGTTTTCCAGCAGATCAAACCACGAACGACGGCATACGGGAAGTATCGCGTTCTCCACGAGCAGCCCTCGAAGAAGGATCATCGTCACTGGATTTTTGCTCTTATTCGTTGCGACTATTGTCCCATACCAATTCGCCTATATGGTCGCTTGCATCATCCAACTTTTCACTTGCATACGCGCTCTGAAATTTGCAAAAGATAATGTAAGTGTGCATGCTTCTCTTCATGAGTCATGGTATGTTTGTCCCTAACAATATTCAGGGGTATGGCGAGCGTTCTGGTTCGATGTGGGACTTTTACAACTATTCACATTCGATCCTTGTTATCATGTTGTGGATATTACCCATAAACCTCCCAGTGCTAGTTGTTTGGCATCACAACTTGGCCGTACACTGGCTCACACCATTCTCATCACACCACAACCTACTGTCGATAATGCCGTTCATCCTGCTAGTTGAAACGCTCACCACGGGAAACATGATATCTCGTGTTACCACCAAGTATTTACTCCGATTACTTGGATATCTGTGGCTTTTGCTGACAAATGATGCAGTGTGAAATACGTTACGAATCTGTTATTGGTAGGCATCGCAGCTTACTCTGCTTTGTATGGTGTAACGTACGCATATCAGTTGCATCACCTTGTAAATATCTTGGCTGCGTGGTTTGTGGCGATTCACTTCAGCGGAACCCGACCCACCGTTGCGGGATTGTTGGAGATATTCACGGACGACCTTGAGGAAGGCGAGAAGAAGCGGCATCAATGAAAAAAACGGTTGTGGCATGCACCGGGGATGCCATCTGAAGAGATATTTGTACAGGCTCAGGACGCTAGCAGGCAAGCAATGGAGTATTTCTTGACACGTTTAGATGTTCATTCGGCAGCAAAGCATTGAACTGTTTTGGATGGCGTTTTTTTGTATTCCCACGTTGTCTTTGTTTGCCGCTTCTCTCTTTCGAGTGGATATGAGCTTGCTGTGTATACTATATTTTGGTATTAATGGGTTCACTGTATATATTTCGTTTTTGTCTCTTCTTTTTTTGTCCTTTACTATGTCTGTCCGTCATCCACCGACATCCATTGATCTCTTCAACAGGGCTCAACCAAGATAATAGAGCAGTTCTGGGCGTGTGAATAAATATTCTAAAGAGAAGGCTATGTTATACAATCTACTTTCTTGTTCTTGACTTGAAGCGTGTATGCAGATCATCCGTGTATTATTTGATCATCATTGACGAAGTCAATAATCTGGCCGTCAACCGTCAACACCGCCTCCATCCGAATATTTTCCCCGTCTTGATTCTCATCTTCACGAATGTATCTCGTTGTAGCTCCGACTCCACGCCCAATCAACTTCCCCACCTCAGCATTCCACAGGAACTGACGCACATACCCTCCCTGTTCATACGGAGCAATGCAACAATACGCCAACGGCATCCGCGATAATAACATGTGCTTACGCAGACCAGGAGTGCAAGGGCGCGTAGCTGCTAGGATCCCGATCGGCGGGGTATCCGGGGTGGAAGAAATGCCGAGGGTCCCCTCGAGCTCTCGTAGATATTTCGGCCCGGTGCGCGTGCGCTCGGCTTTGCATTGGATGTACACCTGCAGCTCTGGACGCGGAAGGCCGGGCGAGGTGGGTGGTGACCAAGTGCCACGGATGTCAAGGCCACGATCATCACGGCCGCCAACGCGTACGAGGTTCATACCCATCCGGGAGAGCGAGCGAAGAACTGTGTATCTGAGCTGGAGTGGTTAGTGGCGGTGATTTTCTTGGTCTTTCTCTCTCAGAGTACTGGTTCCGCGCCAGGCACACATACTCGAATAATGTGCCTACATACACGGACTTCTCGGGAGACAATCCAACGTCTTCGGCGTAGCGTAGAAACGACTCGACGTCATTATGCTGCGGTGATGTTTGAGGATCGCTGTTGAGTCTAGGGGAGGTTGTGAATAGCAGTCTGACTGGTAGTGGTAGTGGTGGCGGGAGTTGACATTGGATCAAGCGTCTTGGGGGTTTAAGGAGATGCCGCATTCCATGAGGGAGAACCGAACTTTCCTCTGACTGAGATGCATCTAGAACTTCGGTTGTCAACGTGAAACCCGAGCTATGTAGGGCTGCAGCCCTAATTCTCCACAAATTGGCCAATGGAATTCATGGACTTGTCTGGCTTTTGTTGGTTCGCCAGATTTTCTTTTTCTTTTTCAAGTGGGGTAAACTAGAGTGTGACCGAACGACTACTTGTGACGCTGGGGCTGCCCCTCTCTTCTGACACCCCTCCTTCTCTTTCTCCAACCCAACCATTTCTTCCCCCAAACGCGCAAACCACGACTCATTCCATCCCGACTTCTCTCACCACTTCCTAATTTTTCCCTTCGTTACGACATAACCTTTTTTCAAGATGGCTGACAACGATGAGCAAGTGAGTCCACCTATCCATCCATTCATCCGTCTATATCTACATTCATTCGACGACGACGACGACGACAACCCCGCTCCCTTTCCCCTCCTAGGTTGTGTTGCTGCCTCTTCGCCTCCTTTTCTTGCGACTTCCGTACTCCCACATTTAATCTAGACGAAGGCAGAGACCACCAACCGCTTAGGGGGATGGGAGGGGGAAGCCAAGTGCATCATCGCTTCGACTTTGAGTTTGATGGAACAACTCATACTGATGGAATCTCTTTTCTTTCTAGCACAACCACACTTTCGAGTCGGCCTCTGCCGGTGCGTCGGCCACGTACCCCATGCAGTGCTCTGCTCTGCGCAAGAACGGGTATGTCCTCCCGCTGCTCTTCTCAACCCGCCTGCCTCTCCCCGCGAGACAACGAATATAGGTATTTCTAGTCAAAAATGCTGAGATTATTGCAGACACGTTGTCATTAAGGGCCGTCCCTGCAAGATCGTTGACATGAGCACCTCAAAAACCGGAAAGCACGGTCACGCCAAGGTTCACTTGGTCGCCATCGACATTTTCACCGGAAAGAAACTTGAAGAATTGTGCCCCTCCACACACAATATGGACGTCCCCAACGTCAGCCGTACCGAATACCAGTTCTCATACATCGACGATGAGTTCCTTAACCTCATCAAGTCGGACGGATCCGAGAAGAACGACGTCAAGGTCCCCGAGGGAGAACTTGGCGATAGAATTAGGGAGTACGAGGACAGTGGCACTGACATCCGTATGTCATTCCACGGCGTGCTTTTGTTCAAATGCAGTGCTAATTTTTCCTGTTTGAATTGAATAGTTGTCACCATCATCGCCGCAATGGGCGAGGAGGCTGCTATCTCCGTCAAGGAGGCCCCCAAGGCTTAAATGTCCTGAAGGGTTCAAGGGATTAAATTTAGCGTTGCTTTCTTTCCACTTCCATTTCCAGTCTCGCTCTCCTCCTCTTCGATGCGGGACTGTCCTGTCGGTGTTTTCCCCTCGTCATCGTACCAATCGAAGGTCTGGATTTATTTGTTTGGGGAGCAATTGGGGGTTCTCTTTGGGTGATTGGATTGAATAAAGGTACTTTGGTAGGATCTGGTGGGGAAACTGGGAAACTGGGAAACTGGGAAATGGTATTGATTGGTTGGCTGGCTACTTTGTTTTTCCTGATTATTCGTCATGTTCATCATCTTTTTTGGCTTGCACAACATCAACAGTTAAAAAGGTTATGGTACGAACTAAAAGTCGTCTTTTTTTTTTGTTTTACTGGCAAGCGTGTTAAAGTATCTAACAGCCGTCCTTCTGGAGATTCTGCCCTAGACATTAAGTACTCACTTAGTCCAATACTTCATGAATAACAGATTCTAACACGATCATCTCATATCAAGTTGCATGAGTGGCGATGGCACTTGTCCGTGTGCCAGCTTGATGTGAGACAAACAAATGTGGGGTGGGTGCCAAGCTCAGACAGCAGTCAGGCACGTTCTTTCACGTGCGGGCGTGAACGCACTGTCGCGTGTATCCCTGCAAGGGCGCGTCTTCCACCCACACATCCACATTATCCATTATCCGAGTGAATATCGATACATGGAGTATAAACGCCTATCACGCTGCGGCATCGACAACTGCAAGCAGACTCTATTCTACCCAGAAAATGGTCGTTGGTTCTGTAAAAATGGCCATATGCGGGAGGTGCGTAAACGCGACAAGTCTTCCTCGTAGACTTACTAATAGGGAGTAGGGAGAAGTGGAAATGGAGGCGGATGATGAGGGGTTTGGACAGACCGGATCTCGAGCAACAAGGGCCAAGGTGGAAACAAAGAGGGTATCCAAGGTTCTGAGGGGAAGGAAGGGATTCGCGTTGTATATCCAGTGCTACCAGTTTTTGTTGCAGAAGCAGGTTTGGTGGTTGGTTAAGGAGAAGGGTTTTCCTGAGGAGCTCGAGGTGTGGATGCCCCTTCCCGGCTTCTCCGTCCATCTTTATACGTGAGCTGATGATAGGAAGGTAATCGTTAGAGACCTGTGGGCGCTACGACTTCAGATCCTTTCTTCTACACTCCCGGAACATACATCCCAATCACAACCGGGGTCGAGGACACAATCAGAACAGCCCAATCAAGACGTGCAGTCGAGCCATTCGAGCTATATTTACACTAGTGAGTCCGATATTGCAAGCACCACACGATCGGCGAAGAAGCGGCGTCAGAAAAGGGTACCCATAGCTGCGGACCGCCCGACGCTCATTGAGTCCCTTGCACTGTGCTACCTTGGCCTTGTGCTCCTGCGTTCAGCTGTGTCATTGAGAGATTTCCATAGATGGGTCGAGAGCCAGGGTCTCATTTATATCCGTGCCATCAAGGAAGTTCCAGAAGCCATGAAGGACAAGCTTAGCGGCGAATACTGGACCGCAATGGATCCACGCGCTGGTCTAAGGCGGGGTCGACTATACAAGACTGTGCATAATACCGTTGTAATGATGCATGAGAAATTTGGGATTACATTCCCGCCTATAAACAGGGAGGTGTTGTTGGCGGGGATTATTAACGACTTGGGATTGCCGTGTATGTGCCCTCCCCCGCTCCCAGAGGAGTACGTTACTGATACGGGATAGTGGAAATCTACACAGCGACAAAACGCCTTGCAGATCGTCTCTTCATGACCTTTGAGTGGCCCGCGCTCGCTCTCACAAAGCGCACTTCGCATTGGCCGGAGGCAAAGTTAATGGCGCTTGTCATCATTGCTACGAAACTATGCTTTGGACTCGATGGGATACGGAGGACTCCACACTCTCCAACCGAGCCTGCTGCAACTGCACTCACCTGGAACGCGTGGGAGCACTTTCTTCGTGCGGGGAATCAGGAAAGGCGGGGACTATTGATTTCCAAGGGAGGGAAAAATGCCCAGCTGGAGGTTGACGTAAAGGAGGCTGATATATTTTCCATGGACGCGGAGGAGCTGGATTGGTACATGGACTGGTATGAGAAAACATGGTGTGCAGAAGGCGAAGTACCGTCAGGGGAACGTGGCCTCTCACAGGGCATTATGAACCTCTTCCCCGCCACCCGACGTGATACACCGCCTCCACCGCCATCAGAACAGGAGAGAGGGTATGAATTATTACCATCGCGCCTTCACACGCTCCACGCTGAAACAGTCGCGATCCGAGCGGTAAGGGATAAAAACGAGGAGCTATGCCGCCCGGGTGAGGAGTATCTACTGTATTCGCTTGACGAGGAGGTGCCCCATCAGCTTAGAACACTGATGCAGGCTGCTGCCGACTTGTTGGCGATCGATCGTCAGGACTTGCAGAAGGTCGTTAGCAACGTCGAGCATATCCTGAAGGAACAGGTAGTGGAGAAGAGGAGGAATGATAGGAAGAGGGGTAAGATTGTAGGAGCTATTGCGAGCGGTAAAAGCAGAGCAAGGGGGAAAGAGGATGACATGGATGTAGAGGAGGGTGTAGGAGATCAGGAAGGTCTGGAGGGTCTGGAGGATCAAGAGGATCGGGACGAGGACGAGGAAGAGGAAAGCCGGAGTGATGCAGAATGATGGACTGATATCCAAACTTGAGTTTCGGTTACTCTTTTGGAAATCTGCTATGTTTATATACGACGAATGTGACTTGGAGAGGTCCACCAATCCTCACATGATGCATTGAGTTCCGTTCAATTGTGTCTATAGATTCTCCAACGCCATCCTCATCAACCACATCAACCACAATCGCCTAACAATCAATCCGTCCACCAAATCAAACCAGAAATTACAACGAAAACCACGAACAGAACATGATGTAGAAAGTGTGAATCGCCTGTATGTGTTAGCTCGTCTTCCCGTCGTAAATTGCTTTCGTGCGGCCGTCGAAACAAAAACAAGTCCATCTAACATTACCTATGTAGGTATCGAGAAATCCAGAGTGAAACTAAAGAAAAGTAGTAAATGTCCAAAAGGCAAAAACAAATGTTAAGTAACAACATCACAAAAGATACCTATATCAATGGGAAAGGGTCAGGAAGGCATGAAATTGTGTCAATGTCACATCCAACAACGCTTCCATTCCGTCTTCCATCCTCAAGCCCAATCAGAAAGCGTAGTTGTACGAAACTCCGTACTTCTTCTTAAAGGCTTCCTTCTTCTCGAAAACGGCCAACCACATCTCCTCGGCCTCCAATTCCATCCTCTTGATTTCCACCACATCTTTACGCTGTACCAATGGTATATCATTGTAAATAGTCCCCTTCTTTCCCGCTGACGACTTAGCGGAGGCACCGGATGACATTTTCGGATAACTATTCATAGTGAAAGATGAATTTGGCGAGTCAGTATTGTCTTCGTGCTCGTCTGTCGCCTCGGCGGTAGGAGAGCGAGTGGTCAATCGAGCAGCGGCACAGCGCCGACTCCTTCTCAGACGTTTGTGATCGTTATAATCGTACACAGAATCGCTGGAGTCCTCGGGAAAAATATCAGAACGCACATAAGTAGTTTCTTTCCTGATGGAGTTTCTGCCACGCTTTGACGGTGACTTCACGGCTGGAGTTATTTTGACTTGTGACTTGGCCTTCCGGTCTTTGACGGGACGTTTCGCGGGGTTCTTGTCGCAGCCAAAGCCAGCAGCCTTTTCTCCCACGATGCAGTATTCGCGGCAAACCAGAGCATATGCCAACTTCTCCAGCTTTTTTTGGCTAGCACTGACTTCATTCCAGGGTTCTTGTTGGCTAAGCATCTTGCGGGCAATACGAAGAGTCTCGGAATGTAATCTGTCTGGCTCAATGGTTTTACGGATATCACGAAGATTTTCAGATGCTATCTCATCTCGTACTTTGCGGCGCAATACTTTCCAGGTCTTGTCAAGTTCTCGCTTCCGAACTCCAGATCGTTTGTAGAGACCAAGTTCCTTGCGGATATCGGTAAAGGTGTAGTTGGGAGGGCTTATGGCCAGGTCAAGGCGCGGATCAAGAGTGCTATTATCATCTCCAGTGTTGTTGCCCATTATCACGCTGTAGCGCTCATTGATCTCCTCAAGAAGCTCAGGGAAGAATCCTTGGAGGTCGTTGGTGGGGATAAAGCTGTTCCCTAAGGGCTCCCTCGTGCGTGATAGTTCTTGTCTGACAGCTTCATCTCCACTTCCGATATGCTCTGTAGTCCACATAAGTAGCTGGTTATAAGGTCAGAGCTGGCCCATACCTTCGAGTATAACCTCCAAGTTCAGCCCCAGGTTGGTGATTCCGTTCTCTTTCTTATATAGCCAAAGGAGGTTATTCAATAAGACTTCCGATTCCTCTTCAAGTTCTGCTTCAAATCGCTGCCGGCCAGCCAGCGACGATGCTTCGTACGTCACTCGTTTTCTGAAAAGGGCAAGAGCCTCCTCCACACGAAGTAGCTCTTCGTCGACTTTTGTTTGAAGAGCTTGTCTGCGAGCGAGCTTTTCGGTTTTGGCATTAGATTGTTGTTTGCTGGGCTGTTCCTGAGAGGAAGGACTGCCGTCAGAGTTTGGGGGAATAGGTTTCTCTCGTGCTTTGGCAGTAGGAACCAGAACAGTAAGATAGTCCTCCTCCTCATACCGGGGAGTTTGGGATGCGTCAGATTCATCGCTTGGGGTGATACAGTTTTCGGGAGGGCGTCTGAATCCAGGTGGGCTACAAGGAGCGTCGCTTGGTTGTGATTCAGAGTAAGCCTTCGGCTTGAGTGTAGGAGAATATCGTGGGCCTTCAAGGCTATAATTTTCATCCGTTCCACTCAAGTTCTCGCTGGAGGAGGATATGAAGTGCTGACGGTGTATGATTGGCATGATAGATTGACTCACTAGGTTAGACGAGTTATTGGGATGGGAGGGGCCAGAAGCTGAGAGTTAAAGTGAGGGAAAAAGGGTATATTCTATGTGTAACTGGGAGCGTTGAAGTACTTAGGTAGTTTGCCGTTTGTCGTTTGGTTGTTGCCAGTCGCCTTCCATAGCAGTCACTCGTGTCAATTGCAAACATTATCAACCCTAATCCACATAATCCTTTTTGATGACAACATCTCCCATGTTAATCTCCCAAACTCCAGTATCTTAATTTAGACGGCAAATGTTGATAGTCAGCTGGCTTATGGAGCCATCTGGAATCGCAAATAACCAGCTTATTCATTGGGTAGGGATAAGGTGCATGGAGTGCATAGGCACGACGCAATTGTAAAATTTATGATAACCTTAAGGATCAGAAAAGCGGGCAAGTTGTAATGCTACGATTGCTGGGATTCAATAGTTAAGAGATGGTCGTGAATTATGGATGATAATTCGAAGTGCAGTTCAACATACTCTAAAGTACAAGGTGTCATAGGCAACCAAAACCAAAATTTAAACCTGACTTCCGCTCTTCAACGCCACCTGTCTAGCTTCGACATCCTTCATCTCTTTCACGATCATGCGGTTAAATTCCTCATGTCCATCCAGATAAAGATGATGCCCTGCATTCTGCACGATCAGTACCTTCGCCTCTCCTCCAAAACCTTCCTTCTTACCCCGCCATTCTTCACCGCCAACGTAGCTACCCTCCGGCTTCTCGTCTTTCATTGGCACTGGGGTGTTGCGTATCTTTTCCTCTGCTGCAAACCCGCCGGCAATATCCATCCAGTCCGTGTCGCCGTACATCCACACACTTGGAATACCGCCAGGACCAACCTTTGAGACCAGGTCTTGAACACGCCAGATTATGGGGCGACGGGCAAAGGCCCCTGGGGCCAGGATATAGGCTAGAGCATACTCTCCGCTACCACGTTGACGAAACAGGGAGTAGGCGTAGTTGTGGAGGGCCTGCGACTCATCTGGCGGGAGCTGATTGAACCGTCTCGACGTCCATCCGGATACCAGTCTGGGGCCAAAAGGCCCTGACCATCGGACCAGGGAAAATGGAGAAACGTTTGCGTCCCAGAGGTAAACCAGCCATTTCGGGAGTGGGCGTCTTGGCGGGGTTTCTGCGGTTTTCGCGGTCGGCTTTTGTGTGGCTACAGCGTCGCGTTCATCAGGGAGGGAGTTGCTAGAGGCACCCGGTGAAACTGGGGCTGATGAGGATTGTATGCCATTTGGAGAAATATTTAAGGCTTCTGGGAGGTTGGGGTTACTTCTAGAAATCATTTCGTCTTGGTGTTTGCTGGCTAGTGTGCTTTCTTCGTTCCCGTCTGGTAATGCTTGCTTCACTGCAAATGGATCCTCTGGAATTCCTACTGGCGAGGCCATGATGAGCTTGTTAACATGCTCGGGGTATTTGACCGTGTATCTGAATGATAGATATCCACCTAGTGAATGTCCTGGTACCTAATGTCAGCGGCAAACGATAACCGTTGGCGTAGACTTGTATACCAATCAATGTAAACCTCTCTATTCCCCTTTCCTTTCTCCATTCTTCTAAAGCGTCTATAAACCAGTCCTCCGCCTCACTGATCTTTCCTTCAGGATCTTTGGCATGTATAGTAAACGATGGACGTGAAGAACGTCCGTATCCAAGTAAATCCAAACTCCAAACTTTCCAGCCGGGCACCCGCGACAAAGCATCAAAGTTGCGGAAAAAGAACGCAAGGCCAGCACCATAACCGTGAATCAACACCAGATGGTTTTTAGCTGGTGATTCTGCAGTTCGAGTAATACTGAATTCATTCAAAGCTCTGTTCTTGCCTGATAGCGGTACCAGCGTAGATGTACATTCGCGTGGACCATAGGGATCAGCTTCGGCTGGTGATGCGGATAATTCAGTGTGAGGATTTGCAATGGAAACGGCGGGAGTGGGGTGGTGAAATGGGAGGAATGACAACACGGTGGCTTCGGCAGCTGCTGGAGTTATAGCAGACCACTGTTAACGAAGAATGTCAATACAGGATCCTGAATAGTCACGGGGGCAGTTATATGAACTCAAAAAACACACCCATTGGCACAGCCCTTCTTTATAGCTTAGCGGAAACATAGGGCCTCCGAAACGTTGACCAGCACTGGAAGTTCCTTGGGTCTCGCCATCTCGTTGCGAAGCAAGTGGGCTCTGCTGGGCACGACCTGGAGGAGCCGAGCCCGACGATGCCATCGTGGGATAGAACCGGAATTGTTGCTTTCCTAACGGTTCAGGTTTTGTGGCCTCAGCGACGGAATAAAGCGCAATAATAGTTGGCAGTACGAGGGGATATAGAAGCGCAATATTGGTAGTGGTTGGTTGATGGTGAGAAGAAGGTCGGTAGGAGTTGTGGGAAAGGGCGCAGGTATCTATAAGTAAGCGGCTGCCATTGACGCAGATTAAGTTTTGTATTTGCGCACAAAGACGAGGTGTGGTGGCAATGTTGGAAGATGGATGGAAGGATGGATTTCGGAGTGTCGATGTTAGCACATAGCTCGGCTGAACTTTACTCCAGGCTCACACTCCGAATAAGAGCGCCTTTCTTTCTTTCTTCGTCTTTGTTCTCGGTGAAGCGTTGTCAAAAGTTAGAACAGAGGAGTAGCGCACACATGGGCGGAATTCCGTGGCTCTCATGACGTTGCCTAGCTTAGAGTACGGGTAGAACTGTTTGAATCTGCGCCTTGATGTTAGAGGTGGCGGAGCTAGTGCTTAGGTTGCTACTCAGGTACGGAGCTAAGCGGGGAACGCCCTGAGCAGAAATGTTCTTGAGAAAGCCGAGTACTCATATCACCGAAAAGTCCGTGAGTCATGTGATCTCGGGGTTAGGGTTACACTGTCGGGCCCCATTTTCAGGAGCTCGAAATAGGGGCCTATGCTTTTTAAATTTCAATGCGGTATGTATGCCACTAATTAAATGTATGGGACACCGCCAGAACGGAATTTTTGGGCGTTTAACCATTTTCTTTTCTGGTGAACGGAATATGTAAGCCTAACCCTGAGATCACATGACTCACGGACTTTTCGGCGACATGAGCACTGCACAGATAAAAGCGAGCAGTCAGAAATCTAGTTTTCTCTTCGATTCTTCCTTCCATTTATTTATTTAAGTATTTATTCCCCACACTCCCACACTGATGTTTCGCTCACGGTGTAATCGCATGAGTTTAAGCTTTGTTTTGACTTGCCTGTGCATGACACCAAATGTCAATCCCTACCACCGAAGACAGTGTAACGTGGGTGCATTAATACTCCGGCATCTGACGACCCGATCGGAGTCGACTCACCTCATACAGACGGGGTTTCAATTGCACCAGAATTACTCACCGGCTGAAATTGGGTGAACCTTGTATTGAAGCGTTCGGAGGCATGGAATCCTAAGTTTTGTTGCAATTCATACGTTGTCTCCTGGCACCATCTGAAAGTCCTATCCGACTGATAGGCCCTGCCAGACAATGGGCGAGGTTACAATTTCAATCCGATACCACAACGCGTACACGCACAAGGACAGGTAGGATTGCTGAGGCGGGAACAAAGACATCGATATTGCAGATCGGATAAGCTTGAAACAGCCACAGAGTCAACAGGCGCATACAGCAGAACCGCATGAGATTGGTATAACTAATGGGAAAGGCGAGTATCCACTTGTATTTGCCAAGTTGACTCCAGAGTAGTACATTCCTCAAGGGGGATTTGTTGCTATTGTGGGTTTTTTTGGCGGTCGTGACTATACTAGCGGATTGGATGGGACCGGAATACTTCAACAATGGGAATGGTGGCGGCAAGGCAGATGGTAGCGAATGAGAGGAGAGGGGTGCTATCATGTTTCTGGGTGGGGTTGCGCGTGAAGATGGCCTTGACGACTAAAGAAAAGACAAAGATCCAATGCCAGTCGACTCCCGCTCATTCGAATGCAATCTAAGAGATGGTGGGCCACGCTGTACAAGCGATGTGCGGTATGTCAGGAAGTGAAATTGCTGAAACCTGAGGTTCCATCCATTGTAAGCGGCCATTCAAGTCTTCAAATAGCTGCTCCTAGAAGCCCGAAATACGAATGCTAGATGGGCGTTTGGTGTCATCAATAACATCGTAAAGGCGTCGGCTGTTTTGAAGAACGTAGGTTTCCGTGGTTCGAGGGTTCGTTTTGTAGGTCGTCGGCATGGAGACATGAGAGGATGTTAAGCATTGGTTCGGCGCTTTGTTCAGTGCGTAGTTCGGCTGTAGTCAAGTGCGGGTGAAGTTGCGATGAACTAGGAGGTGATAGTGTGTCGTCACTCGGGTGTACTCTAGTGGCAGGTACCCCGCAACGTAGGTTTGGTAATGTAGGCGAAGTTGCCGATGTTGTACTGTTTCTGATCTAGTATGGGTTTGTTCATAGGGCTGAGATTGTGGGTTACCCGATAAGATTTCCTGTGAGTATGTTGGTGGGTGAATGAATAACATGCAATTGGTGGAGATATCGCTCACACGTACCTGTGGACCTGTGTTGGTATCCCACTTGGGTCGAATGCAAGATTCACATCAAATATTATATAACTCTGCATTTGTAGGTATTTCTAGAAACATGTATACCAACATGTGAATCACTGGTTAAATTACATTATGAACAAGGGAACACGCGTGTGGAAACCACACGGTACCCCGAAAAATATATTTCCATGCTTCTGCTGGTTCTCTCAAAGTTGGCCCGGAACTCGCCTCCGGCTCCTTCGGGCGTGCGATGCTCGCAAGCTCGCCATATCTCCCCCGGCCGGGTAAATTTACGTGAAATTTCGTGTCCTCGTGTGTTATATAGTAGGTGGTATGTATACTTTAAGTAAGTAGGTAACCGGAAATGCCACCTCTCTTTGCTAGGATAGGCCGCCAAGCCTGCGGCTCGTGTGAGCTGTAACAACTGAGGATGTTCATACAAGTAACAACGCCATGAGGGTTCGTAGGTATCTTCCGCCCTTTGCAGATATATTACGTTCTAACACTTTTCTTACAGCATAATTCATTCGTCTTCATAATATCCAGCACAAGTATGGATCCACCCGAGTTGGACCTTCATGTTAAAGGGTCTCTCCCTAGCGGCTCTTCTCCGAGTTCGACATATCAGTCACCACCACAGCATCATCCCCCACTCCAGCCATCCAATCCTCTGGAGGCTGCACCATCATCTCCATCACAGATCTACCTCAACCTCCTCATCCTCGAAGCATCACTGCGATCACAGTACCTCCACCACCTCGGCCGCCGTCGAAAGTTCACCTTCTTTCTGATTGTTCTGTGTCTGTGGACAGCGTTCTTCTTCTACCGGTTCTTTGTGTTGGGCGGATCCCCTTACTACTACTTCTCTCTTTTCGAGAAACTTGGCTTGGGCGGTAGTGTAGTCACGGGTGTGCTGTACTATGCTACTGGTCTGTATCATAGTACGATTGTCGAGCCTCGCCGGTTCGTTTCTATCACCAACCGTGGTCTGCGTGGGTTCAATGTCAAGCTTGTTAAGATCCCCTTATCATACCGAGAATGGGTCTATTGGTGGTGGGGTTGGTACACTTTTAGGGCTCCGCCGCCGCCGCAATCAACCACCATGCCACGCCGCCCTTCCTCAAATACACGCCGCCCGATACCTCCGTTCCCCAGTCACAGTCATACCCCATCACTGTCCTCCATGGCTGTGCAGCGGCCACTAGTACAAAGCGACGAAGATCAAAATGATGATGAAGTGGAGGAATACCTACCAGGCGGACTACACCTGAAGCTGGTAATCCTACCCAAAGGCTTTTCTCCCGACTTTCGGGAGGGTTGGGAACTCTATAGAACCGAGTATTGGGATAAAGAAAACGAAGCGCGCCAGTCCCGCCGAGAAGAACTAAATGTGAGGCGTCACCTGAAAGTTCCGTCAGCCGCACCCTCAGCTCCTGCGGTAGCTGAAAGACACGTGCGGTCCTCGCGTGCAGGTTCAGTATCTTCGCATCGTGGTCGAACACCGACGCCAGATGCAGACCATCGCACCGTACCCTCGGGTCGTGCGAGAAGAGGATCTACAGCATCCTTGAAACGCCGATCAAACACCGGAATGCCTCCGAGGGCTGGCACTCCCGGTGAAGTATCAGATTCTGGATCTACCACTTCTGCCTTGGGGGGCGACAGAGACAGGGCTCGGAGGAGTGAGAGTGTGAGAACGGACAAATCTTCGTCGTCTACTGGCTCAGCTAGAGAGCAGCAAACCCGAAAATCAAGCGGCAGGAGCCAGGGAAAGAAGCGTACTAGCCAAGGAAATGAATCCCCAGTGGGTGAGGAAGATGTTGGGGATAGACATTGATGATGAACTATGAGAAAGAATTGCACCGAGGTACCTACTTACGATACATACTTATGTACGAAGAATTGGCGTGGACGTATAAGACTACTTACGATTCATACTTGTGTACGAAGGATTGGTGTGGACGTATGAGACTACTTGTAATATAATATATGTTTTGTGCTTCGATATAGAGGTAACTATACCCTTGTGAGGTTGTATCTGTTTTCTTGCCTAAGTTACTCTTCTAGATTTTGTGATCACTGTTATTAATGTTTTTCAGTCATGGCTGGATCAAAGGGTCTGGAAGCTGTATCTTCTGTGTGACTGTCGATTCTATTCGTCCATCTGTTTGTGTAGCTACAGCCTCAACTTACTCTACAGCAGCCGCGACAAGCTGAAGCGAGTATCAGCTGCTGCAATTGATGAGACTCAATCGGTGTTTTAACACTTGCAACACAGGCTGATCTCGATCGTGGATTTCATGGGGGCTGGTGAGTGAGTGATGCCTTCATGATCAATCCACTAGAGTAAATTGCCTTCAACCGGGAAGTTGCATATCCGGTGCTCGAGTACTCGATAGATTTACTCGAGTGCAATCCCCGCATATCGATACTGTGGGGGTCACGGTTCTTAATGTAGCTGTGTGGTCGCCGAATCGACATCGGCAAACTTTTGCTTTTTAAGTAGATCATCGTTCCGGCGGTGCAAGGGAGACACCGAAGGCAAAAGCCCCGCCTGCTACTGGTCTGTGAGGCTTGAGATAAGACCGCACCATGTTCTCGTTACCAAAGGTGGTGCACTTCTCTAGCGTTCGCCTAAACATTCTAGACCCTTGTTGGTTCTTGGCTGTGTTGGACTGGATCTGGAGAATGGAGCCCTAGATTTTCATCGGTGTTCTTGACGAACGCTTATCTATCGGTTGGTACTGCGAGTAATTGGTAACAGTGTCGCTGTTGACAGCTGGAAATTTGTTACTCGGTAACGGACACAAATTGGCGCGCTGTTGACCTGTGGACCTGTTGACAACGCGGAATAACGAATCAACCCAAGCCTCGTATTGATAAGGGCGCTTGTAAAACCTAAACCACCTCCGATGTAACCTCGACGGGGAGCTCCGGAATACTCTCCGTCGGATCGCCACCTCAATTGTGGCCACGAGAGATACCGGCCTACTAAGTAAGCAACATAACGGCCTCCAGAGGCATGTTACCTTGACCCCGGTTCATGCTTGTTTGTCCTTAGATTTTCTGCCGATACACAGCGATGTCTGCGTCTCGACCCACAACCGCAATTGCACATGAAACTGCATGACGTCCCTTATCGGAATGAGCAACAATAACTTCGGCGAAGAGCGTGTACTGTGGGTTGGAGCCCTGCCTGCGTGCCCTCCGATCGCCGCCAGGAAGAGATATGGGGGTGAGATATACCTGCATGCTATGTAGCGATAGATGGTGCCGGGTGGTCGGGCGAGAGCGTGGGTGGTGTTGCACTGCAGGAAGATATATAAACGTTTTCGACCTTTGCTTCCGTAGGTTTATTGTTGTCCTCTCTCTAGGCGGTATTCCTCTTTGACTACAAAGCACAACTTTCGTCTGAAGAAAAGCCCCAGCAACAAGTAACGTCGTAATGTCGACCCCCCCACTATCCCAGGGTTTTGGGTATGGAATTATCCTAGGACTCGGAGCTGCTTTTGCGTTGGGCATGATTGGAACTACTTGGGCTCTGAAACGGTTTGTGAAACCCAATAGCGGATGGAAGGTGGGATGTGGCTAATTGGAATTGCAGATATCAGAATGAGGTTCAGACATCCGAGATGTTCAGTACTGCTGGTAGGACGGTGAAGACGGGATTGGTTGCTTCGGCAGTGGTGTCTTCGTGGACTTGGTAAGTGTTTTATATTCCGCTTAGGACCTGTATCTAACCTATTCAACAGGGCTGCAACGTTACTGCAATCGTCCGGTATCGCCTACAGATATGGTGTCTCGGGCCCTTTTTGGTACGCATCTGGGGCTACGGTATATACTACTCATCTCCCCACTGTTGAGTAGTGCTAACGATTGATATCTATAGGTTCAAATCTTGCTCTTTGCGACTCTTGCCATTGAACTTAAACGTCGTGCTCCAAATGCTCATACTTTCCTCGAAGTCATCCGTGCGAGATACGGAGTTTATGCACATCTCACCTTTATGGTCTTTGGATTGTTTACGAATATCCTGTATGCAATTTTGTCGGATCCCCGAAAGAGACGTGCTGACGAGAGGAACAGCGTAACAGCAATGCTTCTGACAGGTGGTTCTGCCGTGGTCACATCTCTTACCGGGGTGCCCACTCCGGCTGCCTGTTTTTTACTTCCAGTAGGTGACAACAACTCGTGTGACATAGATTCAAGAAACTAATTGTTCTAGGTCGGAGTCATTGTTTACACAATGTTCGGTGGTATCAAGTAAGTTCTGTATCCGTAATTTCGCGCTGCAATGTCGCTAACTCTTATTTAGAGCTACATTTCTCACCGACTACATTCATACCGTTATCATTCTTGTAGTCATTTTCATCTTTGCATTCACTACGTATGCCACCTCCGACATTTTAGGGTCTCCGGGAGCGGTTTGGGACGCATTGCAGGTGGCTACGAAGAAGCATCCGGTTGATGGCAATGCAGGAGGGAGTTACCTTACTATGCAAAGCCGTGAGGGAGCCATCTTTTTCGTCATCAACATTGTTGGCAACTTTGGCACTGTCTTCTGGTGTGTATTGTTCCATGATTGAAGTATGCGGCCAATTTGCTAAGTAGACCAGTGACAACGGTTACTACAACAAAGCCATCGCTGCATCCCCAGTCTCTGCACTACCCGGTTACGTGTTGGGTGGTCTTTCCTGGTTCGCCATTCCGTGGCTGGCAGCGACTACGATGGGTCTAGCTTGCCTGAGTCTTGAAAGTCACCCGTCCTTCCCAACCTACCCAAACCGTATGCCTGACGCCGATGTCAGTGCTGGATTAGTGCTCCCTAATGCCGCCGTTGCATTATTGGGGAAGGGAGGAGCGGCGTGCACATTGCTTCTGATATTCATGGCAGTGACCTCGTGAGTAACCAGAGATCTTGGCTGCCTTACGTTTATCAAGCTAACCGCTGTGTCTAGTGCATCATCTGCTGAGCTCATCGCCGTGTCCAGCATCTTCACCTATGACTTGTACCAAACTTATATCAACCCCAAAGCCACTGGGAAAAACCTCATCTGGATGTCTCACGCATGCGTTGTTGTGTTTGGGTTTGTGATGGCAGCAATTAGTACCGGATTTTATTATGCCGGTGTTTCTATGGGGTATTGCTACTGATGCCTTCACCCATAGCATCTACTAATTTGTGTCTATCATAGGTACCTTTACTTGCTTATGGGGGTTATTGTCAGTTCTGCCGTGCTTCCCGCTTCACTCACGCTGCTCTGGAAGAAACAGAATGTCTGGGCCGCTACATTATCGCCCATTCTTGGTCTTATCTGTAGTTTGATTGCGTGGTTGGTTACTACCAAGAAACAATATGGAGAAATCACGGTCAAGAGCAGCGGAGAGAAGTAATCCCCCAACTCTTCTCCCTATTTCCTCCCAGCTGATCACGCCACAGCAACCCTATGCTTGCTGGCAATGTAGTTGCCCTTCTAGCACCGTGCCTCTTTATTCCTATTTTGACATACGCATTTGGTGCCGACAATTACGACTATGAGTCTATGCGTGCGATCCGCCGAGCGGATGACCACGATGTTGCGCAAGAAGCACATGTCGACCTTGATCTCGTCCCGGGCGAGCACCGCGATGCAGCAGTAGAGGAGGCAGAGCAGAAACAACTCGATAGAGCAGCTTTCATTTCTCGTCTCATCACTGTGCTCATGACGCTTGCTTTATTAATTCTCTGGCCTATGCCTATGTACGGGAGTGGATATATCTTCAGCAAGAAGTTCTTCACCGGCTGGGTCAGCTTCGGAATTTTGTGGCTATTCTTCTCTACGTATGTCAATCCCCCAGCCATAAGAGGATTCTTGCTAATACGGCCGGTAGGACTTGCGTGGGGCTGTATCCTCTGTGGGAGGGTCGACACTCGATGGCGCATACGGTTAAGAGTATCTACTACGATATTACGGGTAGAGGGAAACTTACCCCCGCAGCCGAGCAAGCTCGTGTGGCGGGCGATGATACTACATCCCAGGAAGAGAAGATTATTGTGAAGTCCTAGATATGGCTACTGTTTTTTTTTAAATGTAACCGGAGTATTGATGCCTCTGTTTGTAGCAGCCTTATGTTTGGAAATGGTTGAATGTATGAACTTACTAAGACTATGAACTTTGGATAGTTCACAGACTCTGTTGGTGGTGGGAGACAGCTACAACTCAAGTGTTAGACATGCGTGCCATGGGTGTTGCTGTAAGATTAAGGCAGGTATGAATCAGTGAATTGGGTTGACCTTAGTTGCCCATGTAGGAGTGTTACGCCGGATCTAGGCCAAACGAGTGATTGCATCGTGATTGACACAGTGAACTCCCACTCGTCGGCAGTAAATTGCGTAGTGCCTGCTAAACCGGCCCTCTAAAATGTAGCAGCTAAGTATCGTACACTGACGATCATCCATATCACATCATAGCTTATCAGGACCATTAGTGTTTCTACTGAATAATCGAATAATCCTACTGGATTATGCCCACCACATCTGTCTAATGAAGAACATGGGGTCCAGAAGCCCTATCAATGGGCTGGCCCCGTGGCGCAGTGGTATCGCTCCTGAAAGTATAGGCGGGGTATACGGTCACAATGCTATAGGTTCGAATCCCAGTGCCAGCCCCCCAGTGTGAAGGGGACAAAGGGTAGCGGGTGGGGAACTCCGCCATTTAACCGGCTTGCCCGGAGGCGGAGGGGATATGGGGCTCTGTCATACTCTAATTAGAGTGCATACAGTATGAATAAACAACAACAACAAGCCCTATCAATCCCAGCGCCGGGGCCACCGGTTAAGGGATTGGTAAATGCTTTCCGGGTGCACGCTATAATGGGTCGGGGCTGTTCTCATTGGCAAGCTTTTTGCTTGCGAGCAAAGTGAAAAGAGAAAAAGAATGTCTGGTACACGAGAGCAGTGGTGGCCTCTCCCACAGTCGGCAAATGTATTGCTGGCGCAAAATAACAAAATATTGCGCTTGACTCGTAAGTCTCGATAATCGATTGAAGATTTTTGATAAAGTCCACTTCATGTCACAAAAACAGCTGAATGAATAGAAATCCATCGACTGTGTCTATCCAAGCATACTAGTTGTAAAATAACACAAGAACACTAGAAACGTTGGGGTATTTTGGGACTGGTTACCCAGCCGATCGATGAGCGGGAAATGGCTTGATGACCGTCTGGCATGCGCGCAACCGTTTGTACAAGATTATGGTTTTCTACGCCAAATGTCAAATATATTATGAATTTGAATGTTTGAAGTCGAGAATCTTCAGAGAAAGTGCCTTCTTTAGTACGTCTGCCAGATTTGAAGTCGTTTCCTTGGGGTGACAGATGGTAGCATTCTACTCAACCTTCAAACCACGCATCGACTTGTTTTTAAGATATGGGATTACTAAACAGTTGACTGCTATCGGTAGGAATACTCCGGCTGTAGGACGTGGTTTTAAGGTCACAAGGTGGGTACATCTCGGACTTACTATTTTCTGCCGAGTATTTTAGTAGTCTTCCGAGATTTTCTCATGCGCGTGTTTATGTGCGTGCTGAGGTTTGCGTTCTGTAATTATTCTCATGATGGTAGTGACGATAGTGTAGGATTAGGAGCCCCTATGTAGATTTATGATGGGGATACCAGTGGAGGTGAAACTGGTGGTGGTGTAATAGCGTGTGATAGCATAGGAACTGTCTACTAAAAGCACCGTACCGGCAGCAGCTTTGGATGAGATTCAAAAATGGTTGCAAGACCATCAACAAAATTGCTAGTAGACCAAAGCAGTCCTGAAAGTGAAATCAACTTGAGCTTGAGGTCATTTGTATCTTTTGAAATCACTACAAATCATATACATGTGTGTTCCCACGGGTATAATATATATTTTATGACTGTTTTAACACTTGTGATCGCTAATGGCTGTCTGAGAAAACCTTTATTTTTTCTTGTAGAAGTAAGAAACATGATCTATCCTGCAGTGCCGGAGAGAATCTTAACACCTCTCTTTGGTGAGAATGGTTCTCACACCAACAGCCATTCATCAATTCCTTTCCGTGTGCACATAAATGCCATAACC
>Ga0307512_10000434_pt1 | contig 61387 bp, 69 predicted proteins | sample 14_EM_MG_FD_200267 | JGI IMG/M metagenome (GOLD analysis project Ga0307512, IMG submission 200267) | Populus trichocarpa ectomycorrhiza microbial communities from riparian zone in the Pacific Northwest, United States - 14_EM | ecosystem: Host-associated > Plants > Roots > Unclassified | place... | reverse complement strand
CACTATGAATATTAGTGATATAGTAAATTGGAGACCAGGAAGTGAAAGAGGATCTGTTTATGCATAGTTCATGTATGGAACACTTTGTGATCAGAGCAAAACTCATGGACTTAAATGAACTTGAATTGATTGGAGTTACCCAGTGGAAGGCATCTTCCCAGTTGCCAATATGCTTGCTCTAGCCACAGAAACAATAGAGACTCACCCAGACTTAGATCACTGGGAGCTGGCCAAGAGATGATCTAACAAATTTGAATTCTAGGAGTATGTTAGAGCCATATACATCTGGAAGCATGGAGCTGCTAAAAATGACAACTCTGGGTTGGCTGGGCTGGAGATCTATCTGGGCGCCTCCAAAGGGCGGCGAAGCCGCCACCGTACCTTGTAACTACGAATGATCAAACTTTTGTCACACAAAAACCGGACCACTTGCTCGCTTCAGATGTTACCCACACCGCGACCCTTGTTGCCGGGCGATTGTTCCTCCGTGTTTGCCTGCACCATTGGCGGTGGTGTATCGGCTTCTGGCTGAGAGGCTCAAGAAGTCTTGATTGTGTCGTCGCATCTAGAGCTATTAAATTAATCGCCAAAGATAGAATGGCTCTTACTAACTGATAGGTAATGCAACGGTCTCTAGGCGGTATCTGTATGTATCTTTATTGCAGTAGCAGGATTCGATTCAATATTCGGATCCGAACGTTAATTAACGATGTTTTGTAATTTGGAGCTTCCTACCGACCATACCCAAGATTTAACCCCAACCCTAATATAACATAAGACCTTGCATTCAGACCACACCAGTATAGTAAACTCGCCGTTACTAAAGAGAAATGTCCCACAGTCATCAAACAGCAGATATCACCACCCGGTAATTATATAACAGGCAACGATACAAAATTGTCAGCGTTAGCATCCCAGCATCATCAGTCACTGTTTCGTAAGCATCACAAGTGTTGTTACTACGGAGACAAGAAGCTTCGTTCCGCTCAGGTAAGGGCCGTGAAGTATCTCCAGTACTGCGCCCGAAACGAAGCAAAGGCAAGAAGAAGAAGAAAGCACCAAACAATGAGGGGAAGGGGTTTTGGTTTGGTTCGGCAGATAGCGGCCTCTGGTTGGTAGGAGATAGGAGACCAAAGGCAAGCTGCGAAAGCAAAGACCCAGCCACAGCACATCAAATAGTCTCTAGATGCGAATTTGATCTTTCTATTATTATTTTTGCGCTTACGTCAGTAGTCCACTCCGGCTTACTCTGAAGATATTTCAGAGCATAGTTGACTATATTCAGTAAGAGAGCTCGTCTTGGCTCCCGTGTACATATCCGTGTGAGAAGCTATTACCATCTGTAGAAATCAGTCACGCACAGAATAGGTCAGGGTATCTACATGCATATATGCAACAAGTATGAAGCTAAATTACACGGGAACACCGTACGATCGCGTTTGATGTGGATCTGACACTGCCTAAGAAACAACCCATTCTACACCAATGGCGATGGATCTCGAGCATAGTTAGCTTAACCTCAGACACCGTGCTCGCATACCTCCTATCCTTCCTCCCACTGCACGCAAATACACTCTCACACAACTTCAGCCTCTCCGTCATCTCGCAATCAGATCTCCGCCCGAAACCAACTACAATAGCACTTCGTCGCTCCCAGGAATTCCCAGATGTCACACCTGCAAGAATACCTAGATCTCCTCTAAAGCTTATTTTTTTTTTCTGGAGGTGAGTGGTAGAGTAGAAGGAGCATCAGCATACCCCCGTAGCTAGTAGGGCTGCAGTCTTTGAGACGTAAAAGGAGCTGGGGATGCTGTCCCTTGCAACGGTGTAGGATAACAGGGGACGGTTGGTAGCAGGTGGGAGCTCCGCCATCTTGCCGGCTCGCCCGGAGGCGGAGGTGTTGTCTTAGGCTCTGTCATACTCTAATTAGAGTGAACACAGTATGAATAAAACAAACAAAAACGGTGTAGGATTCCAACTCGTGAGGGAGATACACTTAGACTTCGATTCGATTTACAATGGCTGCGTTGCGCTGCGACTAGAATGGTGACCTTAGTCTTGCGTCCATGCATGATGTTGATGTATGGGGGGAGATGGTACTATTGCTGATATCAGTTGGGATACCTAATGAGCTGAGGGTGATTTGTGGGCTGTGGGACTGATTTGAGTGCGGTCATCACGTGGGTTGGTTTAGGGTTGAGCGCGGCGGAGCCGCATGCACTTTAGTTCTTGTGTACGTGTCAATTAGACTTAGAGAGTCAGTGAGTTTAGGTCAATAGAGAGATTCAGCACAGCGGACACGACACAACATGGGCGAGGTGGTGTGGAATTTCCACTGGCCTCGTTCCCTGCCTATCATACCACTGAGCTTATGAGTCGAATCTAATTCATTATCACCAATCATAGCGATCTGAGCACACTAATATCTCACGGAGAGATACGGTGAGCCGAAGAGAGCCGAGCCTGGGCCAGAAGTTCGAGCTGACTCCGCTCAGCTTTATCACTAGTTTGCATCTAATCGGAGGGAAGGTGTGGGTGTACTGCGGGTAGACGATGATTTTGGATATCTCAATGGGCTGGGTTGATCGGTTGACGTTGATGGTAAATTAGGGTTCCGCGCGTGTCGTCGTCTAACATGACCACGAGCAGTCCAGCCACTTTGTCTCATTAGTTCTCAGTACGTTAGATATAGCGTATAATCGCGACGCCCACAAATCCACTCTCTGTCATGATTGATCATTATCACCCAGCAATACTCGATGGCTCCACTATATTTTGTGCGTTAACGCCGCTGCACTTTGGTCTTACCAGTGTAATTGATTGGAAATACAGTATGAGGCTCTTATCTAGGATGTGCGCTAGTCGCAGATAGAAATGAATCTTCTGTAGAGGAGAATGGGGTTTTATCTGTTCTGGTCGAACTTGATTTAACGGTCTAGCAGTAAAATATGTCAATGGAAGCTTGTTCCGCACAAGATATCCGTAGAAACACTCCGTTTTAATGGAATTAGGTGTCAGGACCGCCCCTCTCGACCGCTTCAGTCCCTTCGGGATCGTGGGACGAGGTCGTTATTCGGTGTACGCGGTCAAGATTACGAGGTCGTGGGTATTATCCATTATCCGTGAGGTCACTATCACGATCTTGTACACCGCCCCACGACACGTTCATACTATAACCATGTGGATAAACTCTGGCTGATACAGTCCCGTAGCAAAAGTGTTCGTGATGGCCACGGAAAGAGCCGCAACCAAGCACCCCATGAAAATGAAAAATCGCGATTTTGCAACCACATAATTGAGAGCTGTATTTGAAAAAATATGTCCGTTGGGTGATGATGAAAAAATATGTTTTGTACTTTGAGAAAAAAATCGCATTATACAGCTCTGTGCAAAAGTTGCACAGGCCATAATCCACCTTGCTTAAAGTACAGCTAATTGTCCCTGCACAATATTCTCATCATGTTGTATTCCAATTTTTTCTCCTTTTGTCTCCTAACCCTTCTATATGTTAAGTTTCATGTTCCAAAAGATGAGTTTTTATTTTTTTTACTGTAGATTTTATAATTATCACTTGTTTTTTTTTTGTTTTAATCATACTGTATTCACTCTACTTAGAGTATGACAGCCCTTAATCCCCTCCGCCTCCGGGCTGGCCGGCTAGATGGCGGAGCTCCAAATTATCACTTGTTAGAAGTGAGGTTGAAAGTATGGTTTTGGTGCATTATCCATTATTCAGGCTACTATAGTCTTATCTTGTAATGTCAACAAATGGGATTAAACTACTTATTCTTCACCATCTTAAATACCTAATTCCAAATTCTAAAGCCTCTCTATTGTGTTGTGGTTAAGAAACCGAATAATTTGTATTGAAGATACTTTCGTGGGGCGAGTGCTTGGACCCCTGTCACGAACACTTTTGCTACGGCACTGTAGATAAATCTAAAATCAGCACGGACTTGCTTCGCGGAACTGGGCGATAGCCTTTAAATTTTAAAAGACCCGCCGATGCTGTGCCTTCAGACAGCCACTTCATGCCTTGACTGTCCCAGGGTATCAGTGATTCGGCCTACAATTCATTGTTTCCGAAGGAACATTGTAATACTTCAACCTTGTTGACACTCGGGTGTTGCAGCGGGCGTGGAAATCTCGTTAACCGTCTAAGTTCTAAAGAGCAAGAAGAGAAAAGGAGAAGACTAAAGGACACAATGTCAAGAAACCTATACTGAAAACAGCAACGCACGTAACGGCGAAGCGGTCACATAATGCCAGTCGATGATCTCGGGCAGCATTTCCGTCAACAAACCTCCAAAAGAAGTCCAAAACTACAGTACCAGGGGTTTTCACATGGTTACCCAATGCAGTACTAGCCCAGCAATGTTATGCTTAGATATGTCTGAGCTGATAGGAAGCCTCGTTTCTATAATATCAGAGCTAAAGATAATAGTACTCAATGCTGCGGATTTTGGACTGTAGCTATTTGTTACCACTGTCCATTTTCGACTTTGAGCTCACCGGACTATTGTAGATCGATACCCTTTTTGGTTTACTAGAATCGATGCTAGATGTAGTCTCAGACAGAGTTCTATTTACGTTTAACAGGGCAGAGCAAACATCTTCCACTCCCCTTTTTCCAACTTAAAGCAATAATCTATCAGCTGTCCTCTTTTTTTCATCGTCAACTTCCTCTTCTCCTGTAACCACATTGTCTCCACGATGCACCATGCTCCAAAAAAAGAAACCTCCTTTCTAAAACCAACTATACAGAGTATACCCGCAAATATTCCAAGGAACATCATGCAAAGCCCTCTGTAAACCCATCAAAGGTAAGCACCAGTTCACCTTCTCACAATGGAAATAGTTCAGTTCGCAGCGGTTATTCTTCTCGACGGAGCTTTTCAGCCCTACCATCATCTTTGCCGTGTTCTGTAGATGCTTCCAGCAGATCTTCCTTAGTCCAAGGCTGTACGCTGTTGTGAGTACCACCATTCAATCTTCGTTTAGCAGCCTATGACTAAGCTTTATCGATAGATTTACAATGACCGGTTCGACCTCGGCCTTGCACTTGCATGTCTTCACGCTCGAAAGCACGCGGGTACGGGGTTGCCGGCTAGGCTTGTTCTTTTGAGAACTGCCTTCTGACGTCTTCCCTCGGGCACAATCCGCTTGCGGTTCGGTGCTCATGCTTTTGTGCACTCTTCCGCCTTGCCATCTATCACGACGGTCACGACGGGATCCTCACTCGTTCTAGTCATCGCGCCCACTCTCATCCCGGCCCTCGCTCTCATCAGTATCGCCAGTCCTATTGATCTCGCCACGATCCTTCTATATAGGATTGTCCTCATTCTCATCCTGTTCCTCGTCCTCACTTCCGCCCTGTCCTTCACCTTCGCTCCTCTCCTTCTTCTCATCTTCGATGCTGTGTAGACGCTGTCCTTCTTTACGGCCTTATCGCCATCTAGCTTGTTATCCGTATGCTATAGATCCATTACATGGCCATTTTTACGGACTTGAAGTGCATGGCTCATTGAGATTGTATCTACCTGTCAGGATTGTTATTTAAGCAACAAATTTAGGATTTAGCCTCCATGATAGGCCCTGTGAGCTCTTCAATACGATCCTCAGGGTCCCACCTAAAGTTTAGCAACCATGAGGGGCAGAGAATGTCACAGGAGTAGCCAGAGCGAAATGTTGCTGCTTCTCTGACAGATCAAGGGTCGAGGAGCGCACATCATCTGCCATTCGTACTGCAGCTTGTACATTCATCGCAGTAAATGCGGTGCTCTTTGCATTTGACATTCTGAAGCGATTCAGCAAGTAGTGCTTAAGGCAATCTTGGCAAGGGCGATATCGTTCTCTGTAAAGCGAGCTAGACGGGCGATTCCTTGCACGATGTATTCCCCAGTGTTGGACGACAGAAGTTCGCGTAGTTCAACAAGCCAAACTGCTATAGCGGCAAGTGCATTCAGCTTCCGCAATTTGTTAGCTCGAGACAATGTGAGGTGCAAGTCGTGCAATAGCTATGCTTGCCAGTCAATAAAGCGGGATAACCGGTAGTCCAAATTCGTGGGGTATGTGGGTAATTCAGAAGCGGTGCAGTTGTTGGCGGCGACCATTCGGGCGACCATTCCGGCGACAGGCGGGCAGTCTGCAGCGGAGATGGCGCCCACCGCACAATGGCCGCAGATACTCCACAAAATGTTCACACATACAGTTAGTATAAAAGGAATTCATTGTTGCATTCCAAAATATAACTCTAGAACACATCTCCAAGCGCAAGGTTCATTTTACTGTACCAAGTCGCTTAACACTACTAATTTAGTCGCCACATATTCACTTCAGTAAGCGGTCTACAGGACGTACAGACTTCCCAGAAACATTCCGGCTGGTACAATGTTTTTGTAGGGAGTGTTAAATTTTCAGCTTCTTAGTGCTAAAGCTAAACTATAACATACGCAGAATTTCTCAGTAGTGATTAGATTTTCGTCTCCAACGCTCTTCACTGGTGACCTCGATATATCTATACCTACAGCTGTTCCATATATCATACACCCCTCCTTTACACAACCGTATAGACCCCCATCCCGTTCCCAGCCCACAGCTCTCGACCGCCATGCAACCCGCACCCCCGCAGCTATGGTAGTAGTCATAACTAGTCACTACCTCCGCTAGTTCGACGCCCATAGTTATCGTGAAGGTCGTGTATCTTGGACATTCCTAGCTCCCAGTCCACAACCTCCCGTTACACCGCTGCGTAGGTCATCCGCCCGAATAACGCAGGAACCATCACATTTGTGTGGCATAGTCGTCACAAGTGTGGGTCACACAAGACCCTTCTTGCACGCCCAACGCAACTCGAATTCCTATTTTTAGCAGATTGTCTAGAGCTCTCTCTTAGTCTCCATTTTATTGTGCTAAGTTTTTAGCCTATGGAACCATATTGCGGCGTGGCATCGTACATGTAGTTGTGGAGATGGAGCAAAATAATGTGATCTGCGGACCATCGACGCCACGGGGTTACGCGACCACCGGAACGATTTGTCCTACCCTATACGTACCTAGATCGTGGCATCGTAGGTGTTTATTCTACCGAAAAATTGGCCAACAGTTACAGTAATCGTCGAGACCAGCTTCCTTACAGTTACACACAACTATCCAATCTCATTCATACCATTACCCACAACCACCTAGCGTTTACCTAGCCCTGTAAGACTCTGCAACCTTGCGAATACTGCTCCAGTTCCACATTCGCGTGAGACAGCCTGTGCTGAGGTACGGTTTGAGCAAGATGCTTGATTCATGAGCGACAGATCGATCGGGTTCTTTCATGAGAATATCTTCGTGTGGTGCGAATTGCGCGCAATGAAGATAAATAGTATTTATACTAACTCAATCCTGCCAGGTCGTAGCTGTGGCGGCGCAACAGGAGTCGCAGAAGGTTCAAAAGCGTACACCATTATCAAAATCGCAAACATTAGAACACTAACTAAATCACATAGTATCTTCCTTCGCAGCATCATCCTTCCCAGATTCATGGATACTGTCTCCTGCTAATTCACCCTTCTTGAGACCCTCTGGGTCAAGATCCATGTCTAAATCCTCGCCATAGAGCGCGTCGGGATTGAAGCGCAACGATCCTTTAGGGATAAACGATGACGCGAAGATGATGACCGCTATCACCGTAAACTGAACGCCAACCACATTGACGAGGCCCTTGTGAACGTCACCGCCGCCTTTAGCTCCGCCGGTCTCGGCATAAATACGGTCAAGGTATCGACCCAGCAGCGGAGAGGTGATGGCGTAGAGGACAATGTAGGCTGAGTATAAAACTAGCGCTGGTGATCAGCCGCGAAAAGTGCTGAGTGAAGGGTTGAGACTTACAGGCCATGACAGCCCCCAGCGCAGAGACGTTTTTAGTCTGGCTCTCCACACGCGCAAGTGACGCTTGAATGTAGGCGGCCAGGGAAACATCGCCGGCTGCCCAACCGAACGAGACGGGGATGAAGGACCCTGCAGCGACCCAGGCATCCCTAACGCGGCCGGTGGGCGGATACCAGAATGGAATGTACCAGAGAACCAGCAACATAAGAGCATCGATCCGAAGCCAAGGCATAGGCGTCTTGATGACTTGGGTAAATAGGAAGACAAACAGGGCACCTAGGAGCTCGCCAAAGTTGGATCCGCCCACCATGATATTTGACCAAGCGGAATTGCCGAGGTAGCGTTTTGCGATAACTGGAGCAGCCCCGTTTTCGAGGTATCTGGATGATATTTCTATCTTAGTTCATGTAAAACAGCGGAGTATTGTGGAAACAAACCGATGACCGTAAAGCGCAAGTGCATATCCTGGCAGCAGCCAGACAAATTTGCGAGTGCTGAACAGGATCTTCGCACCCGTCCACACCGAGTAGAGGAACAATAACATGTTTTGAATGACAGACTTCATATAGGAAATCTCCGTCGCCTCATCCACTTCCGGCTTCACTCTTGAGAACCCAAAATCCCTGATGAAAAACCATACCACGGATGCTGCAGCGAAGAAGAAGGGAGTGATGATAAACGACATGTTGTTGCCGAATCTGGGGATCAGAACCAACGCTGTGCAGAATGACCCAGCGGTACCTGAGATTTCATAGCAGATATGTACCAGTGCATCCATCCTACGCAGTTTCTGAACATTCCCACCTTTGGGGGGGCCATCAGCTCGAGCTACTAGCAGAAGGATAGGGACACAAACCAACAATATCTCGCGGAACTACTCGACGAATCAACTCCACCATCCCATATGTTATTCCAGCTACACAATAGATGGGAATCATTCCGTCCGTGTTGTAGTCGCCATAGTATGAGAAATCTGTCTTCTTGTGGGTCCGCGCCCAGTCTTTCGGCACAAACTGCCCTCCGGTGCTGCCATCGACGATCAACAGCAACGCAGAACAGACACTAAATACCAAAATTGCGGCTGATAGCACATTCTTCGTTGCAAAGCGCTGCCCGCATGTATTAGCATAGTACGCAACACATCCCGAGGTTACACCGAGCTTACTTTAATCAACGGTGCAATCAAGATACTCCCCACACACTGGAAAGCCTGGTAAAGCCCGGTGAGCAGCCCGACACGTTCGAACGTGCGCGCCTTCGTCTTATTAATTTCAGCGTCATAGTCATATCGATTTGTCGCTAGTGCAATGACGGATCCGTTAAATGCCTCAAGGCCAAACTTGTACAGCATGATACCGGCTATATAGATAGCAATGTTGCGCTTCTCCTCACGAGAAAAAGTGCGCCAGCTATCGCCAATGACTGCGAAAGGGGACATGTTGGTTTGATTGACACCAATCTGATGTGTTGACGATCGTTCGCGTTTGACTCTGCGTCGTACTCTCCACTTTATACTTTATATTAAAGCTTAAGAATCGATGTCGAATGCGGTCTCATGTTTGACGTTGGAAGAGCCAATGGAAGCCTAGCATCCGAACACGCAGCAACCCCCAACAGCTGCTATGTATCATAAAGGGCAGGCCACTCAGCTGTTCTGGATGCTTCACCTTCCGTAGCCTTGGGCTCTCATTCGTCGGCACATCCACCTTCACCCAAGCGCTCTCCAGCACACATACAACCCTTCGCTACCAAATTTTCGTGGAGATCACTACTTTAATTATCATGCATCCTATCTGCTGTTGGAGCTGCCATGATCAACATCGTGGGGATGTGCAGCAAAGCACTCCGGCAATATGGAGCACCCTCTTGCGCTTGCCCGCGCAAAAAATAGCCTCCTCCGCCACAGGTTAACACGCCAGAGGCGATGGACATCGAGACATGGCTCGGCGAAACCATTCAATTCAATCTAAACATACGGCGTGAGTGGAAGATACTGAAGTACTCTACTCGAGTAGACTGGCGAAGGCGACGAAAGCGACGATGCACACTCCTCGCATCCCAGACATGTGATTGCCACAAGACCGCATCCCAATGCAATCCTGACGAGCAAACCCCTTTGGCGGCAGGGCCGAGAGCTGGAATGTTCGAGATGCATGGAACAGTGAGTGCAGATGCCGACTCGGGTCGTGATCCGTTACTTGCAGCAAGGAGACTGTTCGGACGCCAACTGGGCTAGGCACGGAGACAATCCCGTCGCGGGGGCTCTCCCACCGTGGGGGGCATCCCGTTTATCAACTGAAGCAAGCCGGATGCATAAACGTGGAGCAGACAATCACGCAGGTCGCCGGGCGGCAGCACCTCCGAAGCACTGGTCCTATAGCTTGTTGCCTCTATGCACAGAAAAAGCAAACGCTACGAAAACACTTTATTCCGAGTTCTGCCATATCGAAAGCGAGCGCTGCTTGCCAGTGCCGTGAGGCATCGTTATCCGTCCACGAACTGTCCTTCACACATTGCATGCTTTTTCTGCGAGCTACAGTCAATACTACCTGCAGCTCGGGACATACGGCCTCACTTAGGAGATGCAAACAGCTTCTTCAGGAGGAGGCACGATTTGTTGGAACGGTAGAGTACGCCATCACGTGCCATTGGGTTATGCAAGACTACAGCCGCGGTGGGACCGGGGACCGGGACCGCAGGTAACACTACCAGCCAGGATACCCATTTCGACGCCCCATTCGCCAGTTCGCGGACAATTCCATGCACCTCTCCAGTCTGCTTTCAAGTCAGAGCGATACAACAGGCAGACAACCCCAGAGACCAAAACCCTTCGTGCAGCCGGGTTAGAAACCCCCCACGGGCTACCTTTCTCTCTGGCGGCGCGGCAAAGGTTCTACACTTACGGCTGCCATGTATCTATCTTGGTGAGTGGTAGTTTACGCAGTACGCTCTTCTCCGGCTCGTATATCTGACAACTTACCCGGGAATTTATTGTTTGCATGGTTTAGGAGGGGGTAGAAATTTGCTTGCCCCCTGTCTGAACTCTTCTAGCGCCTATTTGTCTCATGGAGTTATCAATAGCACCGCCTACCTTCGTAAAGCTAGAACGTAATCCCAAATTTCGAGGCTCCAAATATGACAAGACAAAGAGCAGGGTTCAGTCTGTATTTTCACTAACTTACGCATAGGGATATGAGTAACGGCACGCTACAAGTTTCAAGCTCTCGGCCAAGTTTTTATTTACTCGAAAATAGCGTACTACAACTGGCTTCCCTTCACAGTGCGCCCCTAACACTTAGAATGAAGCCTTAGCGATAGTATACTAAGTTCTTCCCCATCACGCGAGTGACAAATAAACTAGCACACGTAAATCTCCCAGCGCCTAACAACAGCACAACAACGCCACAACACCGTGATGAGGCTACCTCCAAAGATGAACTGAACAATACTCAGAATAAAAAACTGTATGGGGCATTGACAAGCTAGTGGTTAATAGAGTTATTATAGTCGCGGCATCGCGTTATTGTGTGGTTTGGAAGGCACTGTGTGCTAGTTTTTTTGTCACTCACGTGCCCATGTATAGTGAGGTACATCCCCATCACAGTGTACGAATGTAAAAGTTTGTCACCATCCTTATCACGATTTACGACATTCTTTGCACTAGCGTGTGTTCCGCAACCATCAGTATACCATTGAAACTAATGTTACAAATCTCCCCACCCCATTTCATCATCATACATATCCCAGCCCGATCCCAAGCTCAAATTCAGAGAACGCCTAGATCCCAAACAAGTCGAAAGCAAATGATCGTCTCATCGTTGCACATCTAGTGCCTAGTACCCGAGGTAGCATGCGTCTTATCACCACCATACGTCTTCGATCCATCAAGGTCCGAGTCGATACGGGGGTCAAGCTTATTCAACAGATCACTCTTGTGGGGACCCGCGGTATTCGGTGCGCTATATCTCATTAGCTGGTGCTCAACAAAATGCTAAATGTGAGAACTTACGGTCCAGTAGAGTGAACAGCATGGCTCGCACGATGATCATGGTCGGAATCGACTCTAGGATCCACCTTATTCGCCACATCCGAGCGGTGGGGATCGCTAGTGCCAGAGTTCAAGGTACTTCCTCCGTGAGCATGGGCGGTGGTATTGGTACCGGTAGTGGCAGTGTGAGTTCCCAGACCCGTGGAGCCATGAGTGTGGCTAGAGCCGAAAGCTCCAGTGGTGCCGGTGGAGCGGTCAGAGTCAATGCGGGGATCCGCTTTGTTGGCAAGGTCTGACGAGTGCGGGCCGGAAGTAGTGTGGGTTCCGCCGTAGCCAGTAGTGCCGCGATGGTCGCGGTCAGAATCAACGCGGGGATCCAGCTTGTTGGCGATGTTGCCCTGATGCGGGTCGGCATTGGTGGAGCCGTAGGCGCCGCCGGTGGTGGTGGTAGTGCCGCGGTGGTCGAGATCTGAGTCGATGCGGGGGTCGAGCTTATTGGCCACGTTACTCGGGTGGGGACCAGCGTTTGTGGCGGTGGATCCGTGGGTGTGCGAAGATCCGAATGCGCCGGAGGTGGTACCGCGGCCAGAGTCAACGAGGGGGTCAAGCTTGTTGGCGATGTTCGAGGACTGTGGTCCCGCATTAGTGGAGCCTCCGTAGCCGCCGGTAGTGGAGGTGTGCGTGCCGGTTCCACGAGCTCCAAGGTTGCGAGAGCCATCGAGATCGGAATCTACGCGGGGATCGAGCTTGTTGGCCGCATTCGACGAGTGTGGGCCGACTGTGGTGGAGCCGTGGTTGTCGCCGCGACGGACTCCTGCGTTACGGGAGGCATCAAGGTCGGAGTCGACACGGGGGTCGAGCTTGTTGGCCACGTTGCTCTGGTGAGGACCAGTGGTGGTGCCGTGGGTGTCGGGACCGATGAGGGTATCTCTAACTTTGTTGGTGATTCCGGACATGGTGAAAATATGTGGGTATGTAGTTGCTGTGAAGATTGATTGAAGCTGTCTGCAGTGGATATGTGATTGTGTGGGAGTGCGTAATGGGGAAGGAAGAACAGAAGCGACTTCGAGGGTCTTTTATTGTGTTCGATCTGAAGGGCAGCTGCCCCCGACAGCATCTTGTTTGCTGTGGATACGTCCCAGCGTTTCTCCCATGACATCACGATCGTCAGACTCCAGAGAGCTAAGCTTCGCCATGGCGTTCGTTTCCGCGATTCCTTCGTCTCGTGGCGTGTCCCTTGCTGCGTTTGTGGCCAACTCCACATTGAAGGCTTCGGCGAATGGCAGCAAATCGTCATAGTGACGGCTGAGGGACGTCGCCAGTGACGCGAGGCACGTTGCGTGCGTAGAACCCAGAACAAGGCGTCTGAACGCTAATTACGTCAGGCTGCATGGCGGAGGCGGCCAGCCGCACCTGCCAAACAGCAAAACAGGTACTCAACACAAGGCTGGCGCTTCCTTGAAAACGAGCCGATCGGTATCCCCGCGCTGAAATGCAGGTACCGACGCCCTCATCTCTTCGCAGCAGCTGCACGTAATCCGGGTAACCCATCCGCGAATTTCCCCGATCACACAGAGTATGTTTGACCCTAACCCACCAAACAGTAGGCCACGAACCGAAGTCGTCATTGATCGCCAGTCGTGCTCAATCACCTTCCTCTCCTGCAAAGACAATTGTGGAGAGAGGGAAGCATATATAATTTCATATCTTGATGGAGGCACTGGTCGGTAGCGTGACCCTACTATCCAAGAACGGCAGCTGTGTCTATCGGTAGCGATACGGTGTTCTTCCTCTTGGTGTTTATTTCAGGATAATTAGAAGGACTACCCTCATGATTATAGCATTTCCAGTTGGTTTTACAATAGATTCTAATAGTATTTACACAATTTTCAAAATAAATGGCATGTTGACAATGATTTTTCTACCATCTAATAGCACTCGGCTGGAATATTCGTGTCACCCAAATCCGCCGCTGGCTTACAACAGTTTCGATGGATCACAAACTCCTCCGAGGCTCTCGTCCTACCTACGGAAACAAGACTCCTACCGGACAGCTGAAGGCCCTACTGGAGTTATAAAAGCGGGGGAAAAGAAGAAGCTTTTTAATTGGGTAGACCAGGCCGAACAGTAACTTCATAGCTACAGCCGGTAAGCACCGCCTCAATTCGCCTTGACGACGAAACCCGAGAGCAATCAATTTCACCATCTGAAGGTCGAAGATAGCCTTGCCGAAGCTGTTGCCATGCATGAAATCTCCCGCCCTTCCGTCATTTTAAAGGGGCGTCGGTTCACCCTTCTCTATTGCAACTGTGAGATTCTAATGACTTTTATGTGTAGTTTGATCAATCGTGGTGGTGGTGGTGGTGGTGGAAGGGTCACTTGAGATCAGAACAATCAGCCGAATCGGAAGAAGGGAGGTATCCCGAGAGTGTACACCTCCCTTGACTCTGCACCGGCTCCTCCGCTGATTAAGTATCATAGTAGGTGTTATTACTGAAAGAGGGAGGCTACGATGTGGCCCAGAACCCGAAGAATGCGAGGGCGAAGGAGAAAAAGAAGGAGAAGAAGCTACAGCTGGAGAAAAGAAAAAGGAGAAGGTGCAAAAGAGGGAGGTTTGGACCGCTATGTCGCAGCGATTTATTTCTGGAAGATCTGAGCTGAAAGTCACAGCGTAATTATAGTCAAGAATGACACCACATATGGGACGAGGTTCAAATGATGAACCTGTTAGACCTAACCTGGGGCCTTCCCACAACCCCATATTTCCGTATTCTGTCCGCTGTCTGAAACACGCGTTGTTTTTCCAATTTCGTTTCTATATTTGAGAATTTGATACAAAGTTGGGACGAGCAGTTTAGGGACCTAGTATCAAGTCGACCCAATCATTAGGAAACCTAGATGATGAGACAGACACAAAGACATCTACTCGCTGATCGTTGCTGATCGACATTTTGGGCTGGGTTGTCTCAGTGTATTAGCAGTGGTTTGAATAATTCCTGAACCACCAACGAAACTGTCGCACTGCGGCGAAAACGGTGAGCAGGAATTCCATAGGTCATACATAGTCAACTTTGCTTCTAGGCATCTTTTAGCAGATTATGAACCGTGGGCTTTTGTTGAAGATAGAGACAAAGACCTCGACATCAGGTGACGAGCAGGCGCACATTCACGAACATCCAAAAAGTCCAGGCCGAGCGAGTGATACTGCATGCACATATATCTTCAAAAGCCCGCCCACCAAACCTAACACCGATTATCCCCATTAAAAACCATCCCAAACCCAGCCCCAAGCGCCACCTAAACAAAAATCCACGCTACAACTCTCCACTCCTCGAGTCACCCCCCCTCATCGTCTTCCAAATCAACTCACCCAGACTCTTCCAATTTGCCGTATACACACTATCCCCACCGCTATTACTTTCCCCCAATCCTCCCGAAGAACCACTTCCCTTCGGCCACTTGAATCCACTTCCATCTAATCCGTTCACGGGTGTATACGGACCACCCGTCATATCCTGGAACCCCGTTCCCCACGCTATCTTGCTAGCCGCTTCATGCATCTTCATGACGCTACCGACCATATCCTTGGTGTAAAACAATCTCCACTCTGTCGGGGTGTACAAGAACTCGATAGGGAGATGCTGGCCATCATCTCTCCTCCACGAGTTTCGGAAGTTGATTCTAGAAGCGCCAAGGTACGTGCGGATCTTAACGGGCTTGGGGAGTGAAAGTCCAAAAGCAGTGAAGTCGCCGGAGACAAAATTTCTAAGGAAGGTGTATGCAGAGGCGGCAACCTCGTCAAAGGAGAGGACTTGACTCCCCTTGATCCCGCCAATTCCCTGCATCGGGCCTTTCCTCGGTCTTCCACCGAAAGTGACGATCTTGACGCCCTGTGCCTGCAGGACCTCGCCAAAGATGGCACAGGTGGAGCCACACATGCCCGAGGATACCAGGACGACGTTTTCGGTTTTGAAATACGCTTCTTTTGGGTAGTTCATGACGAGCTCGCCGCCACTGTCGACGTTGGCTTCTTGTTCGTCCGGAATCGAGATTTTTGTAAAGTAGTCGTCATCTCTGTGTACAGGTCCCAACATATCGCGGAAGTCTTTCCAATCGCTGCCGTCAGGCTTGTGTAGCTGGCCTAAACTGAAGTACGTATTTGTAATCTTTGAGGCATCGCCCTTAACCAGCATGACATCCAAGGTGGGGTTCCATCGCATGTTGGTGCCGAAAAATATCTTTTGGCTAGCGGGAAAGAGTTGATGTGCGAAGTTCTCGCCTAGCTGGACGATTCCGCCACCGTTTCCAGTTACATCAATAAGCAACCGCTCAATGCCCTCTGTTTTACACAGCTGGATGATTTCCGCGACACCGCTGGAAAACGCTGTAATAAACCCTTGATCGTTTCCGGTCAGTGAGCTAAAAGCGTAAACAAGAATGACTGCTGTTTTCGTGTCGAGTTTGTAGACTCCGATCTCTTTGCCCGTCTCCGTGTTAACCCATAATACATCCGCTGGCCAGAAATCGCGCTTAGCAAGTGAGTCTCGCTTCTTAAGCTTGGCCATTTGCATTGTCCTCCTATCTCTCTTCGTCTTCTTTCTGTTGGGGGGCTCAGGGAACTGGGTATTGGGCAATTGGTCGGAAGTGATTATCGCAAGTTCGTCGTCAGATCGAATACACATACTGTTGTAGAAATCATCGTTATTCCGGAAAGGTATTCGATTTTGCTGGGCATCCGGGCGTCTATTATTGAATGTCGCATTCCATTTGATCTGCACCTTGTTGCCATCCGCAAAAGTAAGTTCAATCGGTTCTTCGTAATACACAAATTTAGATGCAAAGTTTCCCTTGACCCATTGTCCGCTTTCAACGTGAAGCAGCAACTCGTTGAACCGAGCATCCGGATCAATCCAACTGCTCTCGGGATCATTCTTGGCCATATCCTCCAAATACTTGACCGGGTCCTGGTCATTGATCTTGGTAACCTTCTTACCAATCTTTGGCAACGACGCCGTGTCACTAAGGGTGGCAACATAGGTCTCAGGCAAACTATCCGGGGAAGTAGCAAGCTGAATAAGTGGATAGTCATGCTCGAATAGAAACGCGCCTCCAACGCAAACGGGATTAAACCGGACGTGGCCATCCTTAACGGAACCAAACAGATCCAGAAAATCCTTGTTGACCTCGTAGTCGTTCTTGTACTCTCTCTTCTTGATTTTGCCTTCTATTTTGTCGAGGGTTCCGTTGATATCGACGGACGGCAGGTCAAGTTCAGGACAGGGCTGGTGCTGGAAGTAGGTTCCGGCTGAGTAAAAGGAGAGGTACTTTCGGAGCTCGTTTGTGGTGTTGAGCGCTTCGTCGGAGTGAAAAGGAATGGACTTTAGACAACCAATTGCAATACTTCCGTCGAGTGTAAGTTCTAAATTGTCAGCTTAGTATTACGGCAGTTTCAAGAACCCTCACCATTTCGCCTCATTGCGGTCCTCACATCTCCACACTCATCGGCGGTAGCGAACGGTAGAAGCACCACGCATGGCAGTAATAGTCGTAAACTTTTCATCGCGGGGTGTAGGCTACGAAACAGCGTGCCGTAGGATACGAGGGAGGATGATCGACTTTATTACCGTCTATCTTCGCCATAACGAGGCAGTGTCGCACCGTTGGGCTGAAGTTTCAGCCGCACCAGCCAAAGGAGGGGAATACCCACTGAATTCGGATGCGTGGCGCCAATGGTGTTGGTGTGAAAAGTGTCGGCTTGCATCACATAGAAGAAGCAAATACCCATTGAGGGACGCTATAAAGGTGGCAGTGTAAATGCAGTCGTATCTACTGTCAGAGGGTTTCAATGGTTTTTCAGACTCCAAACTGCGTTCAAGTACTATTTTCAGGATATCCACGTTAATCCACTATTTACTCACATCCAGGAATGAGTACTTATAGACTCAAGACTTTAAGTATCTAGTACATAACGGACATACCCATAGCCACGCACGACTGTATTTGTTGATTCTCGCACAAATAACCATTGCAGGAGACGCTCTGATGTGCGTGCAGGTTAAAAATAACCACCCTATACTACACAAGTCATTCGCTTACAGGCTGTTTGTTACGTCGAGTCTCGCTTCTGAGCCTAATTTCGCCCCCGCATAAAACCCTAACCCCTTGCACCATTCCCTACAATGTACTGAGCCATCTGCCCGTATCTTCGGTCTTTCAAGAGCCCGCTCGAACGTCCGGGGGTCCAGTCAGAGCGTCATCCAGAGCAAGTTGGTGGCGCCGCGGCGGTGCATAGTGACGGTTGTTGTTGTGGCTGTAGTTGTAGTTGTAGTTGTAGTGTGTGGCCTTAATGTTTTTGAGTCTTTCAAGTCACCTTTTGTGTGTCTGAAGACCAATCATGCCATTTAACCACAAGTCTGATATTGAAATCTGCCATTTATAAACACCCAAGTACCTACTTCTCAACTACCTCGAGTATATATGCACGACAAAAGCCCAGTGTATCAGTTCAATTTAAAGCCAAATACCACGAGCACGCATAGTCAGGTGCTCTATAACACCTATCTCGTCAGCATCAAACAGTGGTGACCAATAAATACGCTTGAGTCTGCGCATCATCGCGATCGAGGCCAGTGAGCGCTGGTTTTTCAGCTCCTTTTCACCGTCGTAGTAGAAAGCAAATCGATATGCCTGAACAAAACCCCAAAGGAGGATACCCAGCAGCTGCAACTCCCTTACTCAGGCTGCCGTCATGCAGAATATTCGGCTGAACCCGCGATCCGTCCAACTGACAAGTTCAGAGACTTCATTGCGCAGATTACTACTGACGCTACACGAACCGCAAAACTCGCGAGTTCAACCAAAGAAAAATAACGGAAAATAGCGATCGCGGGGAGGTTTCAAGGGATTGGTACAACATCACGTCTCATGATCTGCGGATCTGTCTTTTCTGTAACCCGTGCAGGGTACATCACTGCTCCTATTAGTCGGGTTTTGGACATCAGGACTTCTGAAACCACTGTTGAAGTCGGGCATGTAGACTGTACATGCAACAAAAAGACAGATCCATCCAGTTAGCGGGAGGAGGCACCGGGTTTGAGCTTAAGCTTTTGTATCTCACGTCCACAAGCTGCAGGCAGGATTATGCATGGCGCTCTAAATCTAACACGAGCTGCATGAGAAATACCTCTACATTCAAACACTTCTCGCATGTTTTTCTACTATCACAGAATTTTCTCTCGTGCAGTAGTTTCCTACAATAAAGTCCACAACACAATCCTTTAGAGCTTCAGGCTGGATTATACATGGTGCTCCAACTCTAACATGGGCTGCATGAGAAGTATCTCTACATACAAACGCTTCTCGCGTGTTTCTTCACTGTTTCAGAATTCTCCCCTCCCGCTAGCGGCTGTTGGCACCCGTACCTCAAATCCAGAATACTGTACGGTCATCAATTATGGGGATACCGAGACAAAAGGAATCCGCTCTGCAACCAATCGCACCCATTCACACCTCGGATTTGTTCTGGGCCGCTTACCTGGTACATATTGTTCCCTATGCACACCGTGCGGGGCGTTCCACCGGCGTCAGCATAATATGGTTGGATAAATAATACACTTTATGCATTGCATGTGAAACTCTGAAGACTAGCTCCCGCGCACCCATTCCCCTTGGACAAGACAATCTCAGAAAATAATAAGCTATATACACGGAATCCCTATATCCCTCCACGTCACCTCGTCATCTTACACGACATCATCCTCCAAATCCTCCTCCTCCTCCCCTTCGTCCGCCACACATCTCCCTTCCAACCAGGTCATAACCTCTGCCATATAACTCTTATACACCGCATCAAAACACATTGTCTGATGTGCCGCACCCTCAACCTTCACAAACTCCGCAATAACCTTCCTCATCCCCAGCTTCTCGACCAACGCCTCACTCTCCTCCATCAACACGGTCGTGTCCTCCTCTCCATGCACCACATATGCGGGCGGGAAACTCTCGTCAATCAGTAACTCGGGAAACAAACACCTCGCCTCCTCGGGGATGACCGTTTCCAGATCCGCCTCCCCCGCTTCCCGCAGCTTCTTCGACAACCCAGGTATTCCGGTAAGCAAATCCAGCTTCAACCCGCGACTCCACACGACCGGAGCCAGTGCCATCCGTGCCGCACACTCCTCCTTATCCTCCCCAACCTGCGATAACGCGCCGACCTTCCGCATTTCCTTGCCGCCATCAAGATATCCCCTCAACAGCTCGGGGACATCTCCAACTGGGTCCTTTTCGGCAAAATAGTACGGACTCAACACCTTCCCCCCTTGTGCGGCGACGAGGAACATCCCCAATGGCTTTGGCTCCCAGTGCGCGGCAGCAAGTTGCGCCACATATCCGCCGGCTGAGTATCCGGCCACGAACACATTGGTCACCGAGAGATTATGTTTTAGCACGAGGGTGGTGTGGTAGTGTGAGAACAACGAGTTAAGGTCGGCCAATATGTCGTGGCCTGTGAACGGGATGAGTTTGCGGTAGTCGTAGGTGAGGAACACCCACCCCTTTGCTGTGCAATCATCTGTGGTCGTTAGCGAAAAATGGTGTGAGCCACATGGAACGCCGGAATAGGGGGCGGAGGGGATATACCGCATAGACCTCGCAAGATAAACCCGCGATCACCGTACAGCAGCCCACCTCCGTGGAAAAACAGCACCGCGGGCCTCGGCCACCCGGGGTCGTTTAGCGGGAGGTGGACATCAACCTTGAGCTCCACTCCGGGCACAGGGGTAGAGTAGGTGTATGTCTGTACCTGCAAGCCTTGAGGTTCCCGCGGTGGAGGCGGCTTCGGACGGTGGAATAGGCGCGAGAGATTGGGTAGGCAGGTTCCCATGGTAGTCGTGTTAGTGTTGGTTGAGACAGCGGCAGACCGGATGGTGATGGCTGTCGCGTATGAAGCATCGATCGATCACAACAGGAGGTCGGTGCGGCTCGTAGTCGGTGTTACTTGGCCACCCCCTGGAACCCGGGATCTGAAACACCGTTTGTCGCATCTTGTCGAGAGGGTATGAACGTCGAATGCAAGTACCTCTGCGTAGAGCGATGTGAGCTGGACGAGTGGTCGAGATATGGAGTTGGCGAAGCCAGCGATTGTGGCTGCTCAGGGACAGTGAGGAATTGGTGGGTGCGGAGCTTTGGAGTGTCGAGAGGTGGGGTGGAGTCGTGATGTGCAATTAGGGCCGCTCGGATACCGGGGATGGTTTTGATTGTGCCGCAGTCGGGATTACATGCGCACTTGCAGCTTTGTTGGTGAGACTACACGCGCATATGTGCAGGCAGCCAAGCTCTATCAGCCACCTCCTGAGGTGCAGATATTCCCCGGTGGACGTAGGCGCTGTTCCCGCCAGCGACCGTAGGCGAAAAGCGGAGTAGGCGCCCACTTTGTCTGGTTTTTCGTGACCCACTTTCAGCATCGGCGAGTGAAATATTGTCCATCACTCGGTGCCCATCTCGGCAGGTACATCGTATCTATTGATACCGAATTCAGCGTAGAGCTGCTTTATCACGAATTCACTCGAAACTTGATTAGTGATGCGCGCAGGACGAGGCTCATCTCATCCCGCCAGCCCCAGCGAGATCTCGAGATTCTAGCATGGTGTAGCAAATGATTAAACCGGCAGTTGCAAAATATTGTACTGCATTCCAATTCTGCTGCATCCCGTCTTGACCCACAGACAGCCAACGTCTCGCCAATGCTTACCGTCTCCAGATCCAGCAGAGCCCCATCAATTCCCGACGCTTGCATATCCATCTGTTGTAGAGTACGATTACTTGCATGAAGCTGAGACCAAGAAAGAACGGCGTATTGGCAAGTCATCCCGACACGGCCCGTCCCTTGTGCAGTACTAGCGCAGAACCGGGAAGCACTCCCTCCCCACGTTTCAATCGAGGCCTTTCTATCGACTGAAGAGACGAATACCAAGATATTGCTAGATCCTTCCCGATTTGGAGCTCAAGGATTGGACTGCACCTTCTGCATATGTATACATGTTTCTGCTATCGATCCAGCACGGAACATCCGCAACATACCGCAAGCATCTACATCCCCAAAATTTTGCCCGCAAGGAGGATGCAAGCACCACACGATTCCGAGTAATCCAGGATGCTATAGCACCATGACACTCTAGTTCAACCATGTAGAGCATGGTTGGTGGTACACACACCAAGATCACAGGCTCGAAACCCGCGGTGATCACTCGTTTTGTTTGCCTTTTGTCCTGCAGTGTCACCAGCATCTTCCACCCGGTTTTGGGTTTAGAGTCGCTTGCGTCGTGGATTGGGGTCCTAGTTTAGTGCGGTATATCAAGTAAACAAGAACTAGTGTTGATTAGAACTCGTAAGTTTCGAGGTTTTTCGGCATTTGGGTGATGTTTGTTACCTATACGTACCAGTCGTTGATTTTTTGTGTAATTAAAGGATACCGTACACTCGACTGGTCATTCAATTCGTTCGAATTCGACCGAGTTTCCCAGCTCTATCTATGTATGTCAGCTAGGACTTCATTAGCCACTCCATGCTATAAGTTAATTTGACTAAGCTTCTTTCTGTCCCCCAGATCAGAATGCCTTTTGCACACGAATGCTTCTCCACTGTTCTGCCTAGGGTAGGTGAGGCGTCACGTTCGGTGCATAGGATATCACGCTGATGGTATTCAATATCACTGCCATACTCAAGTTCCCGAAATTAATATGGAGCAAAGGCAATGAATTTAAGTTGGTGCATAAGGCGGAGTGGGGAGGTAGTAGGCATACTTTGAGGGTTGCGGGCTGGAGGTGAATTATACTTGCAGACCTGGGTGTGATGTCATCGGCCTCACACAAAGCACAGATCGACCGAGTGTACTATACATAGTTTAGTTGCATTAAGTTAGTAGTACAGCGTCAACAAAACACAAACGAGTGTATCACAATCTATCCTGTATATTAAGTATATATCCTTAAACCACCTTCTCCCTCTCCCTCTCTCCCACCTTGTGCCCCTCTTCCTCCTCGCTCTCCTCCCCCCATCCAACCAGTACCCCCCTCCTCACCTCCCTAACGCGTCCCCACAACATCACCGCAGCAAGACAGACCTTACTCATCCCCTTCCAATCACCCACCAGCGCCAGCCGCCCATCCATGACCGATCCAAAGCTAACACCAACACACCCAAATGCGCTCGCAACCTCAAAAACAACCGCAAACACTCCGTCCCCGCCGATTCCATCGATGACACAGATGAGCCACACCGCAGCAGCAAGGTACCGTAGATCTCCTGCCCTCATTAGGCCGCGGAGCTGCTGCACTACAAACCCGCGCGCGCCATCGACTGAGGAGGGAAGCGTGATTGGGAAAGCGGAGATGTATAACATTACCGTGTACACCATTAGCGTACCTGTATGTAACTCGCGGATTGCAACGATTGCAAAGCCGCCGGAGCGGACACTGAAGGCTTGGAAAAGACCTGCGAGGATTCTTCGTACGACGGGGAGCGCTAGGACCGAGGGGGTTGAGCGTGCGAAGATTTCAAAGACGGTCCAGTCGATGGTGTTAAGGATGATCAGCATTGCGATGAGCCAGCGGGTTTCGCGGGTGGGGAAGAGGTAGGGGAAGGCCTTGTGGACTTTTTCGGAGCAGAGGAGGGTCCGACCCCCGCTGTCGGGGAGGAGCGAGACGATCGCTTTCAGGAAGACGGGCAAGCCAGAGTTACCGGCAAGGATAAGGATGCATTGTACCCACACCACTAAGCTGCCACGGGTCGCGAACGGAACCATGTTCGCGTCCAGAAGCGACATGCCGGAGTTGTTGAAGGCAGAGACGGAGTTAAAGGCAGCGAACCACCAGGGGTGGAGGTTGTTTGCTGCCACAATGTCCGGACCGTAACGGGAGACCCAAGCTCCAATGCAGATTGTGCCCAGCAGTTGGAAGGCGACGAGATATGTTGGAAGGAGCCAGGAGAGCATAGTCAGGGCGGAGAGAGTGGATTTGTCTTGGTTTTCTTCGAAAATGACATTGTGGGTTGATTCATTTTGGTTCAACAATACAACATTGCTGCCGTTCCTCGAAAGAGCGGGGGTCGTGCACTGCGAAGTGCCGACGGAAGAAACAACCAGCGTAGTACTTGAGGAAGGGACATTTGCAATTACGCAGCCATTCATCGGAGGAGCGGTGTCGGTCAGGGGAACGATTTGAGTTGCGAAGCCATTCATCATTGGAACGGCTGATTCGACGGGAGAAACAAGCAGTACGGGAGGCGAAGAAGGGGTGACGTGCGGAGTTACGACGGCGCCCAGTTTCTCCAAGTCTTCACCTCCCAGCACTTTTCCCGCCTCCTCCCTCCTCTTCTCCTTCTCCTCTTCACACCGTCTCTGAATCTTCCTCGCCAGCAACGCGCGCTGAACATTAACCACACACGCGGCAATCCACGCTTGACTCCCCAGCAAAATCAGCGCAAACGCGACGAACTGCTGAGACGTGCTCAAACGCGAGAGCACAACCTACACCCATCAGCACCTTCCACATCAACACGCGCCCAGGAATGGGGACAAACATTCCCCAACCCAGCACCAGTAGCACTTGTAACCCCCAAAAACAGCGCGTCAAGATACCCCATCTCCTCACCCTTCCTTGCGCCCGCCCTCTTGCCGACGCCGTAGAAGATAACCGACGCAATCAGACACAGGGTCGAAAAGTATACCACGTGCCATCCTAACGGTCCCGGACGACGACGCAAGCTGGCGGATCGGACTCTAGGGAGTGGCTCTGCTCACCGCGGGGGGAAGCTCGAATTAGCCGCGTCAACCTCGCGAGCAGGGAAGGAAGAGAACACACCCACCATCCCATCACGGGGCGGTAGAACTCTCGTAATATCTGAACGGGCTGGGAAGGATACACGATTGCTTGTGAGCTGCTGGTGTGTTTAGCCAGCAGAGATGTGGGAAGACGACAGCTTTTGGACTCCTTTGGAATCGAAGGTTGTTGAAGGGGTGTATGGTTGGTAGTTAGATTTGATGGTTGTAGGTAAAAGAGACGTTTAGGAGGTGTTGAGGCGCCATGACCCTAACAGTCCACTACGTACAGTACATGGGGTTTGCCGATGAAATGTATGAAGATAACCTTTCCAATTGCTTAGTAGACTTATAGAGATCAAGTTTGTTCAATAGTTTAATGATGACGAATTGTGGGGACCATAAGTGAAGTAGTTATAAAGCTACGATGCTCGAAATGTTTTCATCTCGTCAGTAAGTTTTTGTTAGGAAGCCTTGGCATCAGGAGCAAATAAAAGTTTCTAATCTGCTGCATACTGTAAAGTTTACAATTTTAGCGCTGCTAGGTTTCTCCATCACAACACCTTAAAATCCAGAGCCAGGAACAGCCATCTGCAAAAAGTCGTCTGTGCCGCTGTGGCAAATAATCTATGGTACGGTTAGTTGCAGTGGTATGTAGAGGGAAAAGATGAAATAGTGAGGAGAAGGACGCAGGGAAGCAGGCCTTTATCGAGTGGATGTGGTTTACTACTTAATCTCGACATCAAATTTAAGTTCTCGGATTCTGAACTATCACCATCAAATTGATCGAACTGGCTGGCATCGCTGCAAGTTGAATCGCCAACGAGTGACGAGTCGCCTGCGGCATCGGATAGATAGGCAGTACCGCGCCTAGCTAGGCCCGTCGAACAGCTACGCAAGATACTACCTACTGTGTCGGACAGGTAAGTACTGTGCCTGGGATGTTGGACCGTGTTGCCATGATATCTGATGGAGGCGGTACTATGTTTGCGCTATCGGAGGGTAGGCACTGTGTATAAGTATCTTTAGACCATGCTCACCACAACGCGGGACCATGTAGTTTGCAGACCATAGAATAACTAGACCTCACTAGTTACTTTCAACGATATCACGAGTAACATAGATTGAACAACGACCTTTGAGCGTCATGTAAATAAGTAAAATTGAACCCAGAGTTGAAATTATAAGACTGAACTTGAGTTCTCGTTGATAGAGCCTATATGCCATGGCAAATCACGCTCACCGGTGTCGCGAGACCATGACTTTTGCATTGCTATCACGCACATTAGGGTTTCGCTGATGGACAAATGCAATAAATGTCGATTGTATGGACACATCCGGTGTATGTTCCCGTCACTTTACCATTATATTTCCTTGCCGCGTAGTGTAACCATCCAATTCTATATCTGCGCCGTCCTGCAAAAGAGTTCACATTATGGATTCCAGTTTCATATCTTCCGCAGCGTTACCTTTCGTCGGCATCTTGGATAGCACAATGCATAGGAGTCCATCCGGCCAGATCTGTAGCGTTCGGATCCACCCTAACCTTTAATAGCTTTTGGATGGTATATTAATTTCTCACTACCGCTGCATAGTCCAGCCAAACATATCTCTTTCATTAGCGTTGCTAGCTATACCTTGCTCGTTCACATAGCTCGTAGGCGTGATCTTCGAGAATACCTTGGGATGGCAGAAGAAATTGTATACACCCCCGTTAGCATTTATTGATGTCTCAATAGAATATTCCGGTAGATTAAAATCCTATCACTTTCGATATAGCTCTTTGAAGTTTTGTCTAAGAGCAGATAGAGAATCTAGTTAAATTTTCCTGAGTACTGAACTCCGTTAATAACTTTGTCTTGCTCTCCCCTAACTCTGCAACGTTATCTATGCGTCTTTGACTCTCTAGCCCCTTCAGCATGTGGCCGAAAGATTATAAAAGGTATACCAAAATTGCTATTACCTTCTGAAAAAAACATGGTATGTTCTTAATGTTCTAGATCTTTGAAATAGTTTTATATAAGTTATATCAACATAACCGTTCCTAACACTACCTAGCCACGCGTCTGCTGCCTCAGCGGGGAGATCTGGAAGCAGCCGAGTGGTCTAAACTTGCAAATTGCGGTATCTCGGGTTGAGGCTCTGCTGACTTGGCGCTGAGACATAAGGCTCGGCGACGTCGCCCTGAACCTATCAACTGGTAGCAACACTTTAAACCACACCTGCGGGAGGCACAATTCACCGCATCGAGACCACATACACCAAGAGCACTTGCCCGGGCGAGGACGACACCGTGCTGGAAGGATGGATGCGGTGGTGACCAACTCAAGGAGAGCGAGGTTAGACTAGTTATGCCCCCAGCGACGAGGCCGGTATAACTACGAGTGATGTTGGAAAATGGCGAATGGTCAACAGTAAACGAGAATCAAGTGGTATCAATAGGAGTATTTATCGACATATACAACAAGCGACTAGCACTTGTAGTAGAACAGAGCGTACAGATTCGAGAACTTGACAGCGGGGAGGCTGCAAACGAGGGACAACATAGTTGGAATGATCAAAAAGTAATGGCGAATTGGAAAAGATAATTGTCGGGTTTGCGTGGCGAATTGGAGGTACAAGGCCACCAAGCGAAACAAGCAATTGCAGATGTAGAACATAAATTGGACTTAATGAAGCTCAAAGTACGAGAACATGAACAAAAGCACACCACTACCCAAAAGCAGAGCGATACGTGATACCCGATTGGCAATGCAGAGAGATGGTTCGAGCCCTCTAACTGCTTCAGTACGACGGCGAGGCGGCCTGGAGTTGGTCTCCAGGTTTCGAAAAAGTGAGGTTCTACGTCGAAAGTGGAGGCGGCGTGGGCCCTGAAGACAACAAACTCGCTGACACCGTGACGACACCTAGGAACGAGGACCGCTGAGTAAAGCAGAGTATTGAAAGCGCCTCCTCCTCGCACTATCCCTAGAGGCCGCATGGAGGGAAAGCGCGGAAGCGAAGGCAAAGAAGTTGTAATTCCCTCCGGCGGACTTCAGGTACAATATCTCATGGAAATTACATCGAAGAGCACACTGTGGAAGACTTTCGTTCTGGACTACGCTATTTCGGCGGTACGATTTAAACTCCGCCAACTCTGATTCCAACGGGACGACATTAACGGTTTCAACGCCAGATACGCGGAGCGTTGCCGGATGTTGACTGGGAAATCGCCGGTAGATATTCCGAGGCGGGACGCGCTATTTGATGAATATCTGCACAAGATTCCTGGTAATATCGCTAACCTAATCACCTCGGGCGCTACCATCAAACACGCCACCAACCAGGTGCACTTCATGCTAGAACTGGCATAGATAGTGTCGGAACATGTCCTCAAGCTCAGCGCATTCTTCACACCCACGCCCGCCATCGCTACCCCGGCACCTCCAGCACCTCCACACCTCCATCACCTTGGACGACGCGACACCAATGGACTTATCTTATGGGCAACGGCACCTCCATGGCCGATCAAGCACACCCCTCGCAATGGCGCATGCTACCGATGCAACAGAACTAACCATTGGGAGCGCGACTGCCTCGTCTCCTCATCGAGCCGAGATGACCACGCCGTCGTAACCTGCGATCGTGCAGAGGAAGTAATTCACCACCCAGGGCAGCCCCACATAACTCTGCGGCTGGCCGGTCACCCGTAATTCACTACAATGGGTGCCGGTACCTCATGTTACCGACGATAGCGAGTTTGCCAACAGTTCTTGGGCAGGTAGCTTAACGTATACGCCGGCAAGTACCGCACTGATGTCGTACATGGCTGCCCCGGCACCTGGTAGCGAAGGAGACGACAAGGCGAGAGTGGGGGTAGTGCATTGGTGGAAAATGTGTAGGAGGAAGAGGAGGAACAGGGAAACGAGGCGTGGTAGGTGTGAAAGAACGCCTGCCTACCGGTGGTGGTACGGGTAGTCTACCCGCAAAACTACGTGAACGACCTCGATAATTTGAAAGACAACAATCGCTATTTGCTGAGATGTCGTGCTAAACTGACAACCCGCAACTAAACCCCCAATCACAAAACTCATTCTGCGTACGCGATGTTCGTTAGGCGCGCATCCTCCGGATTCATTGACAAAGCAGTACAGCCACAGTAATGACATTCAGAAGCATACCAGCAGTATTATGGAGTTATCCACCGTTGGTAAGCCCACCGGTCCCAATGATACCACCACCACCACCACCACCACCACCACCACCACCACTACCACCATCACCACTCAGGAGCCCACCTATTGGCGTCAGGTCACGCTGGCAGAGTTTGCTTACCTGTTCAAGGCGCCATCGGGAATGCCGCCGTCAAGCAGCACTGATTTCTGCATTACCACCGACCCCACGGCGAAAGAGCCGACCGACAACCGTCCTGCATGTCGCGGGCTGAGCCCGAGATAAATAAACTGATCGACAACGTGGGTAACGGAGTCCTAATTGCGGTTTGCAGCACCCATCATCTTCGTCAAGAAAGGCGACTGCGGCTTTTGCAAAGGCATAGACTACTGGGCCTAGACAGAATAGCGAAGAATTACCGGTACCCGTTGCCATATATCGACGATTTGCTCGATAATTCATCTGCTTCCTGTAGATTGATGTTGCGAGGGTTGGAGATTGGGAGCCGCTTGGATCGCTTGGAGGAGTTTATATATAATTTAGTTAACGAATACTCGATACGCATTCTGTCTAACATTTAGTAAAATTTTAAGACTAAGAGCAATGCAGTGGAGGGCGTGCTCAGGTCGCCTCTCTCTCTTGAAGATGGTCTTTTCATGAGCCCCCCTGGTTCGCCTGTATAACAAAGACACGAACACTTTCTTGTCCCCGATGTCACGATTCATGTCCCCACACTGTAATGGCTGCTGCTGACGCCAGAATCCATATTCATCATGCTGCTGCGAAGGGATACTGTATGTGCTGATGTTCTGGAACTCCTTTTGGTCAGCTTCAGCAGGAAACGAATCGGTTGTGGAAGAACGTACGTAACAAAATTATGCCTCCAACCAGAAGGAACTGCTAGCTTCTTGCGTAATACGATAAAAACTTGCAAGATCCACGCCGTCTAGAAGGAGTTTCCAGTCAATGTCTCGTGCGAGCGCCACCGGCGCGTCCGAGCGGCACCCCTAATAAATTCCTCCCACATTCATCTTTGAGCACCTCATTAACCGGTCTTGCAGCAATTGAAGCGATCTCAGCAGCTGCCGAGAAGCGGGATTTGAGATCATTGATGAGTTCGAGAGAGGAGGCCTGATCCAGGTTCGTGGAGCTGTGAATGGAGATACTGGGCAAGTCGAGGACTTCCACTGTAGTGCCGGAAACGTGAGTCAGGGTCGTTAGGATGGGCGATCGAATATGGGGGAGTAGTTGAGAGGAGAGCAGCCTGCAAGTCCGTTGATTAACACGCCCTCAAGCTCAAAATTCTCAGCAATCACTCACGTCTCCGAGGAATAGCGGGAACGGGCGGAGCAAGCGGCCGGTTGCATATCACGGTGTGATATTTGGTCAGACACCAATCCCAGATTCGTAGGAGCACTCACGCCTTGACGCGGCGGCCAGGCGGGTCAGGCCTAAGAAAAGTTGTCTCGCAGCGATGCATTGCTGCTGAGACCATCGTGAGATACCGTATTGTGATAAGGAATCGAGGGTGCAGTAAGCCGGGCACAGGATTTGAGGAAAGCAGCATACAGGGGAGACGGTTGTCGGCCGGTGTTGCGGTCGTGGAGGCGAAAACCCGCACCGTGTTGATCACATGCTGGCACCTTTCGTGTCCTCATCGAAACCTCCAGCGTTCAAGTGGGCAAATCCCTCATAGCCCCTATGCATGAAAGAAACCTTTAAATTGAATTAAATGGTTTGGAGTGGAGGCGCTTAATCGTCTTTTGGCACAATAATCATCAATTGTAAATCAATTGTAAACAGATGTGGTTCTGCGCCAAGCCTGCCCTCACGAAGTACTCCCATTGGTTGATTGGCAGTACGTACCTACACCCTTTAAATCTACCTAGGTAAACTTTCAAGCTCAATTAAGTCCACGACTTTTTGCTCTAATTATAAAGTACCTTATATACTCGAAATGTATTTAATTATGAACGGTTGTAGAAAAACAGCGTTCTTGAACCGTTTTTGTACAGTCGCATCATGATTATTGGTGACATCTTAAATCGGAGACCGAAGGTGAAAGGGGGCTCGTTTATGCATATTTCGTGTATATCATACATTGTGATCAAAGCAAAACTCAGACTTAATTGGACTTGAATTGGTTGAACTCGCCGAGCAAAAGGCCAACAGTACGCTTTTTGCTCCGGCCCCGGAGATGATATAGACTAAAGAGACACCCACTGGCTAAAGACAGTGACACTGGGCTGAGTGTTGGTGGAAGAAGGCAGAGATGGACTCACAAGTAGGTATGGTGGGAAAATCAGTTGCTCATCAATGGCGCTGTGACCACTACATGTAAGAAGCGTACATTGGAGTATTGGGAAAATCAAATTCTCACCACTACTGGCAGGAAGTGCACTTAGGAGCATGCATATAACAAGCACACTTGGGAGAACAGAAAGGAACACTTGGAGATGGGGGATCTTGTGCGTCCTGACTCATGGCTGGCTCGGGGCCGGCTGGGACAGTCTATCCGGGTCACTCAACTTCTACTTAAGGCGGCGAAGCCACCCACTACTCGTATCTTCTAAGTACTCAGCTGAGTGAATATAGACCGACGGAACCCATGAACCCTGCTAAACGGCAACCACCCCATGCTCAGTGGGGTAGCTGCTGGCCTTAAGGTTACTCCCGATGAGTAGCGTCAACATGGGCACCCCCATTTCCCGAAGTAGTACACGTGGAAGGGAAATGCAGTCTGAAACCAGCAGCACCCTTAGGATTGTGGTAAGCTGATTGGACCTCCACATCCGTCCTGATTTCATCAGGTCGTGACAGACACTCGCTCGTCTGGTAGTCCTTGTGCTTTCCTTGGTCGGTTGCTCCTCGTTCAGGAGTGCCTCAATACTAGGAATGCATGGGAAGCCCTTGAGCGGCGCATGGTGCTCCTCATGAATACAAATAACATATTGAAGTCCTTTCTTCCAGTCAGCTGAGCCCTAAAAGGACGACAACCACAAGTAACAAATCCGAGTGGCTTGAACTCCCAGTCCGAATCTTACGTATATTCCTCCTCTGATGATAGTGGTAGTGGTGTTGGCCGGCGTAAACACGTGCCTATCTTTGGGCTAGTTGGGCTCTAAAGTTTTGAGGAAAGGGTATAGATACCAATCATCTCCATGAACTGTGGATGCTGGGGCAATTTCCGAGCCTTCTTTTCAAGAACATCCACCATGCTAATGCCGCGAGTAATTGCGAATGCTGGTCAACTTGTATGCCTCAATTCTTCACTCCGTTTCCTTTTAGTGCTGGGACCTTCGTGTACCAACCAGCTCGGGATCTATAGCTGAGGGTGACACTTTCGTGTTTAGTACACCCGGCCCTGGTATAACGGGTACCGATTTTGGGAATCATAATCGTAGCCGGAAAGCATTCGGAGTTCTGTGGAAAGCGCCATTGCAATCAGCATCTGTTGCCTGAAACGAAATCACCGTACGAACCACATTCACTAAGAAGAACCTACGTAAAGGAACGATCACTCACTATTCCCGATTGTTTCCTGTGGGCTGTACCCAGGCTGTCGAGATGGATTTCTAAACTCTCGTCTAGCAAATCGGAAGAGAAGGAGTTTCCATGGTTGGTTGCAGATCCCTATGGTTTGCCCTCGATACCGATTGATCATAAGGCCGAAGGACTAGGAGTCCAAATGGTTGGCTCGCAACTGCATCTGCATCCCGAAGTCCTACATCCCTCGGTGGCCGGGTTATCGTGGAGTGGCGATGGCCGATATCTCTTGCTGAGGAGCTCTTTCCTCGCGCCGGAATCGTCTCACGTCTCCGACTCCACCGTTCATTATTGCTGCACCGGTATGCTGCTGTTGGCTAGATAAGAAATAGGTACTGTGTGATGCAATGCTTACTTCTTGACGAGTCTAAGATCGGAACTGTGGAGGAGATCGGATGCTGAATCAAAGGGACTAGGGGAGAGGGAGGAAAGAAAGGAACTGTGGAGTGGACGAGGTATAGGAGGAAAAAGCGATGGAGGGGGCCGTATTTTGGGATGTTCAATGACCTGTGTAACTGGCGACAGAAATAGACCGAGGGGGCAAGACCGTTCACAATGGGATGCGGGAATGCGGGGGCGGGAGGAAAAGGAAAGAAGTCAACTAGATGGGAAATCACTCGCGAGTCGAAGCTCGAATTTTTGTTCCCACCGGGGTCGAGCAAACACTGCACTCAACCAACAGCCACTCTCCTCACCCCCCTTCAAGACCTCAAGGGTCTCAGTACCCGTCGCTCTCCTGTTCCGTCCTCGCAGCCTGCATAGCACCGTATTTCCAATGACTGCCGTCAACAACGAGTCGGACGACACTATCGTCAGTGACATCAGCACAAATCTACGGGTCGAACTCCAAGAAGATATCGAATGCCTGTCTTCGAAGACCGCGCTTATCGACCGCTTTAAGTGCAATACTGAAGATCCGGAGTCATTCCAGCGGGCCAAGTATATACTGTCACTGGAGGCGAACGTGCTGGAGGAGCTAATGGTCAAGATCGACATCCTCGAGCATGACCTCACCTACGAAGATGCTATCGGCAAGGAAGTGAAGAGTGGTATGAACACACCCATAATCATGTGCTAGACAAGTAGTTTCCTGAAAATGTGAACTATGAAGATAGGGCTAAAGGGATTCTAAACACCTTCTGCGGGATCTGCGGCGAGTATATCAAATTGATTGATCAACTGTTCTAACGTTTCGCATTCGTGGCGGAAGAAGCAGACATAGTATTGTAGAACATTCGCTCCTCTCAAGACATGGCTTGACATGTTCCAAATAGCTCATTGAGAATAACCTGGTCCTCGAGAAGTTCCTCCATGCGCTCTGTCAAAAGTACGGCTCTTCGGATTCTGAGCTGAAGTTCATTATTGGCAGTGTTCCTAAGCGGTCTGTATATCTTCGAAGCCTGGATATATCTTCGAGGCCTGCATAAGCCTAGGCTAGGCTCCAGATATACGGCGCGAAGCCTGCATATATCTATGAGGCCTGCATATATCATCGAGGCCTAGCCGCTTAGGAACACCGATTATTAGTAGAGTTGCGATAAGGTTCGCCGTCGAGCCGACTGTCAGACACGAGTATGCTTTCATTGATTTTCTTGGTTCAGAAGGTTCGCTAAGTGTTGTACAGGATGTGGATATCGAATATTCTTTGACAGAATCATTTCACCAACTTCTACATATCATCCAGGCGGCTCCAGATCTCGCAGCATCGACCAGCATGAAGGCGAGAACCGGGCTCAGTTGAATTTCCGTGAGATCAGTTTAGTGAGTTGCGCGAGACGCATCGCAGTTAAAGTTGCTCGGTTTCTCGCTAACACGCAGCCAGGGCTCTTACTCCTCCGCCACTTCGAGTCCGCTACCACCTCTGTGACCTGAAAATCTACATTTCCGCCCCTAGTCGCCTGCGTGCGCGCATCCACCAGCGGCATCACCGGTGCCGACTACCTTGCCGATCATGGCTGGCCGCTGCACGCGTTGTACGTGCTCTGATGGCGCTACGTTGAACTCAGAGTTGAAACTAACGGGATCGAACTCGAGTTCCCATAGATGGAACCTATAGACCATGGTGGACCACGCTCACCACGTCGCGAGACCATGACTTTAGTTAGCATTGCCACGCCGGCTATCAGTTGCCATGCACATTAGGTTTTGCTGAAGCTGTACTGACTATAGTGGATCTCCCGTGGACTATGTCGCCCAAGGGACTGAATCCCCTAGGGGAATGGGTCCCTAGGGAATATCCAGGTAGAGTACCGGTGGGTACCTGCTCATGAAGGGATAGAAGGCAATGAAGAAGCGGATCAACAAGCAACAAAGGTGGCGTATAAGCATTGTGGAAGCTATACCGAAACGCAAAATCCGCTACTGTTTTTAGATTATGTTTCTTTCTCCCATATTAGCCGAAGGTTAACAGAGGTGAAATGGGAAGAGAGTAAGAAAGAAATAAAAGAGTTGGGGAAGAAGTCAAAGCACAGTTATCAGTATGATTTGGTGAAGAGGGAAGGTAACAGTGCGGTGATGGGAGCCAAAAAGACGATTGTGGCAAGGTTTGATCAGCTCAAGTCAGGACATGCACTGATAGCAAAGTACCTATTGCAGATTGGAAAAAGAAGAGATATGAAATGCTGGTGGTGTGGGCATGAATATCAGACAAGAGATCACCTTTTTAAGTGGTGCAAAAGATGGAAACGAGAACAAAAAAGGCTTTGGGTTGATGGGCAAGAGGGGGAAGATGGGTATGAGGGCATTGAAAAGGTGTTAAAGAAGCCAAAGATTTCATTGCCAATGTCTCTCATTTTTGCAGAAGAAAAGTGTTCGCAGGCGTTGATGGATTTTTTATCCTGTACAGATGTCGGCAGAATTAGCAGAGTGGTGGAGGAGGTGGAGAACTCAGATCATGAGGAGTCGAGTGATGGGGGGGTGTAAGAGTTGATGTTGTTTTGTGGCGGTTTCTTTTGTTGGTGGGGAAGAGGACTCGCAACTTTGCTTTTGTTTCTTTATGTTACGGAAGAAGCGGGGAGGAAATATGTACAGGATATGCCATGGCCTCCAGCGGCCGAATGCAATATGATTACAAACAAACAAATGGGTCCCTAGGGGAATATCGCCTAAAGGAATGCAATGTTATCAACGGTCCGGACGGACCCGGTCTGGGGTAGGGATTAGTACAGTACAGTCTAGTAGAGAGGTTAGACTGAACTAGACTAGACCTAGACCGTTCCGGTCTGAACTGGTCCATGACACGGTTTTTGCAGGACTGTTCCGGTCTGAAGGGTGGAACCTATTCAGTCCAGTCCAGCAGCAAGGTCGGACTACACTGGACTAGACCTGGACCGTTCCAGTCCAGACTGATCCCCCCCGGACCGTTGAGAACATTGGGGGAATGTCGCCTAGGGGATTGAATTCCCTAGTGAAATGGGACTTCCAGGGGATCTACACTACGAGCCATTTATAGATTTCAGAATCCATTTTAGGTCACCCAAAAGCGTTCTCATTTGGACACAAATTCGGATTGAGACTAGAACACGCCCGTACGTCTGTCGTCATGGGCGGCTATCGTGCCATTGACTCGAGCAGCCGCTCCGCAACCAAGAGCCCAGTCGAATTGGGCATAGAAGAGGGCGCGTAAACTCCTACTGGAACGGAGGCTATTTTAATTTTAGAGTTCCACTTCTCTGACCCCGGCAGCTCTTTCAAATTTGTGCTGTCTAACTTTCACTATGGTATATCCAAGTGGTAACACAGCAATGGCTAGAGTCGTAGTTGCAGGGCTATTTATCATTAGACGACTTAATCCTTGCTGTTCTGTCCTAGCTTAACTTATCATAAGGACGATCGTACTGTGAAATAGATGTGCATAATATATGTGAAGCGAGCAGAAATGAATCTAAATGATACCGAAATGGCTGTTGATACTAGTCCATCTCCGACTAAATGATCCAACTATGTCTGTACTACGGTAACTGGTTGGTTTTCTGACAGCGGCGCGTTTTCCTGACCGGATGTATATGTTAGGAGAGAGGATATGTATTGGATAGTAGAAGATGGCTGAGTTTGGTGTGCCATGCTTTAGACAAAGGGAGAGACAGGCTGTGTGCCCGGTAGGAGCCACATTGTGGTGCTCGTGGACCGCATACGTGCCGGTGGGGATCGATTGCGATGGACCATGGCTCAAAACAGAAGTGTCAGTGGGATCTAAGCGCCTCCGCGCGAATTTGATCCTCAACAGAGCGCCAACGGAGTGCGTCCAGAAAGCGACACCTCTGCACCTGCACACTGGAAAAGCTGCACTCAGTTTTCAGACGATTTTATGCTATCATTCAGTACACGCATGGCCATATACATATGTCCTCAAGTGATGATACTTCTGGGTGTTTACCTTACTACTTCGCTTCCTCGTGTTGTATTTTATTTTCTACCCTCATTCTGACACTCAGATCTTGTCTCTGGGCTTTGTCCTTTCGCCATTTTGTTGTATTGTCGAAGTGCGCTGGCACTGTAAACTTATGCGACGGATCGGCTGGCGTTGGGAACTTTTACTCATGAGGAACTTAGATCCGAGCTATAGCGACCTAAGCTAATATACTTGGGTACAAGGGTATGTCGGGCGCGGTGTCACAGTGCAAAAGAGCGCCCGACTTTTTTCTCCCATACAACGAGAAATGCCAAGATCCTCATCATTTGCTACACAAATATTTTTCTAAGAAAACTTCATAGACACATCTCTGGTAGCCTATTATCACTCATTTCTCTTTCAGAATCTCTCTCAATTACTATGGTGGAGGTGTAGAATTTCCGCACTTTATGGGGCGCGCCCGACTTTTGGTATCTTCCTATTACATGTGAGGATTGCAACAAAAGATTGATATACCAATCCTTCTCTCCAACCAGCCCAACGCAGAAACAAAAGCACAACTCCAACCAAAAACATTTGAGTAAGATATGGTAGTCTAGGCATTTGTACAAGAAAACCCTATTAATGCAATCTATTTCGTACACATACAAGAAGGAAAACAGAAACTGTAGTCCCCAGATAGTCTTCCCATTGATCATTTCTCGGCGCAATCAATCTGGGCGGGATGGAGGTGAGGAATTGGGGTGTGTTGGGAGCGAAAAGGCAGGCCTATCCTCTTGTGGCGCTTGATAACAAGCTCCAAATGCCATTCCCGCAATTGCATAGGTCGCCGGCGACTGGTAAGGCTGGAAAATCCGGTTTTCTGGTAGTCTGACATCTGGAAGCCTTGCGTAGTTACGGGTCTGACCATGGGCCAAAGTTTGCATGTCCTGGCTTGCAACGTGGGTCCCAGGAAGGTTGCTCATTGCGTTATACTGTCCAATGCCCGCAAGACGCTCCCTGCGACGTTGTTCGGGGCCAGCGTTCGGTCGCTCAGCATTAACCAAAGCCATGTTTGGTTCTGACCACTTCTCAACAGCCGTCTGCGGAGCAACATATGGCACAAGACCACGATCTTTAGATAACTTAAGCTTCTTTTTCTTAGGCTGCTTAGGCTGTTTGGGCTGTTTGGGCTGTTTGGGCTGTTTAGACGGCTTGAGTTTGCCACTGCGGCTTCTCGTGAGAGGGCCAGATGGTTTGAGGATTTTGCGATCCCGACGGACGCCCTTCGGAACAGTCAGGCCTTTGGGATTGAGTGGGGATTGGCTCTTCTTGTCGAGTGGAACGCGGTTGAACGTTAGGTACGAATCCCGAAGGTTTGGATCCAGTCTCGCAATAGTCCAGTCGATCCAAGGCTCGATCAGGACGTCGAACCAGGCTTGGAGTTGTATCCATCCCCGCTCTTCTCCAGCGCCATCCTGGAACAACCCACCAACTGCGGCCTCGAAAATGTCAGCTTCGACCTTGAAACCCAACGCTTCCTTCCTGCCATGTTCACGCAAAAGTTTGTCGGGAAACTCATAAGCACGAGAAAAGGCGCTAAAGAGGGCGTTAGAGCGAAGTATGTCGTGCAGTCTCTGCAAGGATCGTCAGTGGGCCCCCTCAACGGACACTTGTGAACATACAGTCATACCGCCTTCGTTCAGCTGGTACATCTTCATCATGCTTGCAGAAATCAAGGCATTCAGTACCGAATCTCCAAGAAACTAAGAGCGATAAGTAACTGCATCAACAGGACACCCGGGAGCATACCTCCAAACGCTCGTTGCCCTCAATAACCTCTCCATGACTGAGCTGGCTCCTCGCATAGGACTCTGAAATCTAGTAGCTGTCAGCATTAACCGTAAACATCCACTGTAAGGCGAAATTACAAATGCAGTTTTCCATCCGTCACGCTTCGTGAATACTGGTAGCTTCGGTGGATAATCTAGGCTTGCAGCTCGAAGAGCTTGCATCTGATCATCGAACTCCTCGAACGACGGAAACCAACTTTTGGGGTACACTTTTGGAGCAGAGGTAGTCATGAAACCTCCTACCGACGACGGTATGGGAACAAATTTTGTCGTTTGGGATATATACTTCCACGGCACTTGCCCAAGTTTACCAGCCAGTGCTTCCACCAATTCCCGCATCAATTTTTCCAGACATGGAGTCCCAGCTTTAAAACTATCGCCCCAGAGAATATCCTTTGTGAGTTTAAACATTTTTGCACCGTTCCTGTGGTCGTCGACTTGGAGAACACTTGGTAGCTCTGCAGGATAGTCGCTGGAAAACGCCAACAGCACCCTCCACTCGCTTGAACCCGCCACAGAGAGTTCAAAGGTCGCAGGTGGGGCCTCCAAATTAATACACGGAATCCGAAACATCCCATTCACTCTTCCAATCTCTTCAAACAACTCGGGTGACAGTGCTAGTTCTGGCGACGGCGATCGAACTCGCTTTCCTAGAACCGACGGCTGAGGAGAGGGCAGTAAAAGAGGTCCGGGCTTTGAAGAATCTTTGATGCTATTCAGCAGTCGGTCGAGATCCACCTCGGGATGCGCCTGAGTTTCCGGAGTATCCCTGATCTCGTCTTCAAGACTACTGCTGCCGGAGAGTGGATTCGGATGTAGATCATGGCCTAACAGGCCACCTGTATCACATCCACCCGTACTCTCCTTGGTCGTGGTGCCGATGTAGATAACTTCATCATCCGACTCATCAGACTCCGACTCGGAGCATTCGTCTGACTCGTCTAGCGGCACGTTATCGGGGAATAGTGGCGGCTCCGACAATGTCGCTCCGACTCCATCGTTGCCGATAGTGGGAGAAGCCGTGGTGGCAGTCTTCCACGAGTCCATAACGTGTGCGAGGATGTTAGACTTCGTTGCTTCGGGCTGCGGGGCACCAGACGTCGCGACAGCTGAATAATCGAAGAATGCGGTGTGTAGCGAAGAGTTGAAGAAGGAGGCGGGTAGCGAGGGGTCGGGTCTGATGAGGAGGCTGCGAAAGTCAGCGAACCGAGAAAAAGTCGAGGAAGCGGTTGGCTGTGAGAGGAGTACCGACTTGGGATCTGTGTTGGGGGCAGGTATCTGCGACCGGGGGGGTGTGGTGGTTGTGATGCTGGCGATGATGGTTTTGATTTCAGGTTTTTCGGATTCCCTTTCTGTCTCTCGGGTTTTCGCTTTGGGGGCTTGGGAGGTGGGCGTATGGAGGCAGCCAGCTTCAACTTGGCACTGGGTTTCGGTGGCATCAATTGGGTCTCCTCGGGGGCTGCGAGAACTTGGAGGTCAGAGGAAATAAGAGTGACAAAGTCAACCGCAGGGCGCAAGGCGGATCTTCTGTGGAACGGTCCAACTGGAAGAACGGCATTGTAAGCCTCATACATACATCGTCACTCGGTGCTCATCCTAGCACCCTTCGAAATGAATGAATTGGCATTTGGATCAAATCAACTTACACACTATCTTGTCTGACATGATACACAGAATAAAATTCAAGCTTGTTACATTAACCCTGGCGAGTCCGCTTCCCATGCAGGTACTAGCGTATCGTCACTCTTCCTTTCTGCAAATCCAGGGAGTCTCTTGGGCTTCGGCTCGTCAGATTTCGGGGGTACCTGTTTGAACCATGGCCACCAGCGTTTCGGTTTTGGCGTTGAGATGCATTTTAGGCTTTCTTTTGTATGAATATCTCCAACCTTGACCCATCTTTTCTCCTCCTTAGGAACGGGATGATTGGATTGGCCCAGGCAGTACAGTGCGTCTATTTCTTCTTGCTCGGTGCATGGCCGTACCCTCCCAGTCCCATTCTCGTAAACCACTCCACTTCTTTCCAAAGGATGGGCGCACATTAATCTAGATCTCTGAAAGTTGCGGCGCTCAGCATGAATGCATGGAGCTATTTCATCCCGCTGGTCAGCTTCTGGAGTGGGGAGACGAGGAGGTGCATCTTGCATTTCCACTTCCGGCGCGAAGAGAGGCTCGATCCAGCCTGGTTGCTCCCAAGGTTTTTCCCGACGCGGACGTGTAAGTAGTTCCAATCCCTTTAACTGAAAAGAAAGGCCCCGCGTCTCTCCGTCTAAATCAAAGCGACGACGCCTCCTCTTCGGGGCTGGGACATCGCTTTCACTATCATAGTGCATTCGACCTGACGTTATATTTTCATCCTCCACCGATATAGTACCCGTCATCCACATATTCATCTTCTGTAAGCAAACGACATTTATGGAGCAGCTGTTCCTTCGTTCCAGTGCGTATTTCGGGAACCATTCCGTAACCGGGTCTTTATTAATGAGTTTTCCTGGTTCCGGAAGCTTAGTTATTGAGGCTCTTGTTTCTGTTGAAGCCGGAAGGGTGTCATTGATCCAATTTCTTAGTTCCTTTGGATTCCATGGTTTCACTGGTTTAGACTCTGGTATCAGTTCTGGCATCGATATCGGCTTTGACGTCTGTGCGAACCGCTTAGTGAGCCATTGCCACAACAACTTCACCCAATTACCGATTGTCTTCATCAATAACTTGCACAGCTCCCATAGACCAATGACCAGGCGAACTGTCTGTGTACGCCTCCAAACCACGATGAGGACTTGAAATAGCTTGCATATCACCATGACCTCCAAATGCGGTTGTTCCGCTTTGATGCAATCCGTAATGTATGTAGAGGTGGTGTCCAGTACTCCATTCCACAGCGACTTTCCCGACAGTATAGCAAGCACCGGAGCCTTCTCCCACAGCTTGCTAATCTTCGACCGCGTGTTCTGGATGCGTTCGCACGGCCTCTGTAACAGCATTTTCAGCCTTTTGAACGGTTCCGGTACAAACCCCCACATTACCGCCCCCAGCTTCTCTTCAACTGGCGCATCATCCCCGAATCCTAACAGGACATCCTTTTTGGGTTTCCAAAAATCCTCCATTTTCAACAGGTCCACAAACCACCGTAGGCAGAATAAATCGAACACCGACCTGAATGTAAGTGGTACCAATGGCACAAGTTCGTACTCTCTGCCTTGTAGCAATTTCAGGACGTTATGGACGAGTAATGCGACCAAGGAGATGAAAAGGAGGTAGGGGTATAAAGGGATGAGCCACAAATGGCTGCGGAGAGCGAGCGTCAGTAGCCTGGTATGGAGGATAAGAATTGGGGTGAAAATGAAGCTGCTGAAGGGAAATGGGTCGACAGGGATATCTATAATTAGAACGCGCATTTTTTGGTGTATAAAGGAAGAGGAAGGAAGAGTAGGATATATGGTAACAGGATGGCATGTTGAAGGCTTTGGATCACTTTATTCAAGTTGAGCTCATGAGATGTGCAATGTCCTATTAAAGGTAAATAGTGGCTGTAGGTACATATTGACAGTTAGAAAGGGGAAGAGAGAAAGCAGCTCAACCACCAGATATAACAGCATTCTGATCATGGAGTAGCAGGTAGAAGAAGGGACGACGAAATTTTAGAGTTAACATATTGCTAGAAACGTTCTGTTGTATGACGAGCTGCTGAGAGTGGATCTTGAGACAATTCACGAAAGAGCACTTAATTAGCCGTGAATACAAACAGCAACCCGACAACCAGCAGCATGAGACCTACTTCTCGTAAGATTAAGTGCAAGTCCTGTCGCCTGTCCCCAGTGTCGTCGAGCGGGTCTCTTATGTTTTTGAACTGGAATTTTCCCCCAGGCTATTTGATGAGAATAGTTAGATACAGCACAAGCGAGAGTATGACGGTTTTACCTTCATCCCGGGTTTGATCACAGCTTCTAAATTTTTATCTTCCTTCACTACACGTCCGTCTCAGTCAAACATATAACGCTTGATTCGAAATTTCTTCTTGCATCCATGGAACAGTCTGAAGACTGCTACGTCAGCTTGACCAAGCATATCGGCACTAGTCCAAACCTACTCCTCGAGAGTGGAGGAGATATCCCTTTCAATCGCCTCAGGAACCAGCATTGCCGGTGCAGGCACTTCCCAGTGCCTAGAATATACTCGAAGTCATCGTGGTCACCTAATCTCGCGGATTACACGAATATATTCTCCAGATTCTCGGGGATGGAACCGAATGATGGAGCGGAACCCTCGCCGTCACTGTCAGCTAACGGATGCGACGGCAGTGGAGGAATATTTGGCCGACGTTAATATTCTTGCCCTGGTTTCCGCCGTCTGGACTGTTCATCGACATAATCACAACTTTGGTGTCTTCCAGATCCATTCCTTGGCCTACTTGGGTCTCAGTGTTCATCTGACTGGCGGTATGCTTGTTGACGCGCATATTCTTCCTTGCCGAGATCGGTTTGCATTGCATTTTGTGCGCGTCGGGCTTCGGCTTCAGTTGGGGATAGTAAAGGCACCGCGTGTCTGTCTGCTGCATCGATCCCCATGGCCGGGTAGGTAGGTAGGTGCACGATAATAGGGGGAACTGTAGCTCCATATATCTCGGAGTATAGGCCGCGTGCGTATACATTCACTGGCCTAACAGGTTGTTTGCGATATACCGGTGCGGGGAGGCGCGGCGGGAACGAAGGTGTCTCTTGGTTGAGCCATGTGTTGTTATCCCGCGCGGTCCTAGGAGGCTCGCAGTTGCTTCTATCCCAGGGGGTTGTATATTGACTTGCAACGGGAGTTGAAGATGGCTAAGTAGTGTGCCATGGCGTGTGGAGCGGTAGCGGATAGGTCCCTCTTAGTACTACTCATCCCCGGGAAGTTCTAGAAAATCTGCTAATTTCGTCCGCAGCATCTGCTGCACAAATTACTGGTTCTCCGAGATGTCCTTCTCCGGAATTCCCTCGGCCTCCAGCTCCGCAATAATTTCATTCCAGTTTTCGTCCCACTCGGCGTCTGCATTGTGCTTGTTGAAGACCCGGATGATGCTCGTTGACTGGTACGGATTTGTTCAAGCACTTCGTCGAGTTATGATTCGATTCGTTTGAGCGTCAAGTTGAACAAGCGTTAACCCTTCTGATCAATAGTAGCCAGCATAAATGCTTTCTACTTGTTCAATATAGTCAGAAATAGGGTGATAGTATTCGTGTGCAGCTGTAGCCTATTCCGAAGTGACTCCAACGGTTCTGACATCCAACTGAACCGCTGAAAGGTCAGTTGGGAGCTGTCCCTCATTTTCTTGTAACGATCCAACAGATCTTCGAGCTCCTTGAGCGAACCATTACACATGCTGATGAGCGTCAATCTCCCTGAACCCCCGGGGTAGCTAGACTTTGAACCGACCAACCTAAAGTCGAGAGCTTCCTTAATTATTCCCCTCCTTTGCTTTAGCTTTTCTGTTTAACTTGAGCCGCTTGCTTGGTCTTCCTCCTCCGCTACTAATACTTTAAGGTGCCCTTATCCTCTTTGGAGCGGAACTTGGTCCGGCCCCAGGATTTTCATCTTGGCTCAGGGCTCTGTTCTCGTTGTCACTTCCAATACTCGGTTCTCCGCAGTTTGGTTGCCGTCCTCATCGTGGTCTTTTCCTTCTTGTCAGGCGGCAAAGAACTCCTAGCTGTCTAACTTGCGCGCCTTTGCCCGTGTGCGAGCAGCAGCTAAGCGACGGCCGATATCATGGTCGAGGTCGGCAACCGCGAGAGTCACCTGGTTCGCGCGGGCATCTTAATCTCTTGTTATTCTGCGCACAGTCTTCGTACCCAAGTCCATAGAGCCCCTTTGCGGTGTGAGAGGAAGATCCTCCCACACCCACATGAACATCGCCTTGATTTCGTACTCATCCAATTCTTTGGTCAACTTACTCCAATGCTCAAAGAAGTTCCTCTCCGAGTCTGTGTGGGTACTGGCAATTGTTATTTGGATGCCCATTACTGTTGCTTTGGGTTTTTTCTGCGGATCCTTATCCTTGTCATTGTCATTGAGGTAAACTAAGATGGCGTCGACCGCTCTAAAGTTGAACTGAGTTGGAACGAACAGAACTCTACCAGGCTGTTTTCGCTGCGTAGGAAATGTGCCGAGAAACTCAATTGTAGGGGTGTTTCTAGGCTGTTTCTTCTGCTTGGGCTTGAATTCTTGGTTGGCGAACACTCTTGCTTCGGCAAAGGCGCATCCACGGACAGCTAGGGAGGCAATCACCATTTGTTCGACATAAATCCGATATGGCTGGATTACCCCTTGCATATTCCAATTTCGCCATCCAGTTAAATGTTGGGAATTCGTCGTAGTTCGAGAACGTCCGCACGAAGCGAGCAAGTATCTCCCGAGTCAGGCCGGAGCTACGGTAGGCAACTCCGTTTCTTTCATGGAAATATCTCCAGTGTATTATAAATGGGTACTCTATCACGTAAGACTCCATCAAGCAGGCTAGTGCAGTTTCTCGGCATCTAGGATTTCAATATCAGAAATGCGGCATTTGTATGAAGTTAGAGCACGACAGCACACGTACTCATTTTTTTGACGGTTCGCGCAACCTCTGTCGGCCGAATAGCGGGATCTGACGGGTCATGGTGCTGACTTCGTAACTATTCCAAAGTTTGGTATATTTCCAATAAGCTGTCATCTCGCGCTGTGCCAGTGTTAGTCTGTAACTATTCAGAGGGCTCAGCAACAGATCTTGCTAATACCATTAAAGAGCGATATAGTTTTGATGTGACTCTGCCGAAGATCGTCGCTGTGGCCCATTTTAAAGTTACCACTGGACGAATAAATCACATAATGGGTTCCTGAGATAACCCTGTATCCGTTGCTCATGAGCTTGCATACTATTGCGGCTCCCGTAGCAAAAGTCTTTGTGATAGCCGCAAAAAGAGCCGCAACCGAGCACCCCATAAACATAAAAAATAGCAGTTCCACACAATAGAGAGAGCTATGATTGAAAAGATAAGTCCTTTAGATGATGAAGGAAAAGATGATATGCTGTTTAGAAAAAAATCGCAACATTGTGTAACCCTGTATCCGTTGCTCATGTGCTTGCATACTATTGCAGCTAAAATACATATCTCAGAGACATAACAAAGGGCTTGCAGCCCCATCAACCCTGATTTCCCTCGTCACTATCCTCCCCCTCCTCGTCTCCCCCTTCGTCTTCATTGTCTACAAACTCCACCCTCAAAACCCTCACCTTCACCCCCTCCTTCCTTGTGGCACCACGATACAATTTCTCCTCATTCATCCACTCTTCGAACCTCGCACCTGCGCCGGCAATTCTCCTCAGCAGTGCGCGAGCCGCGGCGTTGGCGCGTTGGCGGTCGACGTAGGCTTTCGATATCTCCGGAGTCGGGTTTGCGGTCGTTTGAGATGATAGCACGTAGACATGCGAGGGCATTGTACTATGGCGAATCAGCAGAGAAGGAGTGAAAAGATATGCGGGGGTATCTGATGGGCAGTGGTGGTGGTTGGACGGAAGTTGCCGTGCGCGGATAGCCGGGAGCTTGTTTTGACGTTTGCCCATGGTACAGTGTTTGTAGGAAGGACCGCTGGACGTGAAATCAAAATCAACTTCATATGCCTCTCAGAAATAGAGCAACACAACCTCTGTCACTTTGTATAGTAGAGCATTCTTGCTAAATGTCTTGCCCCTCGTCTCTGCTATGGTGCATCCACACTTAATTGTAGTACATGATCAACTCCGCGCTAGAAATGCAAGACCCTGCAGATCCCTTACATTGCCCAGACCCCACCTTGCCCCAAATCTACAGCTCTATCCTCCGCATACCAACATGAATCTCGTGCATTAACATGACAGCTAAGGCTATGGCTTCATCCCGTTGATAAGAACCCCAAGATGCTCCTCCAGTGCTTTCAACCTTGAATATCGATGATCAGCAACTTATTTCCTTGATACGCGGGGGGATAAAGGTCGACTACAACATACTTTTCAACGACATTGTAATGGAACGATTCATCGATAGTTTTTATGGGGCTAATACAGAATTGCCCAGACAAGCACGCTAGCACGAGTTCTTTGTATGGCTTGCTATATCCTAAATCAATCTTGTCGATCTCCTGCAGCAGGAGGGTTCGCAAGTCGCGCTGATCTGGTCCGTACCCTCTTGCAACATTCCCAAACTTGTTTCGTTCGATACATGATTCGATCGGTTTGCCCCGCCCAATTTCGAACAGCAGTATCCCCAACTCGTGGAAGAGGTTGCTTAGTTTAGCATCCGGACGAGTGAACGACAAAAAATCAGGAAGTTCTGGTGCCTGCAGAGAGCTGAAGGGTGAGACTGGATGTCTGCTAGGGGAGTGTGGTCTTGCATTCGGATCCTTCACGGATATAAAAGGAGCAACAGCAGAATATTCGTCACATTGGGCCTCTGCTGGACCGTAGAAGAGGATATCGTCTGGGTTCAGCGCATACCAGACCCATCCGGTTTCGTAAAGATGCAGGACGGAGATTGCGATGAGATTGGCAAGCTGCAGTCGTTTGTAGCTGGACAAGAACGGGTCGATATTCTGCTGTGCCTCCAAGAACTCATAGAGTGATACTCGAACTGTTTGGATGCTTGAATTGGATGTTGGGGAGGAAGCGCCGTCAGGCACTCTGTAGACAACAATGCAATCGGACCCGCTTTTGTGCAACACTTCTCCTTTCGGGTGTTGGAGCGCATTGCTGAGCTCCAGGTCAAGGAAGCATTGCACGATCTCACCGAACGGCCTTTGTTGAAGAGTGCTGGCGCTGACACCGCCGGCTTCCGTGATTGCCTCGGCAACTATAGCTATCCTCGTGTTTTCATCCTCCGTGTTACGAATGGAAAGTGGAAATATAAGCGAATTCTTCCCCCTCGAAAGAAATGGTATGGCATCTGGGTTTGCGTTAAAATACTCGGGATCGGTACGTTCGCGTTCAAGCTTGAAGTCGATACTCTGGGAGAGTGGGGGGTGATGTGGCTTTTGAATCGCGGTGAACAGGTCTTTGGCTGCTTTCCGAACGCGGAGTGCAACGTCGAAAGGATTGGTAATTTGATTCCCGAGTGCCCGCTCTCGTGCACACAACTTAGAAATTTCGTGCAGTTGTCGGAGCCATTCGTCCGTTTCATTCAAAAAAGATATGAGTTCTTCCTTCACCGCCAATGTCCATTTTAACTTTGTGCCAGCACTGATATTTTCCGATGCTTCCATTGCGGCAGCGGCCATTTGGAGGTCGTGTTGCGACTGATTTCGTTCCGCTATGACCGAAGAACCACCATTCCGCTTGAACGGAAGGAACGCTTTCAGCCGGTCCTTCATCGTCTTACGGAGTGGAACAGCTTTTGATGTACTGCTCGATGGGAGGGGCCTAGACGATACCATCGCAGCGAGAGATTGAGGGTCGATCCGAGTGAGTATCTTCCGGCTTAGGCCCAAGTTACGGCGAACCTGCCCCAAGCACTCTAGAACCGCGGTGTAACCCCTATCTCCCCAGATCCTGCGGTATCCTTCCTCGCCATCTGTGGTAAACGATGCCTTCGCCTTCCAGATATTGTCCCAAGTCTCGAGAGAGAGTTTTTGGTTCTCTAACCTAACCCATGAGCTGACTAGGCGGTCGCCAACATCGCGGTAGTCTCGCGCAATTATGGCAAGGGAATGGCCGGACTTAATTGCTTGGTCGACAAATGTAAGTCCAGAGAGGACCATGCTCGCGATTTCCATGGTGGTGGTGAAGCTGGAGGAAGGGTTACACGTGCATGAGAAAAGGTGGGGTACGCCGGTCTGTATATGTATGGGGGTTCAGCTGCGGCTGAATGGATCAACGCATTTATATACTTCCCCGCATTCTTGAGGTTGCTGAATCCCAGTGTTCTTGAAATTGTGTGAATACCAATATTCACATTAGAAATGTCGAGTCCTGCCTCACCAGAATCACTCCAAGCACTTGCTTTGGAATGTCTTTCGTCTTTATGCAAATTGTGTTCACTCAACTCTATGCACGATACCACCATCGCCACCACCGGCTCCAGCTTCGGTGAGATGCACGGTTTAATGTATGAAACGTTTCGCTTCCGGAAATGGACGGAAGAAACCAAGGCTAAGGAGGCCTCATTTGTCGAAGCCTTGCGGAGAAACGAGATATTGAACATGTTGATTAAGTACTCTCTGATCAAGATGGCCTCAATCATAGACCCTCTTTACCGTAAGGCGCCGGCCCCAGTTTCTGCACGGTGATAGCTTAGTGGTATACTGGTGGTTACACAGTCTTCAGATCCAAGTCTCAGGACCCTCTTCCTCCAACATGGCCGAAGGAAGTGGCAGAAGACATCCAGACAGCGTCGCAGGACATTGATCTCGAGAAATTCTATCCAAATCACACGAAGCTTGTCGAAATGCTAGGGGATATTGTTACTGACCTGAGCTCATCACGTACGATGTTTGCCCTCGAAATGCTCCCCCCACACGAACCGTCAAGCATGCCTACAGCAGCAGCAGTATTACACGCGCCCCAGAAATCTGTAGAGGAGGCTCTTGATAACTCGGAACGTATCCTCGACGAAAAGTGTGGCAAGAGTAAAAGCAACAGCGGTGAGGGAAGTGGTTGTGAAACAAAGAAAGTCAAGCCATCCAATAAATTCATAACGAAATACAATATCGGTGTTATTGGCGACGGTGGTGTGGGAAAGACAGCCCTTACTATACAGTTCACATTGAATCATTTCCCGGAAACATACGACCCGACGATTGAAGACGTAAGGGCGATATCCTGACACATAATGTCCACTAGGCTAATGCTGACTTGTGTTTCATGAAGAGCTACCGCAAACAGGATGTGATGGATGGTCGGCCCCTGATGGTTGAATTACTCGATACAGCAGGACAGGAAGAATACACGCAACTTCGTGATCAGTGGATCAGAGAATCGGAAGGCATTCTCCTTTGCTACTCCATCTCTAGCCGTAGCAGTTTCACGAGGATACCAAGGGTAGACACACCTATTAGCTACCTACTTAGGTACATATACAATACAGTATTCTAACATAGATCTAGTTTTTTAACCAGATTGAGCGTGTTAAATCAGGCACACAGCTAGCGCCAGCCATGTGGGAGAGCGTGTGCAATAGCTCGACCTCGACGGTTTTAGTTGGGATGAAGAGTGACAAGGTTACGGAGCGGGAGGTTTCAACGATGGAGGGCCAAGCGCTGGCGAGTAAGTTCAACGCGCCTTTCGTTGAAACCTCAGCGAAAAATGACATCAATATTCGGAGAGCCGTCTTCACGTGTATAAGACTACTCCGCGATCGACGGTCCAGCAAGCGGCCATCACAACCGGAACCGAGACCGTCTGGGAAAAAGGAAAAAGCCTGTGTGATCATGTAACTACTCGAGTACTTACAGAAGCAACTTAGTTAGATCCTTCAACGGCGTTGTGGGGAAGGGGTGGGTAATGTGAAGTCTCCTGAGCTCGCGCGCAAACAATTCGTGTGTTATCTACATCGTGGACCAATTTGTAGTGTAGTGTCGAAATATCTAATGTAACATCGGCTTGGGCGAAGAGCTACCGGAAATACCCTGTTCCTGCAGTCCTTCAGAGATAGCATTCAGCTATTTGTGTTGGCAGACTTGGTAGCTGATAGGTTATACAGCCCCCTATAACCAACCAGCCATTCGACAGAGAATTCTCGAGTTTTCAGCGAGTGGGTGATATATTGTGATGGTGCAGCAAAAGATTTTCATGGCCGGAGTGACCAGTGATGATTAGCTAGGAAACAGGAGGAAAGAGTCCATCGTCTTATTTACTCATATGAATTACAAGCAATATGAGGGAGACAGCGGGCCGTACAAAATGATGAATTACCTGAATTCGAAGTAGAATATGTCTGCGATGCGGTCCAATTGCTATTGGCTTTAGTGACGATATTGACGACTAGTACAAAGCGGTAAGCTTAGACCGCTGTCCGTTGGGTTGATAACCTCTCCAGTTGAAAAACTTTAGATGAGTAAAAGAAGTCTAGTCGTAATAGTATGACTAGTCCTACGCCTCCTATTACTAGCCTTAGCTTATCGTAGGTAGCCCGAAGAATAAGGTCTCGGTCTCGGTGGTCTCGGCTTCAACGTTCATAACAGAGTAGTCCTGCCCTCCATCAATACTGACTCTACGGTTTTGGAGAATAATCACAACCTTTCTGATGCTGCGGACCAGGCGTGAGTGAGGCCGGAGGATGGCAAGTCGTAAGGATAGGTGAGCCTTGTGACTCTAATTGAGCTCGAGCAGGACTATCTTGACATACAGGTATAAAATGGAAAGAGGAGCTAACGCTGCCTGCGAACGCTGCTTTGAGCCAGCACACTTGGTCTACCGCTACCCACAACTCAGCCCCTACAGGAGTCATCTAACGGTCACAGCTATTGGGAAAGGTTCAAGCGACAATGCACTTGTATCTTTCGCCTTTCATGGGGACCTCTACATCCCTTTCTACGACCCTACGCATGCCTACATTTATCACCTTGTAAGCTACTTCCCCTATGCCTGTGATTTTGAGATAAATGTACTTCCCTTTCCACAACCTAGCGCACCGTTGAACTAGCACTTCAATCAGGTAATTACATTTCCCTTAACTTCAAATGCTAGGCATTAGGTTTCGAATGCACTTAGTCGACTTTACTTTAGTTTTTGCCCAGCTTTTGGCCTCATAGATTGGGTCTTAGGTATTTGGGTCTTGGGAATTTGGGTCTGGTTGCATGGGGGTGCTCAGGTCTGAGCTTATTTCTCTACAAAATTCATACCTGTTTCTCTTAAGCTACTAATAATACAACACTGCATGCTCCCATATGACATCCAAACTAATTTCATCAATTGCACCTAGGTCGTATTATGTTTAGAATTTTCCTAGTCGAGTAAACCGTATGAATCAGTCACTCTCCCTAGTCATCGGGCGCGATTTCCAGGTGAGGAAAAAGTGCATCCCATCTGTCAATATCAAATACTTCCATCTCCGGTGGCGCATTCGTGAATTTTGAGGCTGCTATCCTGGGAACATGGTCTAGGTTTCGATTGCCACTATGTTTCAATGGCATTGTTTCTTCTCGCTTGCTCTCATGGCCCAGTCGTGTCGATATCTACGAACCACCATGTCAACTCTCACTACCGGGGGCCATATCAAGCGTCAGATAAAATATCACCCATTCCATACTTAGGTTATGTGAATATCAAGCTCAAAAGCCTAGTGCCACCCCGAGCAAGCCTGTATTTTCTTCTCATGCCAGCCGCCCGGCCTGCCGCTTCATTAGTACCATCTGCCGTTCCTCACCGCCGTGGGCCTCCCAGCAGTGATTTAGAGATCTACCAGAGTAGGATATCGGTGCACGCACTACACTAACACTAAAGATCGTGTCCAACATCACAATCCATCATCCACAGCCACCAATCACTCATCTCTTCACTCCCAACCCCTTAAAGTTTCATAAAATCGTAGAAGCTTACCGATTCGCAAGATGTCTCCCTGACCAAGCCCACGTCATCCAGATCTGAATGATATCAGAACATCGCTGTTGAATTTAGGGCAACACTAGGGATCGGATATTCGCGGTTTCACAACCTCAAGGTTCTTCCTTGGCCAAATTTTACCTCTCTTGCTTGGTGCAAATCCCGGGGTACCATCGTCTCATATCCACACGGGAAGTAGCACGGGCCATAAATTACCATAATATCATTAAGCGCCACTCCGCACTCCCCTTCGCCTCCTCCGCCTCCCCGCATTCCGCACCTCAACTCCACCTGCACATGCACATGCACCTCACCCTGTCTTCTCCCCTCTAGCTCCACACGCATATCAAAATAACAAACCCATCCTCCCTGACAAAAGAAAAACAAAAAAGCCAAACCCCAAAAAGGAAAGAACAAAACTTCACCAATAAAACTCCATGAAAACCCCCATTTTTTCAGTTAGTTGCTATATCCGCCTAACGGGCAGCATTTTCAATGTCATGTTGTCCCCAATTCTCCTCCTCATCGACCCCAAGTACCAGCGGTGTCGTCTCGTCCGCTCCATCACCCGCAGTCTCCGACGGCTCCGTGATGGCGCGGACGCCCCTAACGACATCGCCTTTACAGATTGGACATGTTCGGCGGCGGGTTGTGAGCCATGGAGTTCTATTCGTGTCAGTGAAAGTGCAGGAGGAGAGGGAGAGGAAGAACTCACATGCATCCGGCGTGGAACTCGTGGCCACAGGGGAGCTTCATCACCCTGCTAACGCCATCCACATACTCTTCCAAACATACCACGCACTCGTTGCAGCCGCTCCATCGGCGGTGAAATGCCATTCCAGCTGCAGCGTATGTGGAGGCAGTGTTTTGTCGTTGATGCGGCGGTGGCGGAGATAGTGGGTTTCCGGTACTGGGGACTGCGAGGTTCTCGCCAGCGCCGTTATGCACAGCTGGGAGAGACGATGATCGTGATGGTGGGAATGTTGCGCTCGGGGGTGCAGACGCGGTAGATTGATACGTCCTAACTGGCAGACGCTCAACAAGGCTCTTGGGTGCTCTCCATCTCCGCCTCCGAATGCGGGAACGGATCAAAAGAAGCGCATACACTACTGTTAGTGTGACAAGTGGAGACACGACAAGAACTAGCAAGGTGTCAAAGAACGGCGACGACGTCATCGTTGTTGGGGTAAGAGTAATCCATAATCCTGTACGCTCAGCTGCGAGAGGCGGCTTTGCCGGGGACTTCGTAGGCACGGCCGATGGTGTTGGGGTTGTTTGGGGACGCTCTGCAGTTCCGTCAGACAGTTTGTGATCATTGGCTTCATTGGGTAGTTGAGCACGAGTCGGGGGTTCGCGGATGCGCGATGGCGACGGTTTCAATGCGGAAGATTTCGGGCTCGGTGGAAACGCTGCAGAAGTAGGACGCTGAAGCTTCGGTAGCAGTGTTGTGAGGAGCGCAGCCGTGGTGTGGGAAGTAAATAGAGAAGGAATGGAGACATTGCTAGTGTCACCTGTTGGTTCGATATGTTAGTGCTCTCCCTCGCAAAAAAAGGGTAGTCTTCGAAGACGCACTACCTTTGGCGTACATCGTTACCAGCCCACTACTTCCCCCACCAATGCCGGGCCTCTTGTAGTCTCCAACAATCAGTGCTACACCGCCCCTCCGCTGAGTCCAAAGGACCTTTTCTAAAAACCCACACCCGCCTCGAGCTACCAGTACGATCTTGCCTTCAATCTCGGCGCTCTGTTGTAGCGATTCAATATCAGCGTGATAGCTTGTTTTAATCATTGCGTTCGGAACGGTCGGATTTAGTATATTGTCGGTTCCATCGTCCTCGGCGCCCTCGGGGAGCAATGGCACACCAATGTCGAGAGCCGCAGACGGATCCCAGCCGGGGGTGTCGTCGCAGGCTAACTGGCCCTCGTCAAGAACAAAGAGTTCGCCGTCCATTCCATTCTTTGGCAGGGAAGGCCCAAAAGCGGCGGGGCGTGAAATGAAAAAGGTGCTGTTGTCGTCGGTAAGGGAGATGACTGCCGAGGCAGGGAAAAGGAAGGAAGAAGTCGCTTGCCCGTGGGAAGAGGATGGGGCGAAAGTGGTAAATGAAAAATAACAAAGAAGTAAGAGAACTGAAAGCATAGACAGCAGCAGCAACATCGTCTGCATTCGTGGGAGAGGCATGATTGTGGAATTGAGGGCTGATTGATCGAAAGAAGTAGGAAAGTATGTGATTCGTAAGTGTCTGTATGCGCAAACGATGACGCGCCTGGTTAATTGCACGTGGGGTTGGCGGATGAAAGCTCAGGGGCGGGGTGGTCGTAGCTGTCGGTCGGCAAGACAGAGAGTCGACGGAGCTCCTCACATCTCTCTCTCCCTTAGAGAGCTGGCGACGATAAATGAAGAAAGAGAATTGCTGTATCGAGCGGAAGCTAGGGTCGTTACGCAGGCGCGGTGGGTGCGGTGGGTGCGGTGGGTGCGGTGGTTCTTGAGGTGGAGTGTGGGTGATGGTTCAGCTGGTAACAAACGCGGAGAAAGCTGTGGTGGTGAGCTGATGCATGTGGCTGTGTTCTGTGGCGCCAATGACAAACGCCAACGCTCGTCAGCGGCTCTAACGCCGGTTTCGCAGGATGCATCACGAGAACATGTTTCTTTGTGGTTGTTTGGTACATTTGTGGTGTTCTGATTCATTGTCGCTCGATAATTGTATTCCCTCCACCAATCCGCTGCAAAAGGTTTCACTACTTGTGTACTTAGCGCTCACTCCACCTTGCGTCACCATGCAGGAACACGCTCACCTCATATGTCGTGCCTAGGTAACCGCAGCCCAGGTTGACCGGCATGCTTGAAACTTGAAACTGGGGTACATTAAGTGCGCCGAATGCGTTGATTAGTGAAAACGATCAACGAAGGTCGAGCAACTGAAACCCGTGTGGCCTAAGCCCTAATCCGACGACGACCACACCACAGATATCATAACACCTACAGCTTATCCACCTCCATCTCCTCAGCACCACGCCACAACGTGCCATAACTCCTCCACGAACTCACAATTAACGCTCGGAATCACAGCTATCTATAGCAACCGAAATCCCGCATACCAAGCAGCAGTCCACGCCCTCGTTCAAACTCCGCATTTTTTTGGCGAAGAGACAAGAGTCAAATGGGCACCAACTCGACAGTTCGATCAAGCCACCAGGTTTTCGACTTACCAGTCACTCCACCCTCCGCTCACTTGATCTCTCTACATCCTGCGATCCCCGGCGACTCTTACGCGTTGCAGGTGCCGCCGGGGGTATGGGTGCGTGGCGGAGACAGTGACGAGCCTATGGTCCCTCTATATATTACCGCGACGGCGCCGAAGGGCAGTCACTCTACGTTCCATTCCTCGCACATCACAACGCCTGGTCTTTGTCGCTGCCCTGACATCGCTTGATCCTCCCTAGACACAACATACGCGACTAGTCATGTCCAGATTCAAACATTTGTGACCAGTCGCGACTAGCCTACGATGTTTCACAACCCCTACGCTGGATCAAGTAATGTTGCCGGCCCGTCTCGTTATGCCCGGGCCGAATCGTCTCATTACCTAGGTCATCCACCAGAGGAACCAGAGCACACCTGGTACCAACACCGCTCATTCAATCAGGGCTAAAAGATTGACATTACCGGATTACACATACCGTGAGTTCCTGGGATAGAAGGATTCTATCACCCCGGATCGTGGGGGTTTGACACGGTATCTCAATCAATAAGCACCTTGATGATGGCAAGATCTTGCTTGTCGACTTCTGCGCCATAACGCGGGTGTCTTGGACTGGACTAAATTCTGTAGGTTTCAGCATCAGGTTACTACTCTCTAGCCCCGCAACGACGGTTCGTTCACCCCAAACTCTACACCTTCCACAAAACAATACTCAACCTGTTTTAGCGAGCTACTGTAGAACATCGGGGGAAGAGGCCTAGACTTCTATTGCTGGAGTTGGCACGCAAAAGACCACGGATTGGAGCTTGGTGCCGCTGCTGGCCATGATTTGTACATGACCCCCTGTATGTACTACCAAGTCTAGATCTAGGTTCGCACGTCGTGAGAAAGAAGCAGCAATTACTATTCCAGATTATAACCGGAGGACTTCCTGTAACGAAGTCAGAGCAAGTGCCTAACGCTCTTCAATGAAGATGTCGATCTAACAAAATTTCCAAGAGGGCTGATAGCCTTGAACAAATTGGTGGCACTAGCGCCCCCTTGGAGAGCTTCCAAAAGACGGTACCCAGCCCGCTGCTCTCAATGATTATCTAGATAGGCTCGCACAGCTGCTATTAAGTGTCCGTCGAATTGGTTCCCTATTATTCTGACGCCGGGAAACGATCGCGTGCGCGCACTGCTTATGATATATGATGATCAGAATGACGAAGATGATGACAAGCGGGATGATGGAGGCTATGGATTAGGACAGGGACCAGAACAAGAAGGAGCATGGAGGTTAGCATCAAGAGTTGGACCAAGAGAATGGGGAGAGTATCTGTTAGTTACGGGATGCCCCCCACTCGATCGCGATCAGAAGTATTCGGTCTGTTCAGCTTGCCTTGATGCATCTAAAGAGACGAACCAAACAGACGAGGAACTAGGCAGCGACATAGAGTCCCAGAAGGATGTTTACAAGGTCGAACTCAGTATCCTCAATGAGCTCCCTTCCACCATTTTCCATGGAGCTTTGGCATCGACTGATGCATCTATTCTTCTGCGGCTTCCCACTACACATGTTCGACCGTTGGTGGGTCAAGTATTTTACAAAGAAAGTCGCAGAATCGCCACAACTCAACACACCTATAAGCAACCAGAATTCCGAACTACGGGCGACGAATACAATATTGTCCCTGCAGCCTACAAAGAATTAGGCAACGATATGCGAGCCACCAGATTGACATTTCCATGGGCTTTTGGGGACGCGGTGCAAGATATCTACGATATACTCTATGACTTCAAAGCTGTAGAATACAGAAACCGGTCCATCTTACTATCACTGGCATTATGCAAGGGTGTTGCCGGTACCTCAGAAGCGCAAGTAATGATGAGGAATGAGATGGCAATGGCAAAGCGATTATACCAAGCCAAGCTGTGTGATACTTGGGATTCTGAATTCAGTTTTCATTTGTAAGAAGAACCGTGACCTCCCTTAGTGGTGATGTACTCACATACGTGAGCATCTATTCTTCAATGTATCTTAAATACTTATGTAGATAGCGTATGCGCTGAAGTTACTAGAAGCGATATTATAATCTAGCAACATGACTACTCTTAAGGATGACAAGAAGTAGATTAGGGCTAAAAGCTTCCGTTTAACCAGGTGTTGATTGTATCGCAATTGAACCCTTCGAAATTGAAATTACGTGCAGAGCCGTAATCCAGAGGTGAGTGATGCGGCTACGAAACACCTCTTCCCCAAGCGGGGACGAAGGGTAGTAGGTGGGAGCTCCACCATCTAACCGGCCCGCCCGGAGGCGGAGAGGATAAGGGCCTGTCATACTCTAGCTAGAGTAAATACAGTATGAATAAACAACAACAACAACACCTCTTCCCTTAACCCTCAGCCCCAAGCCCTACCGTCGGCTAAATATACTTCATTACCCGGCCTCTCGGTTTGAATAACCTTCCGGCGTGACCCTCCGTTCCCTCTTTCCTCCCCATCCGAGTGCAAGGGCATACGAGTCTCAGTGAGGATTTAATCCGAGAGCTTGTTTTTGCTGGTTGAAAACTATAACCTTGACCGCTCCTGGCCTGCTTCGGCGGGTTAGGGAATTTTTGGCAAATCACAAGTCTTTCGTTGATTGTCAGGTCGTTGACGTGGCGTTGAAGAAGGATTACTGATTGATGCAAAAGGCGGTAGGGAGGAAGAAGCGCCGAGAGAGTTGCTTACCAGCGCACATGGATGCACATTGATTGCAGTTCTACACGCTTTCAATAGATAAGTGGGGCACGTCGGCAGTACGCATGGTAACATTCTCCTCTACCTTCTTAAGTACTCCACTGGTGGTTCCCTAACACTTGCACTATCAGTATTTGCCTAATTAAGTAGGTAAGTCCTTAGTTAGCCTCAGTCGCGACTGTAGTAAATTGTACCTGCGCCGGCGTATGCACAATGACGCCATACTCCGCATAACCCACAACCTCACCCTACACGACACTTCATGTTCCGCCCCCTCCTCTCCCGCCTGCGCCCACTTCACCGCTCCATCACCTCCACCCCCAACTTCAAAATGCTGCAACCCTCCACCGCACCCCTAGTCTGGATTGACTGCGAAATGACTGGTCTAAAGCGCAGCGACGTGCTCCTCCAGGTTGCCTGCTACGTCACATCTCCCAACCTCACCCTTCTCGAGCCATCAGGCATAAATCTGACCATCTCCCGGCCGCGCTCCGTTCTCGAGAGTATGGACGAATGGTGCACCACGACACATGCCTCAACGGGCCTTTCCGCGGCTGTCCTCGCATCGACTCTGTCCGTCGGCGACGCAGGAAAGCAGCTTTTGGCCTATATCCAGACGCACGTGCCTGAGAAGGGTGTGGGGCTGCTGGCCGGAAACACGGTGCACGCAGATAAGGCGTTTCTGGAGCGGGAGATGCCGGAGGTTGTGGAGTGGCTGCATTATAGGATTTTGGATGTGAGTGCGATTAAAGAGGGGGCAAGACGGTGGTGCGGGGAGGAGGTTCTGAGGGGTGCGCCGAGAAAGAGGTCGTGTCATGAAGCCAGGGAAGATATATTGGAGAGTATTGAGGAGGCGAGGTATTGGAGGGATGTGCTGTTTGTGCCTGCGAAGCCGAGGGGGGAGGATAGGTGATGGAAGAGGACGATAATGCGTACACATAAATCGCCCATTGCAGAGCGTAATTCCCTTGAAGTGTGCGTTTAGGTGCGTTCAAAAACTTTGGGAAGAGAACACGTACTCAGATTGTGAATCAAGTTAGGTAACATCGGGTCAAATATATTCAATTGCTTATGAAGCTTCGATATAAATGACAGATCTTTTAGCTTCCCCCATCACTACTCCCCCATCAAACCTAGAATAGATATAGAGAGGGCGGATTAAATATCGTCGTTTGCGGTAGCGGAAAATTGTCTCTCATCAATGCCTTCCGTGGACTGCGGAACAACAAACCGAGGGGGCTGCCGCTGCATGTGCTGTTAAGATAACTACGAAGATGGAGCGATACATTGACTTGCGAAATAGCTCCTCATATACGCTGTATAATCATCCGGTATGGCGTACCCGTTGTCGGCACTCAAACGATTTCAGCATGACAGTACTTCAGACAGCAGACCTTATTTATTTTTGACCAAGTTATTGTGATGTACAATGGTCGATTTACAGTCGGCCCCCTGCTGATATAGAACCCCAGTTAGACGTGAATGTCTTCAAAAAATACCTACTTAAATATGAAGAACACCAACAACAACTCAGTGATGGCTTGTGAGGTAGACCTAACCCTCCTCGATGGTATGATGATGCCTGTCGTCTCGGCTCGCAACCTTATTCTAACCTCTCCCCTCCAACTCTAACAACCCCGAGTTCCTTCCGACTACTATATCCTCCGCCTTCGCGATGTCCCTCTCAAGTAAGTGATACTTCATAACTTCTCTCACCAAGTATACAGTCACTAACTAACACTGGCGCACCCTTTACCAGGCCAAAATACGTCGCCCATTCGTACCCTGCTGTCGCTTCCATCCGAGCTCCTCCTGCTCATTGGCCAGCATACGATAAACAACGACAATTTCAAGGGTCTATACAGACTTCTTTGCACCAATCGCCACTTATCCCGCCTACTCCAACCCCTCCTTTTTCGTGCCTCGATCCGCCGAGACCAGGGCACGGTTCCTTTACGCTTCGCAGTGATCACCGGCAACATTGCACTTGCGCGCATGTTGATAGACAAATACTCTGTCCCCCTCGATCGCCTACGCCGCAGTCGGACGGTACTTCACGAAGCAGTGGTAAATGGCACGCTGGAGATGACGCAGTTGCTGTTGAGCGCCGGTGCCAATCCTAACTTACTGGGTACCTCCCGCGAAAGCTATGGATTGAACTATCCCTTCAGTCCGCCAGAATGGACCGCGCTACATTTTGCGGTTGGCAGACAGTTAAGTTATAGAGGAGAGGCTGTCGACCCTGCCACTACCGAAGCAATGGTCAGGCTGCTTGTCAAACACGGCGCAGACATAGACTCCATGGGGAAACGCGGAGAAACACCGTTGTCACTTGTGGTGTCAGATGCTGTGAGCCATGTCTCCCGTGCTAGGAGATTCGATGAGAGGTACCGCCAGTTTCGTTATCCACCGAAGGACCCATTTTCGGGAATTGGAATAGAGAGTCGGAGGTGGTTAGCGAGGGTACTTTTGGAACTTGGTGCGGATAAGCTTGTCGCCCTTGACAATGAATTCGTGTTTAATTTTACTTCTAACTACCAAGTGGAAGATATTTGGTTAGTCAAAGAGCACCTGGATGCAATCGACGCTGAGAGATTGGGAGGGGCTGAGGATTCAACTCCTCGATTCAGCCTTATGGATTTTACCTTTCAGTAGCACATTTAAAGATGCTCTCAGACTGTGCGATATATATCGGATCAAACGTCTCGATGGGAGTTAGATGTATGTTATTTCTTCCCGCATAGTAGAATTTAGAATTTTCATGTCTCGACCTCCCGTTGGAATACATGAGCTTGCACATTTCAGACTTCCTACCCTGACTCTATTCATTTATCTATTGTCATACACTTGAAACATTTCGCATCCTACGAATAATCTAGAGGCAGAAATTGTCAACAGCCTGCACCCACAACGGCAACAATCCGTGCGCAAATCCAGCACCCTAATTACCCCTTACACTCTTGAATTTGGTAGATTGGTTGCAATACTCAGATGGCGGTCCAGAATACCGCTAATCAGTTCAGACACCCATCTGCCAAACAGTGCTCTTTTTATTGGTCACTCCAGCTTATCGGCAAATCCATTTGCTAGAATGGGGTATTGCAACATATCTACCAAATCTGAGCGTGTAGGGGTTCCTCGAAGCGGACTTCATGTACTAGGGTACAAGGGTATTTGGGGCGCAGTCACACAGGGCAAAAGAGCGCCCGACTTTTTTCTCCCATGCAACAAGAAACGCCAAGATCTGCATCTTTCACTACACAACAAATATTTTTCTGAGAAAACTTCATAGAATCATCTCTGATGACCTATTATCACTCCCCCTCATTCAAAATTTATCTCTATTGTTGTGGTGGAAGTGTAGAATTTCCACATTTTATGGGGCGCG